>Ga0105239_10001606_pt1 | contig 29871 bp, 24 predicted proteins | sample KBSC44metaG_FD_92761 | JGI IMG/M metagenome (GOLD analysis project Ga0105239, IMG submission 92761) | Corn rhizosphere microbial communities from Kellogg Biological Station, Michigan, USA - KBS C4-4 metaG | ecosystem: Host-associated > Plants > Roots > Rhizosphere > Soil | place: Michigan, USA...
AGGTACTTTGGGATTTTATGGGGATATCACCGGGATATATGATGATGGTTGGCGCCGGCGAGGTGCTGGCAGGATTGTGCTTATTATTCCGCCGCACGTTCCTGTTCGGGAGCTTGTTGTTATTGGTGATACTCGCCAACGTGGTTGCAGTAAACTGTTTTTATAATGTACCGGTAAAAACATACGCAACGCAACTGCTGGTTTATACATTATTCTTAATTATTCCTTACGCACCCAAGCTTTACAATATATTTTTCAGGGGCATTTCCACCTCCATCCTTCCCGGACAGTATACATTAAACACACCGTGGAAACGAAATTTATTAAAGGCGTTACTGATAGTTGTTCCCTCAATACTTATTGTCCCAATCGTCATCGGGTTCCACGGAAGGTTTGCCAGGCAGGCCGAAAACGCCCGCAACCAAAGGATATACAATGTAATTACCTTCGTGGCAAAGGACACCCTGCCGCCGCTTACAACCGATACCCTGCGCTGGAACCGGCTGATGTTATTTGTACAAGGCCGGTATGCCGTGGTATTTAACATGAAAAACCAGCCAATGCAGTTCGAATTGAGCGCCGACAAAATAAAGAAAACGTTCACATTCCATAATGGCCCCGATAGTGCCAAATGGAATGTATTCAACTATTCATATCCCGAAAAAGACCGGCTGGAACTTACCGGGGAATGGAAAGGGCAAAACATTAATGTTTTAATGGAACAGTTAGCTGCTGACAGCATCCCGCTAAACCGTGAAAAAATAATTTTGCTAAATAACGATTAACCGGCTTTTTGGCGCGTCCGGTCTATTGCTTTGTAGAAAAAGGCCTGCGCGATTTTTTGTGCCTTGCAGAGGTTACACTAACGCAAGCGAGGTAGCGGACTGATTAAAAAAATGACCTGCAAAACAAACGTTGGATAAGGGTAACCGCTACGCGGCAAATCCGCAGATCGCTTTAAGCTACAAATAGGTAGGGTCTACGGCCCATTGATCTGTAAATCTTGATGTATGTCGTAAACAACATCACTCAACTGACCTTTCTAAAACAAAAAAGGCGTCTTACTCTCGCAAAACACCTTCAAATATTTCCTCACTTCCGCATTCGGCAATCCGCCTTCCGCATTCAAATCATCCCTTATTAATCTTTATCATCATACCCGGCTGTAAACGGCCTTTTTTCAAACCGTTCAGTTCCCTTATTTTCTCCACGTTAGCATCAAATTTCGATGCGATGCCGCTCAGCGTGTCGCCGGTTTTAACCTTGTAGGTTACGTAAGCGCTATGAGTAACTTTCTCCTGCTTTTGCTCCGGCTCATCAGCCGACTCTTTTACCTTGAGCGTTTGACCTACCACGGCTTTATTGCTGTGCAGGTGGTTCCAGGCTTTTAAATCCTGCACCTCAATACCAAAGTTATCAGCAATATCGCCCAGCGTTTCGCCACGTTTTACTTTATGGTACGATGGCATTTTATCGGCCTTTGGCTCCGCGTGGTAAGCTGCGTAAACCGGCAGCGGCGTTGGGCTCGCCGTTGTTGAGTTATTTAAAACATCATAAAGGGCCGCGTATTGCGCTTTGTCAATCTGCGGGATAATCATGCGGCGCGGTTTGGCGGCAGTGCCGTTTATAGCCTGGCGTTTGTACGAGGGGTTTAAAATAGCAAGCTCGTGCAAGTCGAGGTTAAGCGACTGTGCCACCATGCTTAGCGGCAGGTATTTGTTCACCAAAACGGTGTCAGTCTTTAACGGCACATTACAGGACATCGGGACAATATTATGTTTACCGTAATAGTTCATTACGTATGCCACCGCAATAAATGCAGGCACATACCCACGGGTCTCTTTTGGCAGGTATTGGCGTATCGACCAAAAATCGGTAGCGCCGCCGGCCTTTTCAATAGCGCGCTCCACATTGCTTTTACCGCAATTGTACGATGCAATGGCCACCAGCCAGTCGCCAAACTCCTGGTAGGCGTCTTTTAAATATGCTGCGGCAGCGTAGCTGGCCTGTATAGGGTCGCGGCGCTCGTCAACATAATCGTCTACGTTCATACCGTAAAGCTTGCCTGTGGTAAACATAAACTGCCAAAGCCCGGTCGCCCCCACACGCGATACTGCATAAGGGTCGAGCTTTGATTCAACTATGGATAAATATTTTATTTCATCGGGGATACCGGCATCATGAAAAGCCTTTTCGTAAATAGGGAAATAGTATTTGGTTAACCCCAAAACCTTGGCCATTTCTTCGCGGTTGCGCATGTATATATCAATATAACTTTGCACGTACTCGTTATAATCAAGTTGGATGTCCTTTTTGATCGAATCCAAACGGCGTTTGTACATGCCACTTTGGTAGCTCAATGGTGCCGGTGCGTCAACTGCGGGGAGAATGGTAGTATCGGCGTTGGTTTGTTGTGTATTGGTTAAAAGCTTGCTGTTTTGGAATGTAACAGCGGCCAGCAGAGTAGAGGAGTTAGGCGCTGCCTTAATGATTTGTAGTGATACCAGACAAATAATTAGCGTAAGCGTTTGCTTCATTCTTCAGGGTTTAACTTATCAATAGTTTTTTAGAGAACCAAGAGTTAGAAAAGAGATTCAAGAGGTCAAGAATCAAGATTCAAGAAGGCGAAAATCAGGAAAAACAACCGGGGTTAAGTTTCTATTCTTGACTCCTGATTCTTGATTTCTTGATTCTTGCTTCACTCTCAATTTACTAATATATAAAACTTTTATAGTTCAAGGAAATATTTCGAAAAATTCAATAGTTCCTGTTCTTCAAAATGTTTTGTTACCAGTTGCAACCCTAACGGTAAACCTTTGCTGTTATTGCCTGCCGGCAATGAGATGGCGGGCGCTCCTGTTAATGATGCTTGTACGGTAAAAATGTCAGAAAGATACGTTATAACCGGATCTTTTTCCTGCCTGCCTATAGGGAAAGCAGGTTCGGGGGCGGTGGGGATCAAAATAAAATCGTACTCCTGCAGTATTTTGTCGGTTTTTTCGCGGATCAGCCGACGTACTTTCTGGGCCTTGGCAAAGTAGGCGTCGTAATAGCCTGCGCTAAGCACAAAGGTGCCCAGCATTATGCGGCGCTTAACTTCCTTGCCAAAACCCTCGGAGCGCGAACGCTTGTAAGTCGACTGTAAATCAGTAGCGGCCGGGCTGCGGTAACCATAATGTACCCCATCGTACCGCGAAAGGTTTGACGATGCCTCGGCCATTGCCAAAACATAATAAGTCGGCACCAGGTATTCCAGGTAATCGAAAGCTATGGGCTTAACAGTATGGCCTTCGGCGCGCAGTTTGTCGATATAAGTAACCAGCGTGCTTTTTATTTCACTGTCAACCCCGGGGCTCGACAATGCCTCCTGCAAATAAGCTATCTTTTTTTTGCCTGGCGCTTTAATTTCATTGCTGAATGGCGGAACATCTGCCTGCGCCACCGTACTGTCATACTCATCCGGTCCTGCCATAACCTCCAGCAACAACCCGGCGTCCTCAACAGATCTCGTAATAGGTCCAACCTGGTCGAACGATGAAGCGTAGGCAATGATACCGTGCCTAGATATACGGCCGTAAGTCGGCTTAAGCCCTACCAAACCGCAAAACGATGCAGGCTGCCTCACAGAACCGCCTGTATCGGTACCAATCGCGGCCTGGCACATATTGGCCTGCACCGCCACGGCCGAACCGCCCGACGAGCCGCCTGACACACGCGTTTCATCGGCATAGTTTTTAACCGGGCCAAAAAACGAGGTTTCGTTGGCAGCGCCCATGGCAAATTCATCGCAATTGCAACGGCCAATTATTATTGCATCAGCAGCCAGCAAACGCTCAACAATGGTCGACGAGTAAACAGATGTAAAATTATTAAGGATTTTTGACGAGGCACTTACTTTGTGCCCCTTATAACAAATGTTGTCCTTTATGGCTATAACCATCCCGGCGAGTTTGCCGGCGGTACCATTTTCAATACGGGTATCAACTTCTTTAGCCCGGGCAAGCGCCTCGTGCTCAAACACTTCGTTAAAAACGTTTAACCGCGCATTAGCGGCAATATTAGTTAAATATCCCTGAACAAGCTTCTCAACAGTAGTTTTCCCTGCTTCAATATCGCTCTTTATCCCGCTTAGCGAGGCATAAGACTTAGTCATGGGCCTAAAATAAAAAACTTATCCGTTGAATGTATAATTAATCAACAGATAAGTTAAAAATGAGAGTCAAGAATCAAGAACCAAGAGTCAGGAAAAACACCAATCTGGCATAAGTTCATTGACAAAATGCAAATTTGACATCAATTTCTTTTTCATCTTGATTCCTGGCTCCTGTATCTTGGTTCACTTCAGTATTGTAATCGATGTACACCAAGGCGGGATTTGCCCGCCCGGTTTCACAGCTTAAACTCTCGGTTTATCGTCGTGATTAATTGTCGGACCCGAAGTTGTTGAAGTGCTGCCGCTTTCGCCGTTTTGTGCATCCTTAAATTCTTTCATGCCTTTGCCTAAACCTTTCATTAGTTCAGGAATTTTTTTACCGCCGAACAGTATTAAAATTGCAATGATGATCAGAATAATTTCTGGTGCGCCTAATCCACCCATGATTTTTATGTTTAATTATTGATTAATATTCCCGTTATGTATTCTTCGTATGTTCAGTTGCTGCCGTTTCGTGATTTGAAACTTCTGCATGATGTTGGTGTTCTTCAGTAACCGCTGCGGTGTGCTCCGTGCCATGAGCCTCCGCATTTGCATGGTCGGCAGGTGTATGGCTTTCGGCCACATGTTCTGTTGAATGGTCGGCAGGCATAAAAGGATTATCGCCAACTGAAACGGTATTTTCAACCGGTGCAAAACCATCAGAATGTGCCGGCAACTCATGTTGTGCAGTTTCGGTTTGCGTTTTCGTCGCTTCCTCAACCCGTTTCTCTTCTTCTCTTTTCTCCTCGTAGCTGTTTATCTGGTTGTTAATTTCGCGCTTAACACCGTCTGATGCGTCTTTAAAATCACGAATCCCCTTCCCAAGGCCGCGTGCAATTTCGGGCAGCTTCTCGCCACCGAAAAGCAACAGGGCCACAAACACTATAAGTATCATTTCGGATGACCCAATGTTCAAAAATCCCAATACTAAATTATGCATACCGATTACTTAATATATAGCCTGCAAATATAGGCAATTTAAAATTTATAATTTTCAAAACTAATTAGGCGCCAGCCATATTTTAGGGTTTACCGGCGTTTTGCCCTTGTACAAATCAAACTCAACAACGGCTTCGCCTGTTGATGAATCAGTAGCAACTGTGCCAATTACCTGCTTGGTGGTTACTTTTTGGCCTGCCCTAACCGAGTACGATTTAAGATTGGAGTAAGCTGTAAAATATTCACCATGTTTTATAACCACCAGCCAGGTACCGCTCACGTTTACAATGCTTGATACCTCGCCCTGGAAGACAGCCCTTACCGATGCACCCGGATTGGTTTTAATACCCCAGCCCGAACTTTCATTTTTTATCCCGGTTTCGTCGTAATAGATACCGAAACCTTGTTTAAGGCTGCCGTTTGTAACCGGCCACGGCAGCGAGCCCCGGTTTTCTAAAAAGTCGCTCGATAATTTAGCCGACTCAGGAGTTGCGTTCAGCACCTCACGGTCAGACGAATTTTTATTTATTGTACGTGCCCTGGGCGCCGGTGCTTCCTTGTTTTCGGCCTTTGCCCTGGCTGCCGCTGCTCTTGCTTCGGCCCTGGCGGCTTCTTCAGCCCTGCGCCTTGCCTCTTCAATTTCCCTGCGGATAGCTGAGGCAATTTCGCGGTTGGTGCGGGTTATTTTCCGCTGTACCTCCTGCTGCTGCTCCTTAAGCTGACCTTCATGTTTCGACAGGTCGGCAACCACTTGCACCTGCGCATTTTTTTCGGCACCAAGGGTTTTCTTTTCCTTCTCCTGGTCAACCAGCAGGTTATTTTTTTCTTTTTTGTTTTTGTCGAGCTCGTTTATCTTAACATGCAGCTCAGTTTGTGTTTCCTGTATATAACCGGCCTGCCGCTCGCGGTAAGTACCTATTTGCTGTAAATATTTTAAACGTTTATAGGCCTGGTTAAAGTCTGACGCCGCAAAAATAAACATGAGCTTATTGTAAGCGCTTTGGTTACGGTAGGTAAACAAAACCATTGCGGCATACTCTTTTTTCAACTGGTCGAGCTGAGTTTGCAGGTTGCGCACAAAGTTGTTGCTTTCCGATATCTGGTTGTCCAGGTTACGTACCTCGGAGTTAATATTGGCAATTTTTTCTTCGCGGATAGAGATCTGCTGTTTCAGTAAATTTAGCTGCTTAAGTGTTGTTTTTTTATTGTTGGCCGTTTCCTGGTATTCGTTGTTCAGTTGCTCCAACTGCTTGGTAAGCGCTTCGCGCTGGCGCTTTAAATCGGCACTGCTTTGCGCATGCACGCTGAATGCGGCAAATACTAAAATTAAAACTAAAGCTGCTTTTAAAAACTTCATTTATTGCTATCGTTAATCTGCAGGTTGATACCGCGATGGAATTGAAAACGGAAATTCCACGGGCAAATCATAGTCTGCTTTTGTATAGTGCAAATTAACCTGTATTTTTTTATCTTTTACTACCGATGCAATATCTATTTGCGATGGCATTATTTTATTTGTTGCCTGTATAAAGGCGCTGTTGGTAACCTGTAACGTTTGCCCGGCGTTTTGATTGCTCAAATTTGTTTGGGTAGCTTTCATATCGGGCCCCAGCATCAATTTGTAAAGCACCTCGCTTAAGTTGCCGGTAAGGGTGGTATTCCCGCTATCAGTTTTAAACTCCGCATTCTCTGTAAGTAATTCAGGGATGGCATTCCCAATCAGCAACGATTCCAGCGTACGGTAGTTAACCTGTTCGCCTGCATATTTATTTACATAGCTAAAGGGCTTACGTAAATAAAGGCTCTGCAATTTATTGATCAGCAACAGGCTATCGGGCGTTATCATAGCGCGTGCAACCTCAATACCGGCAATTGCAGTAATTGAAACCCATATTTTTTTGTCGCGCTGTATGCGTATATTAAGGGTAACATCATTGGTGTTGCCATTAATATCAAGCTTGGTTTTGGCCTTACCTGTAAAGGTGTTAAAACTGGTTTGTTTTGATTTTATCAACTCAAGCTTTGCTGCCCGCGTATCAACAGGCTTAACTGCTACGGTTGTATCGGCAACGCGCTTAACCACCAGCGGCTTCCGGCTTTTGCAGCCAAAGGCAAACAGTATACAGCAAAGTGTTATTAATTTTAAACCAAGCGTGGTATTGATCCCGGCTTTGTTTAAAACGTTATTCAATATATTTCTTTTCATTTATTTTTCTTTCCAAAACTGGCGATGTATCGCCCTTGTCTTTAGCTTTCTTCCAGTTTTCAACTGCGTCGTCCGCTTTACCTAAGTAAAACAATATATCGCCGTAATGTTCCAGCTTTGTAGCACTTTTGTCCTTATCGTCGGTTAAGGCTTTCTCAATCCAGGTTTTTGCTCCGGCATAATCTTTTTGCCTGAATAGTATCCACGCATAAGTATCCTCAAACGAAGCATTACCCGGTTGCAACTCGGTCGAACGTTTCGACATTTTTGCAGCCTTGTCCAGTTGCTCACCCCTTAACGATAAATAATAGGCAAAATTATTCAGCGTGAATGCATTGTCGGCATTGTATGTCAATGCCTTATCGTAGGCTTCGTCCGAACTTTTGATGTCTTTTAAATCGTGGTAACAATCGCCCAACGCCGAAAAACATTGCGAAAGTAGGTCCTTATCCTGAAGTTCTAATGAAGAAGCGTTTTTTAAATAGTCAACTGCCTTTTTATAATCCTTTTTTTGCATCCACGCCACGCCAACCAAATAATTCATCCATGCCTGGTTGGGGAACAGCGACAATGAGCTTTCCCCATCCTTAATAGCACCGGCAATATCATTTTCGCCAAGATCGAGCCGTACCAGTTGCTCCTGCACATCATAAACCTGGCTGTTTAATGCCACCGATTTTTGGTACATCAGTTTCGCGTCTTTTGGTTTCTCGTTTTGCAGCAGCATATCGCCGTATATGGCGTAGCCGCGGGCATCGGTTGGGTGTGCAACGGTTAATATACAGCTTAGCTCAAGCGCGCTTGCTTTTACATTAGGGTCGGTTAGCCGGGGCAGGTAACCGCCGATTATCTTTATTTTTTGTTCGATCTCTAAATCGGGAATAGCAAATGCCAGGGTAAGTTCGTTGTAGCTATGCTCTATGTCTTTTTTATCCCTGTAAATATCAGCCAGTGCCAGGTGCACCAGCCCGCTGTTTGGTTTTATTTTCTCGCCTGCCAGCAAAGTTTTCAGCGCTTTATCGGGCTGATTATTTGAGCCATACAGCTGCGACAAAAACAGGTAATACTTTATTTGCGACGGATCGGCAGCAATCATTTGCTCCAGCTGCTGCGCAGCCAGGTCAACCTTATTTTGCTTTAGGTAGATTTTCTGGCGATTAGCCAGCAGGTCGTCGGTCGGGCCCGTCAATTCCTCAATTTTCTTGTAAACCTGTAATGCCTCATCGTATTTATTCAGGTAATACAGCGCATTGGCTTTATCGTAGTAATAGTCGATTTTATCCGGATTTATCCTTATCAGCTCGTTAAAAACATTTTCCAGCTTATCAAAACTGTTGTTTTTTTCATAGCAATCAGCCAGCGCTGCCCAGTACCACTCGTTATCCGGGTTAACGGTAACAGCCTTTTCTAAAAATTCCTGCGCATCTGGGTAGTTATTTTTTGCTTTTTTAATGATGGCCAGCTCATACAGGGAAGCATCATTCTGCGGGTCGATTTGCACCACCCTGTCGAAATACTCAAAAGCCAAGGTATTATTCTCGATAGCCTTCTCCCGCAACCCCGAAAAGAAAAGCTGCCTCACCGTAGCGCTATCCGTAGACGTCATCGGCTTGCCGGCAACAACAACAATTTTATTTTTATTTTGAGCATAGGAGTTAAGAGTCAAGAGACAAGAGCCAAGAACCAAGACAGCTGCAACGGAAACCTTATTGCTGAGCTTGCTTATATTGTTTAATTGTTTGTTCGTCATCTTAAATCTTTTTTACAATCACCAACTGCTACTGCTACTCTCTGCTGCTACTTGCTACACTACTCCCGTATGCCCATAACCTCCGGCGCCGCGTGTAGTTTCATTCAAACTTTCCACCTGTTCCCAGTCTACTTTTTCGTGGCGGGCAACCACCATTTGGGCAACCCGGTCTCCGGTGTTTATTTCAAACGGCTGGTCGCCGTAGTTTATCAATAGTACCTTTACTTCTCCGCGGTAATCCGCATCAATGGTTCCCGGCGAGTTAACTATACCTATCCCGTGCTTAAAGGCAAGCCCGCTGCGGGGGCGTATTTGCGCCTCAAAGCCTTCAGGCAGTTCGATAAACAATCCGGTAGGAACTAACTTACGCTCCATTGGTTTAAGCACAATTTGCTCTTCCAACTCGGCACGCAAATCCATCCCGGCGGCATGCAGCGTTTCGTAGGCCGGCAAGCTATTTTTCGATTTATTGATTATCCTTATGTTCATCGCCTGCTAAAAATAGCTTTTAATTCTTTTCCTTCTTTAAAATAGGCACCGGCTAAAAATATCACCAGCAGCGCATTCCCTACAAATATATTACGTTTAAATACATAGAATGATAAATAAACGAACACCATTGAAATAATAATATAAACCAGGTTCTTTTTTACATTATATGGTATAGGGTAATTTTTTTGCCCCCAAACGTACGACATGATCATCATACAGGTATATGCCGCGAACGACACCCAGGCCGAGGCCATATAGCTGTACTTTGGGATAAACAGGTAATTGAAAACAATGGTAACAATAGCGCCTATCCCCGATATGTAAAGGCCATATTTAGTCTGGTCTGACAGTTTGTACCACACCGATAGGTTCATGTAAATACCCAGCGCCACGTAGCCAAACAGCAGTGGCGGTACCACATCAAGCCCCACCCAATAATTATGATTATTTACATAGTATTTCAATATCTGGACATTAGCAACAATACCCACAAACATTACGCAAATGGTGATGACGAAGTAATCCATTATCCGGGCGTAGGTTTGCCCTGCATTTTTATTTTTGGCATGGCTAAAAAAGAATGGCTCGGCACCCAGCCTGAAAGCCTGTATAAAAATGCTGAGAAATATGGATAGCTTGGCACAGCCGGAGTATACCCCAACATCGTGTTCACTATAGCTGGGGTCCAGCATTTTACCGAGCAACAGCTTGTCAAAATTTTCGTTTACAATGTAGCTCAGGTTGGCTACCAGCACAGGCCAGCTGTATAACAGCATATTGCTGAAAATACTTCGGTTAAAATTAAACTGTATCCAGGCCAATTGCGGCGTCAGCATTAAAAACGTTACCGCGCTGGCTACCAGGTTCGATATAAAAATATAACCTACCCAGCCCCCATGGAACCAGCTTGCGCACCATTGTGCACCGGCCAAATGGTTCCGTATAATGTAGGGTATAACAAAAATAAACACCAGGTTAAGCGTTACCATCACCACAATGTTTACCACTTTTACCAATCCATATACCATCGGGCGGCCATCTGCACGCAGCTTGGTAAAAGGCAGTACGCAAAGGTTATCCAGCACCAATATCCCCAGGAAATATTTTATATAATGTTCATATTCGACTTGCGAAGTATTTTTGCCAATCTTGATAAAACCGGCTATCTGATGCACAAACGGAAAGGTTAGCAAAAGGAACAACCCGGTAAGCAAGGCTACCGCCCAAAAACCATTATTATAAACCTCGCGTTTTTTTTCAGGCATCTTGTTCATGTACCTGAAAAATGTGGTCTCCATACCGAACGACAGTATTGCATTAAAAATAGATGCGTAACTGAACATGGTAGTGAAAATACCGTAAATGGCGGGATTGTAAGCTGTAGTGTAAAGCGGGGTGAGTACAGAGCTGAGCAGCCGCTGTACTATTGTAGTTAAACCATATAAGGCTGTTTGGCCTGCGAATTTTTTAGCGGTCGACAATGTTTGTATTAACGAAATTTGGTTTGAAAACTTATACCCGTATTGCTATTTTCTAACAACCTCAAAATTACGATAGTTTTTTAATTCGCCTTCATGGGTTTCAACTTCATTTACTTCGGCATGTTCCGGGCCTTCATGGCACCATTCCAAAAACATCTCCATTGCAAATCTGTCGCCCTCGGCAGCCACAAAAACATCGCCATTTGGTTCGTTCCTCACAAAGCCTTTAACCCCCAGCTGATCCGCAACAGCCTTGGTTGCTGCCCGGTATGATACGCCTTGCACGTTGCCTTTTATTGTTATATCGAGGTGGGTCATTTTATTGAAAATTGTTGAAATGTTGTAAAGTTGGAATGTTGCAATGTTAGGGAAATTTGCTTTCAAAACAAACCGGGTCAAATGTTTCAACCAAATAACATTTCAACTTTAAAACATTTCAACCTTACAACAATCGCCTAACCTTCGTCTCTGGCGTAATCTTATTCCCATCTAATCCTGTTATTAAATTAAGGCCTGGGGTTTTGCCTGGCTCAAGGGTGCCTTTTTCATCATCGATGCCAAGGTATTTGGCGCCGTTAAGTGTTCCCCATTGTATGAGCATCTGTGTACTTATGGAGTGGAACTTTTGCTGTATGGTATGCATCTCGCTTAAAATACACAGCTTATTGTTCGATGCCAGGCTGTCGGTACCCAAAGTAATGTTATACCCCTGGCCGATAAACAATTCAATTTTCGGCAAAAAGCCCTCGATATAAAGATTCGCGTTAGGGCAAAAGCAGAAATGTATCTTGCGGTCGAACCGTTTAATGAAGTAAATGTCTTTTAAATTGGTACAGGTATTATGTACCAGCAAAACCTCCTGCTTGTTGGTCAGCAATGGTAAAATCGACTGTATAGAATTACGCGCCTGCGGTTTAAAATGAGTGATATCCAGCCCAAAGTGCGCATATAAATCGTTAAACGTACCCAGCTTATACCTGTAAAATTTATTCTCGTCCTCGCACTCCTGGTTATGTATGCTGATAAGGTTATGCCCCGTATCGCTGTATTTCTGTAATAACTTAAACAGTTCTTTCGATACCGAATACGGCGCATGCGGCGTAATGGAACAGGGCATCGGTTTAAACTCACTCAACAATGCCAGCGCTTTATCAAACACCTCCTGCGCCCTGCCCGGTATGAAACCAAATGTTTCAACAAAACTATGGTAGTATAGCTTACTGCTTTTTTTTATGTCGATAGTGCTGTTGGTGTTGGAAATATCGCCCACGGCGACAATTCCGTTGTCGTACATTTCTGCATCAGCTTTGGCTGCAGCCTCTACTACCAGGCCACTATCAGCGCCCCTGTTTGTTTGAATATCGATAATAAAATTAACCAGCCCCGTGCGCTGTTTAACTTTGTCTTTCAGATGTGAGAGTTCAAGATGGCAATGCGTATTAACAAAACCAGGGCATATAATGCCGCTTACCTGTTCAACAGGCGAGCTAAATGTTTCTGTCGACGAGGCGGGGTCAATAACTGAAATTATCTTCCCAAAATCGTCAACAGTAACTATTCCATTTTTAATTGGATCGGCACAAACAGGATAAACGTAATCGGCTTTAAAACTTTTCATTCAAGTATTAGTAACACTTCTCGTTGACAAATCCAATTAATATTAATTACATTAACTCTTGGTTATTGTTTTAATTATAATTGAATGTCATTCAAAATAAGATGATTTTTTTATTTAGTACCTTTGTATCGTGATTAATACAAAAGAGAAAATAGATATCCGCAGCCTAAGTCTCAATGCTTTGCAGGAACATTTCATCAAAATGGATGAAAAAGCGTTCAGGGCAAAACAGGTTTATGAGTGGCTTTGGAAAAAATCATGCTTTTCGTTCGACGAGATGAGTAATATTTCAAAAGAACTGCGTGTCAAACTGAACGACAATTTCACTATCAACAATGTTAAAATCCATAACTCACAGTTCAGCGCGGATAAAACTATAAAAAATTCTTTTATTTTACACGATACTCATTTAATTGAGGGTGTTTTAATCCCGACGCCGGGGCGTATGACCGCCTGTGTTTCGTCGCAGGTAGGCTGTAGCTTAACCTGCAAGTTCTGCGCCACCGGTTACATGGAGCGCAAACGCAACCTTAACCCCGATGAAATTTACGACCAGGTGGTACTGATTGACCGCCAGGCTAAGGAAAATTATGGCATACCACTTTCAAACATTGTGTACATGGGCATGGGCGAGCCTTTGCTGAATTATAAGAATGTACTGGAGTCGGTTGAAAAAATAACATCAGAGGAAGGATTGAATATGGCTGCCAAGCGAATTACCGTATCAACCGCCGGCATCGCCAAAATGATAAAAAAACTGGGCGACGACCAGGTAAAGTTTAACCTGGCCCTGTCTTTACACGCTGCCAACGACGAAAAGCGCAACACCATAATGCCGATAAATGAGCAAAACTCATTAAAAGCATTAGCTGAGGCTTTAAAATATTACTACGCCAAAACCAAAAACCCGGTAACCTACGAGTATATTATTTTTGATGGCTTTAATGATAATATATCAGACGCTGCCGAGCTGGCGCAATTTTGTAAACATCTGCCCTGTAAGGTAAATATTATTGAATATAACCCCATATCAATGGCCGCATTCATCAACGCAGGCGAAGATAAAGTTGAAGCCTTTGCCGACTACCTGAAAAAGCAAGGTGTTAACGTTCACCTTCGCCGCAGCCGCGGTAAGGATATTGATGCCGCCTGCGGGCAATTAGCGATAAAAGACGAAGAGAAGGTTTAAAAATAGAGCCAAGAACCAAGAAATAGGCACTGTTTGAATTTTATAAGAACTATTATCTTTTTTGGCTTTTGCTTCTTGACGCTTGATTCTTGACTCTTGACTCTTGACTCTTGATTCTTGACTCTTGATTCTTTTTCTCCTAAATTACCCCCATGAACCTGCAACGCAATTACCTGGCCGATTTTGTGTCCCTGTTATTCCCGGAGCTCTGCGCGGCCTGTCGCGAAAGCCTGGTGGCCAACGAACACCTGCTTTGTACCGACTGCCGTTTCAATTTACCTTACACCAACTTCCATTTGCAAGCTGATAATATTGTTGCCCGGCAGTTTTGGGGTAAAATAAGTATTGAGGCGGCTTTTGCGCTTTTTTACTTTAATAAGGGCGGCAAAATTCAAAACATGCTGCACCAGCTCAAATACAATGGCCAGCAACAAATCGGCAACCTGCTGGGCAGCATAGCCGGTGCGCAATTGGCGAAAAACGAAATATTTAACAACGTTGATTATATCATACCCGTACCGTTGCACAAGAAACGTTTTAGGGAACGTGGCTATAATCAAAGCACCCGCTTTGCCGAAGGGCTTGCCGATAAATTAAATGCTGTTGTTGAGGAAGGCAACCTGGTGCGGGTTAAATCTACCGAAACCCAAACGCACAAATCCCGCTTCGCCAGGTTTGAGAATATGCAGGAAGTCTTTAGGGTTATTAATCCGGAAAAATTAAAAGGCAAACATGTTTTGCTGGTTGATGATGTGGTAACAACCGGTTCCACACTCGAAGCGTGCGGCGAACAATTACTTAAAGTTGAGGGATTAAAATTGAGTATTGCTACAATTGCTTACGCAGAGTAATCTTTGATTTCACCGATTATTAATACGATTTAAGGATTAATTGGATTTTCAGGATTAGCTACCACTTTTCCCTCGACGATATGCGGGCGATAGTGACTGCCAACTGCTACTGCAAACTGCCTACTAAACTTTCTGGTACGCGCTTAGTTTTTCGAAAAGGTTTTTTGGTTCGAATGGCTTCAGGATGTAATCATTCATGCCGGCCTCGGAAATCTGGTCGCGTTCGCTGCTTAGCATTGATGCGGTAAGGGCAATAATGGGTAACTGCTGGAAATAAGCTCCTGGGGTAGCGCGGATTACTTGAGTAGCCTCAATCCCGCCCATTTCGGGCATATAAACATCCATTAACACAACATCATAGTTCTGGTTGGTGGTAACCTTCTCAACGGCTTGTAAGCCGTTTTCGGCAAAATCAGCCTGCGCACCCCAGCGGGTAAGCACTTTGTTAATTAATAACCTGTTTATGTTGTTATCATCAACAACCAGCACATTAATATTTAATTCTGTTTCCACTTTTTAGAATTTTAGTAGGTATGAATTATGCCCCTTATACGTTGCGACATTAAAAAGGTTGTAAAATAGTCCAACGTCGGTAGTCTTAAGTCTATAGTCAAAATAAAACTTGATTTAGACTTAAGACTATCGACTCAAGACTTCAGACTTAAAACTAATCTATTTCAGCATGTTTCGCCCGATACAGCGGATAATCATGCATCAACTTGTGTACTTTTTTACGCACTTTTTTCAGGTTGTCCTCATTTTCCGGGTCGGTAATTACCTGGTCAATCAGTTCAACTATATCTTCCATTTGCTTTTCCTTCATCTCGCGGGTGGTAATGGCAGCCGTACCAACGCGGATACCCGAAGTAACAAAAGGCGATTTGTCATCAAATGGCACCATATTTTTATTTACGGTAATATCGGCAGCAACCAACGCATTCTCGGCAGCTTTACCTGTGATGTTTTTATTCCTAAGGTCGATCAACAGTAAATGATTATCAGTACCGCCAGAGATTATTTCATAACCACGGCTAGCGAATGCTTTCGCCATTGCAGCGCCATTCTTTTTAACCTGGACAATGTATTTCATATAATCCTCGCTCAAAGCTTCACCAAATGCAATAGCTTTAGCAGCAATGATGTGCTCCAACGGACCGCCTTGGGTACCAGGGAAAACAGCCATGTCAAGCAATGCCGACATCATCCTGATTTCGCCCTTAGGCGTTTTTAAACCCCAAGGGTTTTCAAAATCTTTGCCCAGTAATATCATGCCGCCGCGCGGGCCGCGCAGGGTTTTATGGGTAGTTGTAGTAACAATATGGCAATGTGGCAGTGGATCGTTTAATAAACCGCGGGCAATAAGGCCGGCAGGGTGCGATATATCAGCCAGTACCAAAGCGCCAACCTCATCAGCCACTGCACGAATAAACTCATAGTCCCAATCGCGCGAGTAGGCCGAAGCACCGCAAATAATCAGTTTTGGTTTTTGTTCCAGCGCCACTTTTTTAAGCATGTCGTAGTCAACCAAACCGGTTTCTTTTTTCACCCCATAAAAATGTGGCTCATATAGCTTACCCGAAAAATTTACCGGCGAACCATGTGTTAAGTGGCCGCCATGCGACAAATCAAAGCCTAAAATTTTATCGCCCGGCTTTAGTACTGCCAACATAACTGCGGCATTAGCTTGCGCACCTGAGTGCGGCTGAACGTTTGCCCACTCGGCGTTAAAAAGTTGTTTGGCTCTTTCAATAGCTATTGTTTCAATTTCGTCAACCACCTGGCAGCCGCCATAGTAGCGTTTGCCCGGCAGGCCTTCGGCGTATTTATTAGTGGCCACAGAACCGGCGGCTTCCATAACCTGCCTGCTAACAAAATTTTCGGATGCGATGAGCTCAATGCCTTCTTCCTGGCGTTCCTGCTCTTCGTCCAATAGCTTGAATATTAATTTGTCTCTTTTCATTGTGATTATTAAACGCTGCTAAGTTAGCTAAAAAATAGGTTTTGATTAAAGATTTGAGTGGTTAGCTAAAACATTTAATACGGGCACAATTTAATTTGCTAATTAGGCACTTAAGGCAAATAAATTACTCTTATTTGAAATATTTACCCTTAAAATTTGATGTTATATTTATTTAGTTACACCGCCATTTATAACAGGCATAAGTTTAAATATGTAATATTTTAAAAATGCAAGGCTATACTCAGGTGCCCTTCGCCGAAATCCAGAAGTTGTTATACCCCAGCCCTACCTGGATATCAATTAATTCCTGCTGCAGCATTTCCAACACCGCCAAAAAATTGTAAACAAACTGCACCTTGTTTTCCGATTGGGCAGCGATGGCCTTAAAATCCATCATTTTGTTAATACGCAGCAAATCGCCGATTGCTTTTTTTTGCTGTTCAATAGTATATGGATATTGTACTACTGTATGTGTGACCTCCTCGCTGCGGTTAAGGTATTTTTTCATCAGCCGGCCATAAACCATCATCAGTTTATAAAGGTTCAACTCTGATAATTCTTCGCCCGGTTGAGCTATGGCTTCTGTTTGCTCGATATCAAACTTTATGTTGCCGCGTTTTTCCTGCATAAAGCGCCCGTCTTCCAGCGGGTGTAGTTCTTCGCATATTTCTTTAAACTTTTTGTACTCAATCAGTTTGCGTATCAGGTCTTCTTTGGTATCAGCTTGATTGCCGTCATCTTCGGCCTCGTATCGCGGCAGCAACATTTTGGCCTTTATACGCATCAGGGTGGCCGCCACAATTATAAACTCGCTGGCCAGCTCCATGTTGAGGCTGGTCATCTGGTGGATGTAGTTTAAAAAGTCGTCGGTAATTTTTGCGATCGGTATGTCGTGGATTTCCAGCTCATCCCGCTCAATAAAAAACAACAGCAGGTCAAAAGGCCCCTCAAACTGGGGCAGCTTTATCTCAAAATTTTCTTCGGCTGTCATTGGCCCAAAAGTAGTTTAATTTTTAAGAGTTGTAAAGGGAGATTTACCTGCGGCCCAGCTTTGTGCCCCAATAAATTGACCTTTTGTAACAAAAATTTGCCAATTACAGTATAAGTGCGGGTTGTTTCAAAAATCCCAGGATTTTTGAAACAACAAAAGATTGATAAATTATTGTACAACCTGAAACAAGATTACATGAAATTAAATTATACCCGCATTATACTAACGGCAGTTGTAGTTATATTTTTTTATACGGCTTGCAAAAAATCGGAGACAAAATCTGCGTCTAATACTGCAAACCTTCCCGACACGTCAACTTTTAAAATTGCATTCAGCCTGATGCAGGGATTAACCGGTGCGTACGGTGGCACTAATATTAACGACGGAGTTAAGGCCGAATCGAACATAACCGACGGGCAGAACAACGGCGCTATCGTATTTAAGAAAGTCCCGCTATGCGGATTTACCATCGATACCACCTTTAATACTAAAACAAAATCGGCAGATACCAGTAAAACCTTTTTCGGCAATTTTAAGTTTGTTTATACCTGCAGCAAAGATAGGCCTGACGGCTATCTTACACATGATAGCGTAGTTCGAGTGGCTGTTTCTCCGCTGCTTAAAAACACCTTTACGGCGGCACAGGACTATACCGTAAAGGCGCTGGATACGACTTACAAGCTTGTTTCAACCAGTGGGTCGATACTATCCATTACCGACAATGCAATCTATAAAGACGGGTTTTCGGTTGGTTATGAATACAATTATAACAGCTATACACTACGCGGCCTAAAAATTGATTTCACAAAAGGAAGCGCGGATATTATTACCGGCACTGCCGAATTTAGAAGCACAACCAGTTACCTGCATCCGGGCGATAAACAGGTAACAGAAGTTAGCAATACGGGTACAATCACCTTTTTGGGAAATCACAAAGCCCGGCTGCACCTCAACGAAAAAAATAAGTCATACTCGGTCAACCTGCTTACCGGAGGCGTTACCACCATTTGATATAATCCTACGTCTTGAATCGAAAGTCCAAAGTCAATGTAGTTTTTTACTTTGGACTTAGTACTTTAGACTAAAGACTTAACGATATTAACATCCCCCCGTCATTGTGCATTAATTATTCAAAAAGGTAGTATTTAATTTATAATAAATTACCGTACTTTGTGGGTTAAACATTGTAAGGACTTAAATGCAGGTACCAGCAGGTAATTTACTACAAAAAATAAACACCCCTTCTGATTTAAAACAGCTAAAAGAGGATGAATTAAAGCAATTATGCCAGGAGTTACGTCAATATATTATTGACGTGGTTTCGGTAAACGGCGGCCATTTTGCCGCCAGTTTAGGTGTTGTTGAACTAACTGTTGCGCTGCAATACATATTAAACACCCCTTACGATCAGCTGGTCTGGGACGTTGGCCACCAGGCTTACGGCCATAAAATTTTAACCGGCCGCCGCGACCAGTTTCATACCAACCGCGTTCATGGCGGCATCAGCGGTTTCCCAAAACGGTCTGAAAGCGAATATGACACTTTTGGCGTTGGTCACTCATCAACTTCAATTTCCGCGGCATTGGGTATGGCAGTTGCTTCGCACTACAAAGGCGAGACCGACAGGCAGCACGTTGCTGTTATAGGCGATGGCTCTATGACTGCGGGTATGGCTTTTGAGGCATTGAACCATGCAGGCATCGAAAACTCGAACCTGTTAGTGATATTGAATGATAACAATATGTCGATAGACCCTAACGTAGGGGCTTTGAAGGAATATTTAACAGATATTACCACATCGAAGCCTTATAACCGTTTCAGGGATGATATAGCTAATGTACTTGCTAAAATATCGGCCATAGGACCTGATGCTTTTAAAATTGCACAAAAACTTGAAAAAAGTATTAAAGGCACTTTACTTAAAAAGAGTAATTTTTTCGAGGCGCTTAAATTCAGGTATTTCGGCCCTATTGACGGGCACGACGTAGAGCACCTGGTAAGAGTATTGCGCGATTTGCGCGACATTCCCGGCCCCAAGCTGTTACACTGTGTTACGGTAAAAGGCAAAGGCTACGCCCTGGCCGAAAAGGATCAAACCAAATGGCATGCGCCCGGCTTATTTGACAAGATAACCGGCGAAATAAAGAAATCAAAATCAGACAAACCACAGCCACCAAAATACCAGGACGTATTTGGACGTACCATCATAGAGCTTGCCGAGCAAAACCCTAAAATAATGGGTATAACCCCGGCAATGCCATCCGGATGTTCATTAAACCTGATGATGAAGGCTATGCCTAACCGCGCGTTCGACGTGGGTATTGCTGAACAGCATGCCGTAACGTTTTCGGCGGGTTTGGCATCTCAAGGTTTGATTCCGTTTTGTAATATCTATTCCAGTTTTATGCAGCGTGCATATGACCAGGTAATACATGACGTGGCCATACAAAAACTTAACGTGGTATTTTGCCTGGACAGGGCCGGGTTAGCCGGTGCCGACGGACCAACACACCACGGCGCTTACGACCTTGCTTTTATGCGCTGTATACCGAACATGACGGTTTCGGCACCTATGAACGAGGAAGAGTTACGTAACCTGATGTTTACCGCTCAGCAGGACGACATGGGACCGTTTGTAATCCGCTATCCTCGCGGCAATGGTGTTATGGTTGACTGGCAGCGCCCGATGAAGGCCATAAAGGTTGGCAAGGGCCGCATGGTATGCGACGGCGAAGAAATTGCCGTATTGACGATAGGTGCAATAGGTAATGAGGCCATTAAAGCGATAGCTGAATTAAATACCGAGGGCTTTTACCCCGCACATTACGACCTGCGTTTTGTAAAACCGCTTGACGAGGCTTTACTGCACGAAGTTTTCCAAAAATTTGATAAAGTAATAACCGTTGAAGACGGCTGCCTTGAAGGCGGCATGGGCAGCGCGGTGCTTGAGTTTATGGCCGACAATAACTATAAGTCGCAGGTAGTACGCTTAGGCATACCCGACCAAATTATTGAACATGGCGAACAACCCGAGCTATGGGCCGAATGTGGCTACGATGCCCAGGGTATTGCCACGCAGGTTAAAAAGTTAGGTATCAAGCAGAATAAGCATATAATCGCAAGCTAGTCCATGGACGATAGACCATAGTCAATGGTTTATCTTTGCGTAACTTGAATATGCTATGGTCTATGATCCATCGTCTATGGACTTTCTCAATGCGTTTTATAACTCGCCAAATCGTTATACAAGCCGCGGAATGAGCTGCGCAGGCCGATGGTTACCATTGAGGTTTTGTCCTTGAACTGGCTGTTTGTTTCGTTCCTGATGATCCCACCAAGTTCAATTCGCAGGTTATATTTAGGGTTTAACAAATACGCTACTTTGCCTTCAACATAAATCATGTTAGTAGTTAAGCCCTGACCTATGTAGTTGCCCGTAAATTTTGCCGGGTTACCATAGTTCTGGAAGGCATCTTTTCCATAGTTCAATCCATCGATATCCAAACCATAGTGACCGTAGTCCATTTCGCCCGAAAAATCAAACCTTTTGTAGGAATAGTTTAACAAACCAACAAACTCCCTGAAATTGGCACCCCATGGATGCGCCAGCATTTCCCCATTTTCGGTATAGCTGATAATAGGCCCGCGTTCTGAATAGGTATATGGTTTTGCAGCATTGGTTTCAACCAGGTAGTTCAACCCGGTAACATTAAACAGGTTTGCCCCCCTGAAGCCCAGCTGATAGCTATATTTATTTCTTGAACTGCCACTACTCGAAAAAAAGCTGGATGACTCAAATTCGTCCAGCGCGAACTGACCGTATGCAGTGATGCCATCGGTGATCTTATACTTGCTGGTAAGGCCAATCAGGGCATTATCAGGCGAGCCGTTTAATGCTTCAACCGGCCTTAGGAATATAATAGGGTTTACATAAGAGAAATCGAATGGTCTCGAGTGGCCGGCATCATCTTTATTATACCAGATAACGGCGTCAAAAAAGCCAACAGAGAAGCGGTTACTAACGTTCCAGTCGAGATAATGAAAAACACCGCCCTTTTTACGGTTATTACCCGCGGCGTCTAAATCAACCGGATCGGTAAAACTGGCCCACATGGCCATGTACCTAACATTACCAAGGGTTGCCGTTAACCTGAAAAATGGGTAAGGCGAGGCAGCATCTGACAGTAAAAGTGACCGGTAACCATCACCAATAAATGTTTTGTCGCGCCCGGCCGAAATATTCAGAAAGCTGGTGGGGGTATATGATGCTGTTGCGGTGATATAATCCCAGTCGTATCCGTAAGTTTTATAAACCTTGGCATATGCCTGCCCGGGTACAATTCCGGTTTGATTAATATAGGTAGCCAGGTATGGCGGCACAACCGCGCTGTTTTCGTAACCCGCTACATAATAACTAAATTTATTGCCAAATGTACCGCCAAGCTGTAAACCCAGCGAAATATTGTTGGTATTTGTTTTTGTAGAAAAATCCCTGCCGATGGCGAAATCGGGCAGCAAATCAGCATAAAATGTGGAGTTGGGGCCTTTGTAATCAATTAAATGCTCGTTAAATAATTTAGCATAGACCCCGCCGTGCGATTTGCCATCGCTGCCGTAATTCATTAAGGAATCGTAGCGGCGTTTTATTACTGAGTCATCAGCAAAAAATGGTCTTAACGAACTGTGCTGCCTGGTTTGGGTTGAGTAAACATCTGCATTAAGTTTTTGATAAAACTGGTACGAATACTGTTGATATATTGATTGTGAGCGGGCCGCCCCAGCTACAGTTAACAACAACAATAAAGCACCTAATATTTTCTTCATAATGCAGCTATTAGTTTTTATTCGAAATAATTCAGAGTTTTAAAGCCACCCTTTTTTAGGTAGTCGTCCTTTTTTACCATGTGCAAATCTGATTGAACCATATCGCTCACCAGTGCCTGCAAATCATATTTTGGCACCCATCCAAGCTTCTCCTTTGCCTTGGTAGCATCGCCAATCAACAAATCAACCTCGGTAGGCCTGAAATATTTTGAATCAATTTTAACAACCGTTTGCCCAAATTTTAGAGCATCGGTATTAAGTCCAAGTTCTTTTGCTTTTTCTTCATCAATGTCGATTATCACACCCCGTTCGTTCTCGTCCTTCCCGCTAAACTCAACCTCAATACCCAAATCGTTGAACGACATTTTAATAAATTCTCTTACGGTGGTGGTTACGCCTGTGGCAATAACAAAATCTTCCGGTGTGTCATGCTGCAGCATCAGCCACATAGCTTCAATATAATCTTTCGCATGCCCCCAATCGCGCTGAGCCGAAAGGTTGCCCACGTAAAGGCAATCCTGTAAACCCATGGCTATCTTTGCAGCTGCCCGGGTAATTTTACGGGTAACAAAAGTTTCGCCGCGCACGGGGCTTTCGTGGTTAAACAAGATGCCGTTACAGGCAAACATGCCGTAGGCCTCGCGATAGTTTACAATTATCCAGTAGCCATAAAGCTTTGCCACCGCATATGGCGACCGGGGGTAAAACGGAGTGGTTTCGCTCTGTGGCACAGCCTGCACAAGGCCATACAATTCGGAGGTTGATGCCTGGTAAATACGCGTTTTCTTTTCAAGCCCCAGCAGCCTTACAGCTTCCAGTATCCGCAAGGTGCCAATACCATCGGCATTGGCAGTATATTCCGGGGTATCAAAGCTTACTTTAACATGGCTTTGTGCCGCCAGGTTGTATATTTCATCTGGCTGAATTTCCTGCACCAGGCGAATTAAATTAGTCGAATCGGTAAGGTCGCCGTAGTGCAGTTTAAATTTCACGTTGGGCTCATGCGGATCGTGGTACAGGTGGTCAATCCTGTCGGTATTAAATAACGACGAACGCCTTTTAATGCCATGTACCTCGTAGCCTTTTTTCAGCAAAAACTCTGCTAAATACGCGCCATCCTGCCCGGTAATGCCTGTTATTAAAGCAATTTTCATTAATGAGTGTGATATAATGATTATGTAGTTGCAATATTATCCAAATTAATTGTAAATGTGGGTATATGGAGGTGGGTGGATTGAATTTTTTGTTGGATGGTGGGATTTTAAATCCGGATTTATTGAGTAAATTTGAGTGACGAAAATTGTGGTGTGGTTTTGTCAATAAAAAATGCGCCACAAAAAAGAAATTAATTTATGACTACTTCAGCTATCAGGGAAAAATTAGTCAGCTATTTACAAATAGCTGACGATAAAAAGTTGAAAGCCATATATACTATGGTAGAGGACGAAATTAACACAGCAGAAAATGATTGGGATGAAGAGTTTGCAACAGATTTAGCGAACAGGAGCCGGGAATTTGCAGCCGGAGCAGCCAAGACGTATACATGGGAAGAGACTAAGCAGGCAGCTATCGATAGAGTTGCATCAAAGAAAAAATAACGGTTGGGTACGTCTTACATGAAAAAGCTCATGAGGAATATATAAAAGCTTATGAATGGTATGAAGCCCAGGTTGATGACTTGGGTTTGAGATTTATGAATAACGTTGAAAGTAAACTTCAACAAATTGTCAAACACCCTGAATACTTTGGCAAACGCTATGCAAATTTCAGAGAGGCAAAGGTCGACGATTTTCCTTATAAAATAGTTTATGAGGTTCTATCAAATCAGCAAATCATTCATATAGCAGCGATTTATCATATAAAAAGAAATCCCAAAGGAAAATATAGAAGGCCAAAGAAATAAATATCATTTGGCCTGATTTTTTTTGATGGCGACCTGTTTCGTTCAACCACTCGCCTCACGTAACATTCCCCTTACTCCCTTTCTATCTCCACTAACCTTTTGCTACCTTTACCATATAATGGTTCCATCTACTCCGAACAAATACAACGAAAAATTTCAGCAGGCCTTGGCCCAGCTTAACCCCGAACAATTGGCGGCCGTTAATAAAATGGAAGGCCCTGTTTTGGTGATTGCCGGGCCGGGCACGGGCAAAACGCAAATACTGGCTGCACGCATCGGCAAAATATTGACCGAAACTGACGCGAATGCCCACGAAATTTTGTGCCTTACCTATACCGATGCCGGTGCGGTCGCCATGCGCAAGCGCCTGTTTGACTTTATAGGGCCAGAAGCTTACCGGGTCAATATTTACACATTCCACGCCTTTTGCAACGAGATAATACAGGAAAACCTGGATTATTTTGGCAAACTGAGCATGGAGTCGCTCTCTGACCTGGATGGGGTAATGCTTTTTAACGAACTGATTGATGAGTTCCCGAACGACCACCTGCTGAAGCGCTTTACCGGCGAAAAATATTACGATGCCCCACGCTTAAAAAGCCTGTTCTCTACCATGAAAACAGAAGCATGGGACGAAGCGCATATTGAAAAAGCGGTAAAAGAATACCTGGAAGATTTACCCAACCGCGATGAATTTATCTATAAAAAAGCAAACGTCAAAGCAGGCATAAAGGCGGGCGACCCCAAGCAGAAAGACATAGATAAGGCACATGACCTTATGAAAAAGCTGCTGGCCGCAGTAAGCGAATACAAGAACTTCGACAAAAAAATGAAGGCCAAAAGTCGTTATGATTACGACGATATGATTTTGTGGGTACTGAAGGCGTTCCGCGAAAATGATGAACTGCTGCGCCGCTACCAGGAGCGCTACCAATATATTTTAGTGGATGAGTTCCAGGATACCAGCGGTTCGCAAAACGAGTTGCTGAAATTCATGCTGAACTACTGGGAAACGCCAAACGTGTTTGTGGTGGGCGATGATGACCAGTCGATTTTCAAGTTCCAGGGTGCCAACATGAAGAACATCCTTGATTTTGCAAACGATTATGTAAGCACCCTGCAAACTGTTGTTTTAAAGCATAACTATCGCTCAAACCAGCATATTCTTGATATATCCAAGGCATTAATAAATAACAACCGCGAGCGGCTCACTGCTCAGCTGGCATTAGATAAGAATCTCAAGGCCGCCCATCCCCGCTTTAATGAGCTGATTGTAGCTCCCGTTATAAACGAGTATGAAACACCCGGTAAAGAACTGGTAGATGTTGCCAATAAAATAAAAAGCCTCTTAGAACAAGGCACCGAACCCGGCGAAATTGCCGTAATCTATCGTAACCACAGCCAGGTGGAAGAATTGATTCAATACCTGGATACGCAAAATATTGCGGTTAACACCAAACGCAAGGTTGATATTTTCACGCTGCCTTTTGGCGAGAAGATCATCAACATTATGCGTTACCTGGCCATGGAGATGGATTCGCCCTACAGCGGTGATGAGTTGCTGTTCGAGATAATGCACTATGATTTTTTCGACATCGCCCCTATCGAGATCGCCAAAGCCAGTGTGGCTGTAGCTAAAGAAAATTATGCTACAGTACGCAACAATGAACCTGTAACATCGCTGCGCCGGTACATCAGCGAAATAAAACTGCCGGCACAAACCGGGCTGTTCGACAAAGCGCCAAATTACGGCATGAAATTTTTGGTGAGCGATATCGATTACCTGTTGAATTACTCAGCCAGCAATACGCTGCAGCAGCTTTTTCAGCAGTTGATAGCGAAAATGGGCATCCTGAAATATATTATGCAACAGCCGGATAAGGGCTGGTATATGCAGGTGCTCACCAACTTTTTTGATTTTATAAAAGACGAAAGCCGCAAAAACCCGGAAATAAAGCTGGCAGATATTATCAATGTTATTACCCTGATGAAGCAAAATAAAATCAGGCTGGCGCTTAACCAGGTAATATTTTCAGAAAACGGCGTCAACTTCCTTACCGCCCATGGCTCGAAAGGCCTTGAATTTGAGCATGTGTTTTTAATTGGCTGTACCAAAAAAATATGGGACAGCAAAGGCCGCAACCACGGCTTTAGCTTTCCGGATACTTTAACACAGGCAAGTGATGACGATATTGCCCAAAAAGAAGAAGCACGCAGATTGTTTTATGTAGCGCTTACGCGCGCTAAGCAACATTTGCTGATATCATACGCCAGCCAGGATAAAAACGGCAAGGACCAGGAAGCATCGCAATTTGTGGGCGAAATTTTGGCGGATACTGATTTGCCGGTATATCACCCAAAAATCAGCGCGGATGCCATGATAGATTTTATCGCGCTCCAATTTAATGAGGCCGACAAGCCGAGGGTCGAATTGCTTGATACCAACTATATCAATCAATTACTGCAGGACTATACCCTATCGGTAACCCACTTGAGTAATTACCTGGATTGCCCGCTACGGTTTTATTTCCAATGTTTAATAAAAGTGCCATCGGGTAAAAGTCCGGCGGCTACGTTTGGGCAGGCGGTGCACTGGGCATTGAATAAAGTGTTCAGGAACCTTAAAGTGGATGGCAACGAGTTCCCGCTGACGGATGACTTTATGAAAGAATTTCGCTGGTATATGTACCGCAACCGCGATTCGTTTACCAAAGAGGACTTTAAACTCCGGCTTGATTACGGTGAGAAAATTTTGCCGCCTTATTATAATCAAAACATTGAAGTTTGGAACAAAAACGCAGTTACCGAGCGCAGCATAAAAAATGTGGAAGTAGCAGGTGTACCGATAAAAGGTAACCTGGATAAAGTTGAATTTAATGGCAAGGACGTAACCGTTGTTGACTACAAAACCGGCAAGCTTAAATATGCCAAAGACAAATTTGTAAAACCCAATGACGATGTGCCCTACGGCGGCGATTACTGGCGACAGGCCGTGTTTTATAAAATATTAATTGATAACGACCGCACCCTTGATTGGGAAGTTGTAAGCACTATATTTGAGTTTGTTGAACCTGTTAGCGAAGGCGAATATCACAAAGAAAAAGTAATAATAACACCGGAAGATACCGAAACCGTAACCGAACAGATTAAAGAAGTTTACGGAAAGATAATGGCCCACGATTTTAACACCGGCTGCGGCAAAAAAGAATGCGATTGGTGTCATTTTGTGAAGAGCAATTTTAAGCAGATTGGCGGAGTGATGCAGGAAGAGGAAAACCTGTAGAGACACAATACTTTGTGTCTCTGTACAATACTTTCCATGTAGAGACGCAATACTTTGCGTCTCTGGAATATATTTAGGAACAAAAGTTTTATACTGGAAACAAAATGATAAAGAGACACAAAGTATTGTGTCTCTACAATAAAAAATGGAAGGTAAGTATAGAAAGAAATATAATACCTCGTCCTCCCGATTGGCCGATTGGGACTATGGTGCCAATGGCTCGTATTTCGTTACTATTTGCACCAAAGACCGCGAGAAATTTTTTGGCGAAATTGAAGAGATAACTATGGAAATGCAAAATTCGGATACTCGTAGCATCGCGTGTTTAACCGCTACTGAAATTGGCGAGATAGCGTTTACCAATTGGGAAACGATACCTACATTTCATCCTTATGTCGAACTGGACGAAATTACGGTAATGCCAGACCATGTTCATGGTATATTATTTATAAATAAACCAGAAAAGGCAACATGGGAATTAAACAAATTCGGACCCCAGAGAAATAATCTCGGGTCAATCGTGCGTGGCTACAAGTCATCCGTTAAAACATATGCTGTGATCAATAACATCGAATTCGTTTGGCAATCTAAATATTACGATCGGGTAATAAGAAATGAAAAGGAGTATTGGAACATAAAAGAATACATTCGTAATAACCCGGACCAATGGTATCGAAATGGCGATGATTTTGAAAATCTGTTTAAACCATAAAAAAATTCTACGGTAGAGACACAATACTTTGTGTCTCTGACCGATGTTTGACAGAGAAAGGCAAATTTATACAGAGACACAAGTATTGTGTCTCTACAGAAAATATATCATATGAAAAAACTATTACTTATCATCCCCGCCTTTTGCATTTTACAGGCATCGGCACAAACAATTGTTAAACAGGACGGCATTATTAAACAGATGGTTGATGAGGTCTCGGCAAAAAACATCGAGGCCAATATCCGCAAACTGGTGAGTTTTAAAAGCCGCCATACGCTAAGCGATACCACCAGCAAAACCGAAGGCAGCGGCGCGGCACGGAACTGGATAAAAGCCGAGATGGAAAAATACGCCGCCGAATCGCAGGGTAGACTAACCGTGCAGTTTGACACCTTTACCCAGCCCAAAAGCGAAAGGGTTGATAAACCATATCATCTCAAAAATGTACTGGCAACGTTAAAGGGCACAGACGCGAACGATACCCGCGTTTACATTGTATCCGGCCATTACGATTCGCGGGTAAATGATGTGATGAACGCGAACTCGGTTGAGCCGGGTGCCAATGACGATGCCTCTGGTTCGGCGGTATCTATGGAGTTGGCTAGGGTAATGTCGAAGTGGTCATTCCCGTCAACCATCATCTTTATGTGCGTGGTGGGTGAAGAGCAAGGACTTTATGGGTCAACAAATGTCGCCAAACGCGCAAAAGCCGAAAAATGGAATGTTGACGCCATGCTGAATAACGACATCGTGGGTAATACCCACGGCATGGAGACCGATTTGAAAGATAACCGTAGCGTGCGCGTATTCAGCGAAGGTGTGCCTTCAACCGCCGCCGGGAACGAACGCGAGATACGCAGCTTAATATCGCTTGGTGGTGAAAATGACAGCCCATCGCGGGAACTGGCCCGGTATGTAAAAGAAACCGGCGAACGTTACGTCGACCAGCTGGATGTAAAACTAATTTATCGCCGCGACCGCTTTCTGCGTGGTGGCGACCATGTGCCATTTTTGCAGCAGGGTTTTACAGCCGTACGCTTTACCGAAATGAACGAGGACTTTAACCGTCAGCACCAGGACATCCGCACCGAAAAAGGGGTTGACTATGGTGACCTGCCCGATTTTGTTGATTTCAATTATGTACAAAAAGTGGCCCGCATGAACCTTTCCGTGCTGGCCAACCTGGCCATGGCGCCCGCCGAACCGGAAAACGTAGGCGTAGTTACCAGCGACTTAACCAACCGCACCGTATTAAAATGGGAAGCCCCGAAAGCAGGCAAAAAACCGGCAGGTTATTATGTGCTGATGCGCGAAAGCGTTAGCCCATACTGGGAAAAGAAGTTTTATGTAGAAGGTACAGGAATATCGTTGGCCTATTCAAAGGATAATTACTTTTTTGCGGTGCAGTCAGTGGATGATAAAGGACATGAAAGTTTGCCGGTGTATCCGAAGCCGGTGCATTGATTTTTTTGTAGAG
>Ga0105239_10001607_pt1 | contig 29862 bp, 37 predicted proteins | sample KBSC44metaG_FD_92761 | JGI IMG/M metagenome (GOLD analysis project Ga0105239, IMG submission 92761) | Corn rhizosphere microbial communities from Kellogg Biological Station, Michigan, USA - KBS C4-4 metaG | ecosystem: Host-associated > Plants > Roots > Rhizosphere > Soil | place: Michigan, USA...
ATTATAGAATATTTTAATAAATATATCCTTATCTTCCTAATAAAGTTCTTTTATAATCTTCTAGAATTTTAAGAAGTATATTACGGCTAAACTAGTTTATTTAAGTATATAAATTTTTTATAATACTATTTATTTCTTATTAATTATTTTAAATACTTATTTAATACCTTCTTTAAACTTAGTAAAATATTTAAATATTATCTTAATATTCTTATCTAGGTTAAAGGTCTTAATATATTCTTTAAGAATAGGCTAAAACTAGTTCTATATAGTCCCTTTTAAATATATTAAAGTAAATAAGATCTATATAGCTATCTTTTAGTACTTAATAAGATTTAACTTAAATATTATCTTAAGTTATATTAAGAAGGTATTTAACTTAGCTCTATTACTATAGAAGTATTCTACCTTTATATTATTTTTTCCTCCTTATAATAGATTATACCCTACTATATTAAGTGCGTTAACTATTTCTAAGTCGGAGTCCTCTAGAGTCTTACCTAAGTTAGTCTTTAAAGTATTAGCTAGACTACCTATAAGTACTATACTTAGAATTAAAGATTTTATTTAAGAAGTTCCTATATTAAATATTCTACTATTAATTAAATAGTAGTTAAAGTATTATAATCTAAACTATAATAGTACTAACTAAGGTAGTGTTCCTTAATAAGCGGATAATAGGGTAAGAGCTATAAGGCTTATAGTAAATAGTAAATAAAGAGAACTATTCCTAGTTTAGGTTTCCTAAATATAGATATAGGATTATTAATAAAGTTAACTATAAATAGTCCTATCTAGAGTAAGGAGCGTATATATATATTACTAGTAGCTCCGCCGGATCTATCTTAGCTCTCGCTAAGTAGATAGATTTATTATGACCCTAGCTCTCTAGCTCTATAGGTGCTCTATATAGAGCCACTAGTCTCAATAGAGCCTTTCCTGGTCACGTAATGTAGCCTCGTCCTCTATCGGCTAACCTTCCTCCTGCTGTCCCTTGGAACGCGGGGTGCCTGACCTGGCGACCTCATCTGTGACCTGTTCGTTACACTTAGGATCTCTCGTTGCGGGTTTCTGCCACTCGTCGTCCGATTTCTCCGCCGACGCAGTCTCCTGTATTTCTTCCACCACGGCCACGTACAGACCATCTGGCCCCTTCATGAATGGATCTTGACTTGATTTTCCCTGATATTTCACCACCACTTCGCAGGCAAACCGAGGCACTTTTTCGAGCGTGTCCACGGTGACGAGATTCGCAGAATCGGCAGAGTCAAGAGGCCAGACGAACCAGTCCACCAGAATACTCCGAAATGTGGAGGAGGCTGCCATAGACCTGAACGCAAACTCCACAACTGACATTGTCGGACATCGTTTTTCCCGCCTGAGCATGAACAACTGCCAGATGATGTCGTTTTTTAACCTCGGGACATTCCAGTCATCCGCGAAAACTTGGAGTTTAGCCAAGATCATAAACGCCTCGTCCGGCGCGAGCGGAGAGAGTGTGTCTCTGGGTCCGTAGTAGATCCATTGGACGAAAAGGTCGACAATGTCATCGTCCATATTGGTGAGATCAACCCACTGACGATGTTCAGCGTGCTTTTGTGATGGAAACAAACGCGGGCAGACGGCCCTGAGGTTGTCTCCATGAACCTGGACGAAATGGCCACCAGATGTGGACAGCTCGACCATTGTGACGTTGAGGAATCTGAGAGAGTCAACTCTAATCATGGCCTACACGTGTGAATTGCCTACGAGGTCAAGGCCAGCATGGGCGGAGGCTCTGGCACCACGTCTTCAGGTTCAAAGTACGAGACATTCCAATTCTGCTTTCGGGGCATGCTGCGTGGCCGTAAGGCGATCGAGAGACCGAAAAGGATAAATGAGGAAGGAGCGCAAGTGCACGATAAGGTGTGGACAGGGATGAAGATTGAGAAGCATCGATTGTTGAGACGCACACAACGAGAAAACAATCATGAGCAGTGTCACTGTACGTCCGAGATTGGTTGCTGAAAACCACGACCGAATTCCCAGATTTATCTTGACTTTGGTGAGTACGATGGCGCTCGCAGCGACGACGCACCTGAGAAGAGGCCCTCATTGATGCTTTCGCGCGATCGTCAGGTCTCTGCGAATCAGCCGTCGGCGGCATACCAAGACTTACCACGCCGGTCTTTACTCTCCTTTTCAGCGTGAAGCCACGCTGCTGAAAGACGCCAGTCTCTCGATATTGACAGGTTATGATGTCGTCTGGGCCCAACGCAGCTGCGGAGCCGATGGTGATGCCTTCTTCTCCAGTGGAAACCTGACTGTGCATGAGGCTTTCGGATTCAGATGCAGTAGTGAATTCATGTAAGAACCATATAAAAGCTGAGTCGTCCCTGTCTCTGTGCTTCTGACATGATCGTGTCCAGGATGTTCATTGAAGAGCACCATCTATTAGTATTGATCCGGATGCTGAATATAAGCAACATACCGGTCAACATGCTCTTATACCACCCAACGACTTGCTCGTTCGTTACGCCTTCGGGCGCTTGGCTCTCGTCTTCAATAACGCCCTCTGAGTTCATGATCCGGTACGTTGCAATGGGCGGCATGTTCTGGGGGACGACGAAGTCCATTTTCGAGGTGACTGGGCTGTTTTTTGCTCCGGGAAAGCGAGGTCTGTCCATGAGCCTCCCATTAGCATCGACCAACACTCATTTCAGGCCTGCAGGTCACTGACGATGAGGCGATCTCGCCCAATGTCTGCGGTAGCTCCGCTTGGGAGGACATTCAGGTCGGTGCATATCGTCCAGCAGACGTGTTGCTGAGGCTTCGAGATTGGTGGATAGATCTCCTCTACAAAGCGCTGCGCATATCGTCCAGCAGACGTGTTGCTGAGGCTTCGAGATGGGTGGATAGATCTCCTCTACAAAGCGCTGCGCATATGCATCTTGTCTGCCTTACAAATTGAACACTTTCTTCGATGAATTACAAAGGCTACAAGCCGAAGGCAATTCTGTGGATAATGATACTATACCATTTCAGCAGACGGCTAATTGCGGACGGGCCCGTGCGGCATGACCCCACAGTCTCCGACTCTTTCGCCCGTCGAGCCAGGAAGGTGTTGATGGGGGTGATAAGGCCGGAGAGTGTCATCCAGCTCCGAGGGGTTTGACCTCGGGCCACTTCGGTGGGACCTCCATCCCAGACACCGAAGTGGACCGGGCGGCGCATCAGCCGGGCGGGTTTGGGCGGTTTGCATAGATGTGCTTGCGATCTCGGGCAGGCATTGAATCCAAGGAGACCTGATCAAGGCGCATTGTTCTGACACTCATTGCGGACTGCTCGCTTACCGCCGCTTACAGGCAGGGGAGTATGTTCATCAGGTCTCGGCTTGATCGAGATGCAATTCATCAAAGATGCCGAGTTCTGATTTAGCCGTGGTTTTGGCTCGATGTCTTGTCCTTTGATTATTCATTTCCCGAAAGCAGGCATCCAGGCTCTGGCTTGAATCTCACGGCAACTTCGAGAACGAACGTGTTTGCGCGAAGAGGGTATCCTCTCGTGGCTCAAGTTTCCGGCTTTCGGGCAGCAGCACGATGGCCTACAGTCTTTCAGCAGCGAACAGCGAGCAGGAATCAGCGTGGGTTTTACAGCACACGGGGACAGTTTGCGGTTCAACCGTACATGCTAGCAGACATCGGAGAAGGTTCGAGTTGCTGGACGGAAATATGTGTCTGATACTTCTGCTAATGATCTCAGGCATCACCGAATGTCAAATCGTCAGCTGGTCTATCAAGCCTGGAGACAAAGTTGAGCAGTTTGATCCCATATGCGAAGTTTCATCAGACAAAGCTACAGTCGAGGTATGTGGATGATGTCTCTGTTGCACGTTCAATATACCGTGGCTGACAATTGAGCATCAGATAACATCGCGGTTTGATGGCACGATCACATCACTTCTGTATGAGGAGGGCGAGGTCGCTGCGGTCGGACAGGTCTGCCATGACTCCCTGATGATCACCGCGTACTGACCTGGATAGCCCATTTTGACACTGGACGTGGCCGACGATGCAGGGGGCAAATCCTCTTTGGCCGAATCAATGCTTAAGCAACCTCCAGCAGACACTCAAGCTGAACAAGGCAACCAGGCCAGGGAAGTGGCAGCGACAACGCCAAAATCACAGATCCCGGAAGAATCTACACAGTCCAAAAACAATGCTCTTGTCACTCCCGCCATCCGGCACATGCTCAAAGCAGCAGATATTGATATCGATCAAGTCAAGGGGACCGGGAAGGACGGACGTATCACGAAAGACGATGTTCAATGCCACATCTCGGCTTCAAAAAGCAACAGTACTTCAAAATCGTCTGGCAACGTCGGGTCAACAGGTGATCAAGTGGTCACGTTTACACCAACTGAAAACGCCATGTTTGGCTCCATGACTGAGTCGTTGAAGATCCCACATTTTCTCTTTACACACACAATCGACTTTACAGACACCAACAAGTTGCGTGGAGAGCTAAAAATCAACGCAAGCACGAAGCAGAGAGGCACGGCCGTAAAGCTCACGCCACTACCGTTCATCATGAAGGCAGTATCACAGGCTTTGACCCGGTTCCCCAGGCTCAACTCGCACCTGGACACCACAGCAGGCTCCAAACCACGCTTAACACTAAAGTCAGAGCACAACTTTGGCCTGGCAATTGACACACCCAAGGGCCTCGTCGTGCCGGTGATACGCGGAGTGCAGAACCACACGATCCCGTCTCTTGCGGCCGATATCAAGAGCCTCAGCGAGCTCGCACGGGCAGGGCGCCTTGCTACCGACGATTTTCGGGGCGCAACCTTCATCGTCAGCAACGTGGGCAGTATCGGTGGCGACACCGTGGCTCCTGTCATTCTCGCGCCGATGGTCGGCATCGTCGGCGTGGGTAGGCTACGCGAGGTCCCTGTGTTTGTCAAAGATAGACAAGGCAAAGACCAGATCGTGAAGCGCGAGCAGATAACGCTGAGCTGGAGTGCCGACCACAGAATCATCGACGGTGCGACCGCGGCGAGAGCGGCGAAGGCGGCCGAGACGTGGATACAGGACATTGCAAAGATCAAGGAGGCGTGTTGATCAGAGCGGAGGGGAGTGACAAGTCCAGTTTCACTATTCGAAGTTGTTCAGGCCGAGAGGCAAATTGCCATCTCATCTGGGGGGAGAGCTGGAGAGCTACGATAAGGCACCTGAGATGGGCGTAACATGAGGGTCTTGAAGACAAAGTGCGCGAAAAGCTAATTGGCGAAGAAACATGAATTACTGTTGGGAGCAATTACCTGCGAGCAGCTTCATTGAGGACACGCTTCAAGGGGTCCTAAGTCGATGTACGAAGCCTAGCAGAACGAGGGTAGGCGATGTTACAAGATGGGCAAGGATTGGATCGCCAAGGTGGCATGATATCGTAGTGCTTCCGCGAGCCTTGTACGAAAATCCTGGGTAGGAAGATTCACCTCTAGGCAAAACAGGGCAGAGGAGAGGGACGGGAGGCTCTACAACGCCCGACATAGTTGCGAGACATTCTTCAAGTCGAACCAAGCGGCTAATCTACTCCTATTGAGCTTTGCTCCCGGCGAGCCATACCTGACTCCATTCGATGGTTTGTGTGACGCGCTCATCAAAGGACTTCAGATTGAGACAGCACCGCCGATTATACACATTTCTGTTGGAAAATATGACATTGGACCTCGTGTTACATGGCAATTGAACCAACGAGGACTCTTGGGGCCTGATAAGCTGCTAAGTCATTGTAAGCCGTCGGCAGACGACGAACTCGACGCGACCCTGGACGATACAGTGGGCATTTCATCGGTGCCCAACACTGAGATGCAAATGTACATTTGGTAGCCAACCAGCATCAATGCCATTGATTGGGTTTGTCGTGCTAGTTCTGAGGTCGACGTATATTGTTGGTGCACCTGTGGATATCTCCCGGCAGATGCGGCTCCGGTTGCAGGCGCAGAGGCACCTCGAGCATAGAAGCACGTCTGGGGCGCCGTTGCAAATTTCACAAACTTTTGCTGAACTACTTGGAATGGCTACAATAGGAGGAAGTCAGGGCTATCGGGCTAGATCACTTTATTTGGCAGCATTACGCCTGGAAAAAGGCGGAACTCAAAATGACTTGTTGCGAATTCCTCTGCCTCGTCCCTACATATGATCCTATGGAGGCGTTGGCTCAGCGCGTCAATGCGTCTAACACCGAGACTGTCTTCGTCACTGGCGATTTGGTTAAGGCAGCTATTACCTAGACCACCTAAACCGGCTAAAGCTTCGTAAGGAGCCGAGTTTGGAAGCTAAGATACAGACAAGCAGAATAGGTCCATAGTTTAAAGAAGGAAACTGCAGCAAACAAGGGGAATCGAGAAATCCACATCCGACAGTGGTCTTCACGACCCGCCGTAGTTTTAGCTCTTGAACTTCAAGAGCTATGGGTTATTCATGACGTTTGGAACAAAACCGCCGTCCTAATTTTAGGGAGAAGCAGTGTCTAGCATGCGCAGATGACCTCATAGCACCACCCAAGCGCGCCAAGGCCTTTACCAGAAGGGGTTCTGGTTGTGGTCCGTGTCCGCCAAGACCGAACATTATGCCGTGCCTCCGCGATTTGCCACGGTTGTATGCAATCCCCATTCTAGCGAAGCAGAGAATGAGCCAGCTAGCGTGTATGCAAGATACGAACCAATAGAACACGTCGCAATTGGGTACAGTAATAATAGTAGCTAATTGCAAGTGGTCCGAAGTAATGGGCCAGTGATGTCCAGCATGAGGACAACAAACGTGGTGATTTCTGGCGCATCCCGCGACCAAGGAATGTTCAAGCGCCTCCTCGACTCCCCTGGGGTATTTCGTGTGAATAGACTTGCCATCATGGATCTTAGTTGTTCCAGCACGGAATGATAGCCCTGCCCAACTTCGGCCCGGGCTCCGAAGGTCAGTCACGACGGTCGAGAGAGCTCGGAGTTCCGGGCTCCGGGCTGAGGACTATGCTAAGCCACTTCTGTCTTGGCACAGAACTACGAATGATAGTTCCCTCTTTTCGAAGTTAGTTCAATGACTAAAGTAGTAGAGTGATCCCCACCCACTGGCGTGAATACGAACACTGCCTCGGTGCGCACCCCAGATTTGCCTTCACAAGCGATCGTGGGCGACGTCAACCCCGCAACACGCTGGGGAATTTTACGGCTTCCTGGCGGGCCTGGAGCAATCGCGGCTGTTGTTGAATTTTGCTCAAGGTCGTGACAATCTGAATCTTCTCACATCTGTCAATTACTGTGTACGCTCAGAGTGGTTCGATAATGCCTTTCTTTGCCTTCAACATCTAGTCAACTTTTTCGGTTGTCTCCTGCCATGATCCCTGTACAGAAGCTCCCTGGACCAGCTGCGGATGCGAGCGGGTCAAAGCGAAAGCGATGGCTGGCGTGCAACTACTGTAGAGAAAAGAAAGTGCGATGTAAGTACCGCCAGTAGCAAACCTTAGCGGGCAGATTTCAAACAGAGAGATTAGGCGACGGACAGAATCCTTGTTCGTATTGCGAAAAACACCACCAGACATGTGAGATCACAGCAAAGCGTCGGGTGAAAGACAACTCTTCAGATGCTGAAGCTACGGCTCGGCGCTTGGCAAGACTCGAGGCGATGTTGCAAAACTCAATGGACAGATTGCCCAACGTCGTCAACCCTCAGTCCCTGACAATTGGAGATAACACCTCATCGCAATTTCTGCGGCCATCCATCTCATGTCATGACCTACCTGTCCCAAATCATGACAATAATGCGACGCTGAAGACGACCTCTCTCCTGGACCGTGGGGACAATCATTCAGATCCTTCACAACATCAAGGTACGAATTTTTGGAGACCATTTCGGGCTTCTTCTGGCTCTTCACTAACACGCAGATCTCCAGGCCGTATTCTCTCATGCTCGCCGCCGATGTATGTTGACAACAACTCCTCCTTCAGGGGTGGTAGTTTTCTAAACTATCTTAGTGCTGCGCCGGAAGACCCAGACGAGGCTTGCGATGAAGAGCAAGAGAGCAGTAGTGTTTATACAGCCGAGACTGTAGGAATCGCACAATCTTTTTATACCGTGCATCCAATGCTGACATCGCCATGTGTCAAAAGTACCTGGAGTACCAAGGTCAGTGTTCCCCGTCAAGTGTCGGCACGAACAGTCATTGAGCTCGTTCAGGTCCCAGATCGTTCATGTCAATATGCTCTCAAGCAAGCATTGACTGGGTCACCAAAAAGGTACAAGGTCTAAACTTCCAAGAATCCGCAACCCGGTTTACGAAAGATATGACTCGACGCCTAAAACTCGCAAAGAAAATCGCTAGTCAACGGGCCCCAGATCCTGATGCAGAAGTTGCTCTGCGATACAGTCAAGGTAGGTTGTTTTGTTGGATCCTTTTTGTCCAAGTATTCTTATGTTAAGGATGGCAGCCTTCTTCAACAGCGGATATGAAGCCACTTTTGGAATTGTTCAACGCTCGTGGTTTGAAGCGCGCCTGCGTACTTACCTGACTAACCACAAATTGGACGATGACGCCTCTTGGTATGCCTTGCGAAATATTGTTTTCGCTCTGGGCTGCCGATATGAAATGTCTTCAAACTCAACATTACTCGAAAGCTCTCAAAGGTCTTGGTCCTACTTCGAAAATGCGCTCTCAGTGCATACTGACCTGATGTTCTTACCCTCGTCGATTGTTGGTGTGCAAGCACTGACGCTAATGGTCCGTTCATCTCCAGATCTTGCCGGGCGCAACCCAGTCGGCTAACAGATCGTCTAGGCCTACTATACGGAAGGACTGGGGAGCCCTCTACTTCAATACGTCCTTTGCGCAGACGCAATAAGGCTGGCATGTTCCAAAGGCTTGCATCGGAAGCCAGCCAGATCATGGGATCTATCTGAGCAGGAAATCAGCCTCCGCCATTGGATCTTCTGGTCGATATACTGTCTGGAGAAACACATATCTAGCCGTTCAGGAAGACCGTCGGTCCGTTGACACAAACCTTGTCGCCCAAAGCGCATGATACTGACCAAATCGTTTAGATTATTGAAGACGACGAGATCAATTGCGACATTCCTACATCGGCGCCGTCCAACTGTTCAATGCACATCGCTGCCTATACTGTTTTCATCAAGCTACACCAAGTGTGCTCTTTCGTTAGAAAGTCGCTCTCAAATACACGGGCTTTCCGCAAGAAGCCCATGGAATTTATCCAAACTGTCAACGATCTGGACCGAAGAGTGCGTCTACTCGGTAAAGAGGTGGAAAAAATCTTTCTCATCAACGGCTCCTTGGATCCTTCTCGCCTACCTGGAGAGCTCAGTTTGACCCTGGCTCTTGCAGTTTACTTTACCTACAACGACCTGCTATTCGATATCCACACAACATTGACGTATCCCTGGTCGCGCGGCATCATTAGTCTCAGACAGCATCCTTCTTTCCGAAGTCAAGTTGAGAGATCGCATTCAGTCGTGGCAAAAGCCTGTAGGGATATCATCCTTACGAGCAGACATGTTCCACTCGATGCAGCTTGTCCGTTCCTGTAAGTCACTATGCTGATGATCGTTAAGTCGAGTAGATCATGGCTAAATCTGGACCAGCTTAGCATACTACACCCCGATTTATGCATTGATCAATCTATTTATTCATATTCTTCAGGCTCCGAGCCTTCCGACAGTCGAGTCGGATCTTCTCTTGATGGAGATTGGAGCAAGCCACTTCATCCGCCTTGAATTGGTCACGCAGTCCCAAATATCCACCCCCTTCGTCAAAGACCTAACACGGATGGCTCGCAGCGTCGTTGAACATGCAAGAAATCCAGAGCAACAGGGTATCAATGTTGGACTGCGGAATGCTGAGGGCTCAAACCTCCTTTCCCTGGGGTCATCGAGCGAGTTCGATCTAGCAGCCCCACGAGAACGAGACTTTGCAGAAAGCAGTTTTGACGAGGTAAGCATTTTGGCTTGTTGCGTACAGACACAGCACTTGCAAGATCGAAAGAATTCTAACTGTTTGGCTAGTGGTTCGACATGCAGTTGGAGCAGGACATGGAGATTTGGAGCACTCTCCTTCCCATTGTGGAGCAATCTCCCACGGATTTACTGTTTACACAGAACTAAATTCGATTTCCAATGCCAGTCGGATTCACCGTGGCGAATATGAGCGCGGCAAATGTTCTCAACCTTTGACGAAAGTGTTGTATTGGCGCTCATCAAAACCCTGCAGGCAATGTCTTCCTTTCCCCAATTTCGTGCCGGGTTTTTAGATCTCTTACTTCCTTTTGCGTCAGACCTTCATCACCATTCTTGGTGGCTTTTCTCAGGATCCCTGCAGCCCACTCATCTGCGTCAAAGTCGGTGCCCATGGGGTTTTGATCGTAAAGTGGCCCCTTCATGAAATCATTCGCATCGTCTGGCGAGTCGAAATTGTCAACTTGCAATTCAACCTTGCTTCCATCCGGGTCCCGGTAGTAGAAGCTTGTGGTCGGCTCATGATTGACGCACCAAAGGGGGAGCACAGGTTTGGCCATGGATTTGAGATAAGTGTATTGTTGGGCCAGCTGCGTTAAACTGGCGTACGTGAAAGCGATGTGGTCAAGACCTGCGTAACTTGTTCCAGTTGGCTGTGGAACTGCATCGGGCATTTTTATGATGGCGACTCGATGATGCTCCTCGTCATATCGGAGAAAGGTCAAGACCGGTGTTGTGTGAACGATCTCTGCACTCAGGAGGTTCTGATAGAATTGCACCATTGCTTCATAATTCGCAGTCGTTGTGCGGAAGACGACATGAGCAAGTCTGCTTGGCCTGACACGATTCGCTACATCGGTTGATTGGCTAACCTGGTAGGAGTCGACAGCCGAAGGACTCATTTCGAAGAATGCCGAGAGGAGAGACAGTAGTATTCGAGAGATGTTATATTACAAAAACAAGAATGAGAATGGATGACGAGAAGATACCGCTGTTCCGCCTCGAAAAATTTGTACAACAAGATCTAGTGAAGTACAATCACTGTGAAGGAGCCTCATAGGTATCAGTCTCGGCACTTTGATTGATGCTAACGCCGAAAAAATGTAAGACATTCGGGATGCGACCAGGCTGGAAATTCGGGGACGTATCTTCCCTCGTTAGAAGTGACCAAACCCAGTCAATTGCGAGTCTGTCTCGCTCGGAGATCCGAGACCGGACCCTCTACAACACTTTCGCACTTCTCAAGAGGTCCTACCTTCAACACGATGCTCACTAGGGAGCTAGGCTCTGTCAAATTTACGCCTACGAAGGTTTCAACCCCCCTATCCGGAACAAGATATGGCATACGATTCCATCACCTGGGCTGACGGTATCCCAGAAGCTGTCAAGACCTGGGTAGTTGGATTCTTCTCAACCGCTGACACTCCGGGAGATGATTCTGCCAAACGATTCGCGGATTTCTTCGATGAAAATGCAAAAATGGAGGCCATGGGTGGGCTTCTGAGTGGACGGAAAGGTGCTTCCTCCTCGAGTGGTTTCCCTTCAATCTCCATCCACGACTCCTACCAGCTGACTTCAGGAGCATATTAGAGATCCACGAGTCTCGAGTACACGCTTGGGACACCGTCAAAACCCGTGCACACGTCCTCCACAAAGTGTACAGCCTGGGCCGAAATAGTGACGATTTCCTGATATTAGGTTCCTTACGGAGTGAATTGAACAATGGGAGGTCTTTCGAGATGGAATTTGCGGCTCAAGTGGTTTTGGCTAGTAAAAACAGCGACCGCCGCGAAGCTCAAGACTACAAGATATGGGCGGTATGTGGTCGACCCGTTCCATCGACTTACGCTAATGGTTTACAATAGGACCGCAGGCCTGCCCTTGAAGCAGCCAAGGCCCAGTGATAGGACGTCAGTGTCTTTTGAAGTTGAGAAGAGAGGTGAACGTTGTCGTGGTAGCAACTCCTTCTCTCGATCGTTGTGGAGTCACCACTGTCTAGACAGTATCAGCCTTACGAAAACCTCCAAGCGCATCGGAAGAGAAATCGTCACGAATCCAGTACATATCCATTCAAGCCTTTCGTGTGAAATCACTGGTCAGGGGAGCGATCGTGGACTAAGGGCTCATATCATATATGAGTTGAACCAAGACCATCGATTAAAAGCTCTCTCGAGCGGCCATACTCCGCCCACCAATCATAACTTGGACATCTTTCCTTCAAGCTTCCTGAGGAGTGCTTCCAGATGATAGAACGGCTCGAACTGGCCCAACAATTTCAACTCTTGTGGGCTGACTCTCTGTTTTGTGCGAGCAGCTGTGCCACTATTCACGACCGCTTTCACTTGGATCTCCATCTTCTTGCCGTTAGCATTGTGAGGAATCTCTGCAATCTCGAATATGTATGCAGGCACATGTATACGGGTCAGGTCTTTCGTGATCCGACGTCGAATTTGTGCAGTAAGCTTCTCAGTAGGAAGAATGCCACGACAGGTAGTGTTTTGCCAACATTTGAGGAAGAGGAGGACTCGTTCCGTGGCATCTGAATATAGAGGACTGCTGCGTTGCTGGCCCACGACCAAGGAATCGAGGATAGACGCCTCAAACTCGGGCGTTAAAAGGATGTTGTAAATCTCAGAGCTGCCGAAGCGGACTGCTGAGGGGTTCAAGGTTCCGTCACTGAGTAAGAGATAGCGTCAGCACGAGCTGTCGTGTCTCAAAATCAGCTGCGGAAACTTACCTTCTTCCTAGCACGTATATCCCTTTGGTGATTGGGTCGATCTTTATAAAGTCACCGTGTGTCCAAACATCTGTCACGACTCAGCTGAAAAGCTCCAATGTTGGGCTTCGAGACAGTAGAAAAACCGGGAATCGCTTCGAAATATGTGCCATGGTAGCGTTTCTTGCCCGGGTCTCGCCAGAACATGACCGGCATGTTGGGAAAAGGCTTCCGACACACTAATTCACCGCTCTCCCCGTCAGAAAGGGGCAGACCTTCTGCCGAATATGCTGCGTTATCCATTCCAAGCTCCTTGACGGCAATTTGTCCGGGATATGAAGGCAATGACCGCGTGCCGTGCATGAACGAGCCGCAGAGCTCGGTGCCGCCAGACATGGATATCTGACACACTGGACCAAAAGCTTCTCCGAGCCAACTTGCGAGGCCAGGAGTCAGGACGGCCCCGGTTGAAAAGAGTGTGTGGAGCTTTTTGGCATACTTTCCTGCCCGTGGTGTTAGTTCGGAGAAACCGAAGGCTGATTTGCAGACTGACTGGGCCTCACGTTGCGCTTCTGCAACTCTGAGAAATATCGAGGTCCCGCTCCAAAGCCCGTGACGCCGGCAACTCGTATCAGTCTCAATTCCTTGACGACGTTATCTGGCATACATGCCCATTTGCAAAGACGGCCTTGAGAAAATCTGACGGATTGGGATAGAACGGAGAGCCGTCGTATAGAACCATAGTGGTCTTACAAAACATGGCACCAATGGAGATATTCCATAATGTCCATCCGATCTGCTCGATGGTGTTAGTCATACCATATCCATCTTAGGCTTGACACTCCTGACATTGCTGAAATGAAAATGCACATCCAGAGGGCCGAAGTTATTATGCAGGCGATGCTCTTTGAAGCCGTTCAGAAGGAGTCCCTTCACTGCTGGTCAGCCTCAGCCTTGACTCAAGTGAACCATTCCATACACCATGCGAATGGGCAATTCCTTTTGGAGTACCGGTGGTCCCCGAGCTGAACATGACAGTAATTGGTGTATTGAACGGCAATTGTTCAAATCGTAGTGGACATCTTCTCCTCTGCGCAATGAGGCTCTCAAAGTGCAGACTAAGAAGGCGTCAAGACAAAAAGCCTGTGCATCTTGTTGATGCCTTACCACTTGGATTCAACCTGAGCCGCATCTCCGATGACAACCAGTTGGACCTCGTAATTGCGAAGGTGTTTCATTGCACTATCGATGTTTTTGGATATGTCAATATACTTGCCGTTATACGAGTATTCTGATTCTGCGATCAATAGCCGCGGTTCAGCCTGAGCGAGTCGATCAATGAGAGCCTGTATTGTTCCGTGAAAATCAGCTATGGTGATCTCGTGCTTTTGAAGATGGACCTCGTGCCTTTTCCCCTAGGTCCGTTGCAAAAGACGCAAAGATCCCTCCAAACGTGGCACTAGCTACTACCAGCGCCAGGGACCGGACACAATTGCTGCCCACCACTGAACGAAAGTAAGCTATTCACCATCATCTTCGAGGACCGGCGATATGAGGAATCAATGATCCCTTCCGAGAGAGACGTACAGGCGACAACATCACCTCTTACAAGCCGCAATGATTGTAAGGCACTCGAATATGTTGCAACCAGCTGCCTTAGCTCTGTCCAGGTGTATTTTCGAGGGTTCAAGAGGTTCTGCTCAGTCATTTCGATGACCGCAATTCGATCGTCATCGCCGCACAGCATATTCTCGGCGAGGTTGAGCCTTGTCTCTTCAAAGAACAGGGGAAATTCGTCCATAGGAGTTGTGTCATCGACTGCGTAAGCCAATGAGAAACAACACCTGGTGTCGCTTGTCCCATACTGACATCCAGAAGTCGTTGATGCGACCGATAGAGAATGCATGAAGGTCATCGTAGTCGGCTGCAACTCGACTTCGTCAGGATGTGTAGTATCGGATATTTAATGCAGCACGCCAGTCAAACGTCTTACTAAGCTGAAGTCCATAGTTACTGTTCAAATAGTCTCTGAAGTCATCGAGAGAAGTGCGTAGGCCAGCGGGAGGTACGTAGACAGGCAATTCAGCCATTTTCAGGATCGCGGCGGATTTCTTGATAGCCCACACCGGTTGGTGGTAAGATTGATTTGGTGATGCACTTTTGTGAACACCAGCTGAGAATGCAGTTCGTTGGTGTACATCTACGTCAACTTTTGGGCTTACGGACAACACGCCGACTGTGGTCCAAGCTTTGATGATCGCCTCACCAATGTCTGCGCAATCATCACGATAGTCTTTTCCCCGCTTAGAGCGAGGATTTACCGGTCTTCTCGGTCCGGCGACTGTGACGAATGAAATACGGTGAGAAATTTGTGCCATGGATCAAATGATGAGATTCTCAGTTGCTTTGGCACATCACTATCCCTCCGAATGCTATTTGCAGTTGTCGATCATGTCGATACAAAAATGATTTGGAGAACTCTGTGCGTTCTCAACACTCTGATGCACTCTTGTGGGAATTGACGCAGCCGTCTGACCGCGGCTCGGCTTTTGTAATTTACAAAGCTCTTTCAGATTTGCCCTTTTTCTTCGAACCGAATGCCACTCCGTTCTAGTGCTCATAAATCTTCTTCCATGATACGCCCATTCGTAGTGGATAAGATATCTTCCGAAGCAGAACTCAGTCCAGCTTAGCGAATGTACTGATAGCAGCACGTCGCCAATCGAGACCCACACGCCAGGCTTGATCCAAACTACAAAATAGCTGTGGCCACGGAACGTCAGAAGATAACGCGGAGGTGGAGTGAGCAGTAATATTTCTTCCCAAGGTGAAAAACAATGGCGTCAAAACTTTCAACCTTTCAATGAGAGTTCAGCTGGAAAAGCAACAGCTGATATCCGTGCCCACTCTGACGTGCTGGGATTCCTCCATGAATGATTTATGGCCCTCTGTACAATGGAATCCCCCCTCTTCAGGAACCGCGATTCTCCCGAGTCCATGATCACCTCCATCTCGCCTTCAATAACGGTGTTGAAGTTGACACTTATTGTGCGATGCATCGGCGATGTGTAGCCTGGTGGGAAATCGATCATGCGGAACACACACCCATTTGGGATGATGATTCCTGGTGGATTTTCGACGAGGTGCTGGTAGTCTGCCAGGTCCTCGTCGCCGTTGAGTGAAGCCGGCCATCGACTTGTTCCAAAGCAAAAAGATACGTGCATTCCACTCAAGTCCATTTGTGGAGGCGTCACGTCTGCTGGCAAGAATACCGAGGCGCCGGTGGAGTCATTGCCCGTCAAATATCGCTGGACTGAAATTAGAGTCTTCTCCATTACTCAGGCCTATAAGTAAAATAGACACGTCTTCTCCTTGAACTTGCAAGCCTAGTTGAATTTTTTGTGTATGGAACAACTTATTTCCTTCATATTGGTAAAGGCAAGGTGAAGTTCCGGTTTGGCTGTAACGTCAGACGCTGGTTGTATCTCCGCTCAGGCAAGTTAAGCGACTTCAGTGCGGTCCGGAGCCACCGAGAACAGCTTTTGTCCCGTTTGTTATGGCTGACTCTCCACTCCGTTCCTTTCATGTACATCAGCGATATCAGCTTTAGATTATAAGGGTACAATAACCGAGGGGTGCAGTACTAGATGCTCATTCCGGACCGAAGCCATACCATTTTGCTTGTCGAGAGAGCTTCAAGCTCCGACTCCCAATCGCTTCAAATGACCAAGTTTCTCTCCGCCAACAGCCTTTGGATTTTATATTGGCGAAGTCGCCTCCAAATCTTGAAATTGAATACATGATAAATTTCAAACCTTTCCCAGAAGAGCGTTTCCGCAGCGGACCAAGGTCTACCCAAAAAAGCCTGAACTCACGAGATCTCTTGCACATAATCTTGTTCCAGCCACAAGAATGCCGTCATGGGACAACAAACCTTCTGGCGAAATGACAGCTGCTGTTCTGTCGAAGCCTGGATTGTCTGCTGATCCTTCAGACTGTTTCACCTACACCAAGGACTATCCGCGGCCGTCATTACCTTCGCCGGAATGGGTACTTTGTCGGGTGCATGCTGCCGGATTGAATCGTGCAGAGCTCAGGGGTCGCACTGGAGCAGCACCATTCCTTGCTGAATTCATCATATTCCAGAAAGAGTATCATGAGGATCCGCCAGCGATCTTAGGAGAAGAGTTTGCTGGTGAGGTCGAGCAAGCGGGGTCCCAATCTGGTTACAAGCAGGGGGACAAAGTGACAGGATTCGTCTATGGCGGTGGCAAAGCGTACGACGGGGCTTACGCCGAATTTGTCATCGTGCATTCTCGTCGTTTGTATCGCCTCCCGCAAACCTCGCTACCATGGGATGTCCTTGCTGCTATTCCCATGAGCATGTACACAGCTTGGGGGGCCCTCAATCTTGCTGCAAGGCTTCGGGAGCGTTCGAAGCCGGCGGTCCTGATACACGGTGCTACCTCGAGTGTGGGAATCTGGGCTCTCCTCCTTGCCAAAGATGCTGGGGCTACAGTCATTGCCACAACTCGGAATCCAGCCAAGGTACAACAGCTAGAACAAGCGGGAGCCCATCATGTCATCTTGGAGAATTTCATTGACAGTGAGATACCAAAGCTGTACCCCAAGGGAGTCGACATTGTTGTGGAACTCGTGGGACCGGATCAGGTCTCTCGCTGCGTTCAGCTTTGTGCCCGTTACGGTACGACGGTGCTGGTGGGTCCTCTGAACAAAGTTTGGTCCGCAAAAGGCTTTGAACCATTCTCCATACCACCGACGCGTAATGTGTCATTCTTCACCATGACAAATAGCGGTCTTGGCTCCGAGGATGCCGACGTCGACCACGAAACGATCAACGGCCTTCTAGCAGACGTCATCAGCAAAGTCGAGACTGGCGTTTATCCACAAAAAGTTTTTTTGAACAAGGTTTTTAAGCTCCAGGAAATAGGTAAAGCACATCAATACATGGAGGAGAATCTGGCCGTGGGAAAGGTTGTAGTTACGATAGTCTAGATTGATCATCTCATATTTCAATTATTGCTACGAAACGCACATGCGATGAATTTTTGAGGCTGGGAGGGCTCCCAATGTTGATCAGCTAAATCTTCAAGCACGATGGTGCGTACTAGGGCAAGTTTGTGAGTCTTCAAGCTGCCTGGAAGAAACGACCTCTTGAACAAGAGTCAGGGTAGCAGAGACGGTTTCACAACAAACATAGTCTGCATTGCCAGCTCTGATGCTTCTGATTGAAGCAAGATCTGGTAACCCTCGGAGAAAAATTGATAACCAAGCATTACACTTCACGTCAGAAAGACGATGATGTCGTCTGCGTGTTTTACTCAAAGATCAATCGAGGCCCACAGCTTGTGTGACTGTAATAGCTCTTTGCTGCTGGAGAGTCGTGCCAGAAAGACAGCACAGTATTACAACGGGATGACTGATCAATGATTGCACACAACAAATTCGCGGCTATGGAGATCAAATCCAAGGGATTTTTCTCAAGCTAATCAGCTGGTCAACAATTGCTCGTGAGCCGAATTTGAGAGGCTCTACAATGTACTCGCCGAAGGTTACGCAGCGTCTTTCCGAAGTACAGAATGCCGGTGGCACCCTCATGCTCGTTTTCCTGATACTTTTCATGAACAAGGCTTCTATCCTCAATCAGGGACGAGACGTCCTTCGCAAGACTATCGCACTTCCATGAGCAAGGGCCCCGGCAGATGTGCCGGACCTGTCCCGTTCTCTTCCTTATTATAGAACTGAGTCATATCATAACCAAGAGTCAGATCGCGCTGCACAAGTTTTCGGTCAGTTCGTAAGATATCTACAAGAAGTTGCAACCACAGATCACGTACCTCGAACATTTTCGCCGCAAGCTCGGGATCTTTACCAGCCGCAGCCGCAAACTGCAGAAATGCATCATTCTCAAGCACTGTCTCGGGGTCTTGGCTCATTCGCTCCATGTTCATCATCGAAAGTGGATCGATGATGTCTCGGTAAATACCGCGTCGTACTTCATCATACTTGTCGAGTATGTTCAGATCAGCTTTGCCGGTATAGATTCCCAATAAGCAATCTGCCAAGCTTCCTATATCTTCAATGCCACCGGTGAGACCAAGACCGCCCCTGTCGACCAACATTCTGGTTAGTTTCGATGACACTGCCGTCAACGGGTGATTTGAAGGGGAAGCATACATCGGATTGCACAGATGTGCGGCATCGCCTGCCAGAAGAACTCTTCCCTTTCTCATATCTGACACACATCTCTGATGCATGCGGAAAATCGCCATAGTCTGGACCTGATATTGGTCGGGCTCAGGATTACCTGGAAGGATATTTCGAAACTTTGCAGGGAGTCGTTCTCTGAGTTGCTCCTCCGTGAATTCGGCATTGTCACCGTAAGCAACGCGCCACAATCCATCTTTTGTAATCCTCATTGAGATAAACCAGTTTTCACGATCGATTGTCCATTGGAGGTCGGACCAGCCGTATTTGTCGAGGTCGTAATAGACCTGGGGATCAATGCTGTCAGTGATGTGGATAGTCGGGCTATCAGCTTCTGGTGCAAAAGCTTACTCACATTGGTGGTCACCATTTGAGTATCAAGCGTCTTTCCCGCAAAGTCTCTCCCCACCAAGGCCTTTCGAACACCACTGCTGGCGCCGTCGCAACCTACCACAAAGTCTCCGGTAATGGTGCGTTGCTGGCCCAAATTGTCGACTGCCACGGACACCCGACTCTCATTCTGCGAAAGGCCAACGACTCGGTGGCTCCGGTGAACTGACACGTTATCCAATCCCACCAGTTCTTCCAGTATGGCCTCGCTGAACAAGTTCAGAGGGTACGAGATCATCTTGTCAGGCATGTCCAAGGTGTCAATGTCACCGATGTTGACTATTTTTTCACCTCCAGGCTTCCTCCACGTCATGGCTCTTACGTAGAAGCCGCGATCGAGGATCTTATGCATAATGCCTGCTCGTCGAATCACCCTTAGCGAACAGAGATGGGTCAGCACGCCAGATGCCTCTTGTGAGATACTAAGGTGAAGTAAACCTACTGTGCGGCAGCCGGTCCGTAGAGACAAGCTCTTGGCCTGTCATCAACCTTTTCATTTGCTTCGAGTACAGCGACTGAAATTCCCGCTTGGGCGAGTATCAACGCTAGCAAAAGTCCCGTTGGCCCAGCACCAACGACAACGACCTGTTTCGACGGCAGTGCGGTCATCTTTTCTCGGTAAAACCACTTCGAATATGTACACGGTACTCAAAGACGCTAGAGGATTATGCCGACAACACGGTCTTTCGTCTTTGCCACAACGTCGATATCGGAAACAGTAATGAAACTCTGTGCATAAAAGAATTAAAGTGTGAACCTAAGTATTACAGCAAGGAGGTGCTATGCACATCAGAAGATAAATCCCAAAACCAGATGGATCCCATTGAGATACAGTATATGGGCTAACCCTCCCAGACACGGCTTATCTCGGCGAGTAATGATGCAGGCACAATGAAACGACTTGCTGCACTGTCGGGAAAGAAGTCGCAAAATCTCCCGTGGAGAAAGGGAGACCTACTTCGGAGTACAATCCAGACGTGCTTTGGGATATTACAGAGAAGACCTCCGGACCGAACTGCCGCGAAGGAGCATCATAGGCAGGAAAGTGACTAGACTAGCCTGATCTTCTCCTGAATCTCTTCATTGAGTTTAAACGGAGGGACAGATTTCATTGAGCAGAGAAGTGAATGATGACACTAGTCCCTGGAGAAACTTTTCCACGACCTGAACTAATACTCACTGAATTTCTGGAGATGCGGTGGAAAACGTCCTCCCAAGACCGGATTACTCTCGATGATATCCCATAGTTCCTGCATCTCTGCGTCACTTAACTGAACCATTTTGCAGTTTTCTTGCACTCGCTCGGGCGCGGAGGCACCTGGTAGAGGAATGATCAAGCCGAGTTTGGTACCATTGGGCAAGGTACTGTTGGATAGTCTTAAAATCCATGCCACTGCTACCTGTGGTCCGGTGCACCCTTTTTTGTCGGCTAATCTCTGAACTGCCTCAACAAGTTTATTGTTCTGTTGCAAAACTTCATCTTGGAATCTGGGAATGTGTTTCCTGTGATCCCCTTCAGGTATGTCTGCATTTCTTTTCACATGCTTGCGAGTGAAAGCGCCTCGGCCGACCGCCCCCCATGCAACGATAGGGATATTCAGTTCTGCACAGGTGGTTGCAATGCCGTTGTAGAGAATTTCGGTGACCATGATGCTCAGCTCGACCTCGACTGCGGCGACTGGAGCCACTGCAGTAGCACGTCGAATGGTGTCGGCAGAGACTTCAGTCAAACCAATCCCGCGAATTTTGCCCTCTTTTCGAAGAGTCTCCAGCACGCGCATGTTGTCCTCGACAGGCACACGAGAGTCAATACGACCACATTCGAAAATGTCGATTGCCTTGACGCCTCCGATGTTACGTAGAGAATCGTCGACGCAACGACGAATGTTTTCCTCCGAATTATCAGGTCCTTGAAACCCTGCTGTCCCTTTGATACTTAGCACGACCTTGTCAGCATGCTCTGGGTGCGCCGTGAAATAGTCGTGAATGAGATGAGTAGAGTTGTAGGTTGGGGTTCCATAGAAATGTCCTCCATTCCAGAATGTGGCGCCTGCCTCGTATGCCGCTCTCATCGTTTCCAAGCTTTGACTTCTAGGAGGAGGAGGGTCGACCCATGTCAAATTCATCATTCCAAATCCTATGGGACCGACCGATTCGGAAGTTAGAGATGCGCTTTGAGGTGTCATAATGAAGGCAAGAGGCCGGTTTTCGTCCAAAGATCTTCGCAGCTCCGATTGTATCACCTCAAAAGCCAGCGAAATAAATATCAAGTCGCGGGAATCGGTACACTAAAGGGAAATGTTGATTCTGAAGCACTTGAGATTGGGTACAAGTAGCTCTTGAGGCCACACGAAGATTATTTATTTCCTCAGCAGTATAAATTCTAGAGCTCGACAGGAGACACTTACTCAGCATTGCACGAATGATCCAGACTGCCTCTATACGTCATAAAGGAAACTCATCTATTCATAGAGAGAAAAAAAGCCCTTCGGCAAGCAGCTTAACAACGTGCATCCCATGATCAAAACTCGACCCGACTGTTAGAAGATCTTCGTCGTAATCCCGACAAGATGACCTTGCAGCTGCGGTTCGGCACAAAATTCGGGCAGTCCAGCTCCGGAATAAAGAGAAATGGTCGGACTTCGTCACCGGTCCGAGAGGAAGCCCGCTCGTCCGACTAGACGGGTTTGGTAGTCCGTGTAGTCACGAAACGAGGGCCAACATTGCATGCAGTTGACGGCTAGAGCTAAATATCACAGCTGCCACTGGCGAAAGATTAGAGAACTCTTAGTACTACTGTTATCGCTCGGGCCGGTTTTATAAGATGCAGTTTTCGACTCGTTACTGGAAGTATACTAGTCTATAATCGGGACACGAACACAGCAGTCATACATTTCAGAAGAAGTTTTCATCGACTGAAGTTATAGACTTACGCGGACTAACCTGGCTTCACTGATTGACAGTGACCTTTCCAAGAGCCCAAAATACACCTACCAACGAAGCCTGTGTTCCCGCTGTCACAGCATTGTAGTGTTACCTGTGATCAAAACCTTTGGAGTGGGTCAGAATGCAAGAATTTCATGTCCTTATCATCGGTGCAGGTAAAATCTTCGTCATATTTCTGTTTGCACCGATGCTGACGATGGGGAGGAACATGTGGCCTTGCTCTTGGACAGGGATTGAAAAAGGTGAGAGCTTTGGGTCGCCTGGGTGCATATCAAAAGTGATGAATCATGCAGGCAGGTATCAAGTATACTATATTCGAGCGCGACTCGGAAGTCAGCTATTACAACAAGACTCGTGATTGGGGTCAATGATGCCATCTGATTGTTGAAATATCATTTTCTGACAGGACCAGGAATGTTCTTACATTGGAGCCAAGCCAGTCTCTTCCAACTTATCCCTGAACACCTACAACAGCAATTTGCATCTGTCCTCACCGATCCACATTACATTGCCAATGAACCTATACCCAACGTACATGGTCTGTCCGGAGAAGTTGTCGGAATTGTGAACTCGCCAGTACTCACGAGAGTTTCACGAAAGAAACTCCGTGACTTTCTGGGCCCTGATCAATCATCTGCCATCAAGGTTTGTCCCTCGAATACTCGTAATGCTTTAATGCTTATGAGTACAGTTCGGCAAACGAATGGTTTCCATAACGACTGCTGCCTCGATTGCAAAGATCCACTTCGACGACGGCTCAATCGAGGAAGGAAATCTCATCGTTGGCTGTGACGGTTCGAGATCCAAGGTGCGCGAATTCCTGCTTGGTAAAGCCGCTAAGCCCACGGACGTCGGACTTCACATGATCAACTATATTGCTTCGGGCTATACTCGAGAACAGGCTCTGCTTCTTCGAATGTATCATCCCGTTCTCAAGCTGGGATATCATCCTGACATTCAAGGGATCTTTCTCCTTGGCAGTAAATTGCTTGTCCGAAATTTCTCTTCAAGCTTGTACTGACAGATGCGGTACCTAGTCATGGATGCTACGGACACCGAGAGACCTGAAACCTGGAAATTCCAGCTCCACCATTCGTGGTGGGGGTCACCTTATCCGGAAGAGCTGTCAACTTTGGAATCCCGATTGAAGTTCTTTAAACATAGACTCGGGAGTATTTGCGACCCCTGGTGTACCGCAGGTTTGGCGTTGAGCGACAAGATAGATTTACCGCTCGATCCAGGCCGAGAATGGTCTCCGGTACCCTGGGATAATCACGATGGTATGGTCACATTGGCCGGGGACGCCGCTCACTCCATGTTACCCCGTAAGTTTAGTCTTTCCTCTGGAGTATTCATCGACTCACAGTTCTCAGACCGGGGTCAAGGTCTCAATCACGCCATTCAGGACGCCGCTGAACTATATCAGTCCATTTTGTCAGTTGTTTCTGGCAAAGCGTCGCTCACTGAGGCAATAAAAAGTTATGAAGATGAGATGATTCCCCGCGGCGCCATAGAAGTGGGATTGTCTCAAAAGTCTGCCAGATTGACCTTATTGGCAGATTTGAAAGACAGTCCCTTCATCCAGCATGGTTTCGATAAGTCTACAAGATTAATATTAGGACAGGAGTTCAGGCAAAGTCTATAGCACCGGAAGTTCCAAGAATCCTGTTACAGTTGAACGGAGAACGGTGATACACAAGTTTCTTTATTTGAACAATTCCGACAGGAGCTTCGATGCTTTCAAAGAGAGGCCTTGTCATAACGGATTAAAGGTGCATAGACGTAGAGACAAACTTTCAGAGGGGAAATTCGGAGTGTACATGGACGGCTTACAATATCGAGATTTCAAGTTCAACGATGTCGGAAGGGGACAGACTGCAGGGCTATCTGAGAAACGACCTTGACCAAGGTCTACGAAGGATGTGATTCTCAAGGTTTACAATTACTGTTGTTGCTTAGTTGATGCAGATATGCTTGTCAACAATAGCATTGGCTATGAGAATACCGCATCATCAGACCACGCAAGAAGAGGGAGCTGATCTTGGGGGATAACAATTTACTGAAATCACAACCCTGAACGAGGTCCACAAAAGAGACGGAGCGGCCCTGTCTCCTTTTCACTCCGACCCTGGCCATCCATACATAATCTGATCTACACCGGCCGGATAGCACTCACCAGAGCAAGACCGGCTTGACTGTGGTGCCTTTCTCCATATCATGGATTGCTTTTTCAAAATCTGCGACCTGTGATAAAATTGTCAGCTGTTGTTTCGAAGCCGAGGCCTGGTGCCAGTCTCACATTGTAAAACCTGACCAGCTCATTAATCGGGAAACGCTTCTCTCGATACCACTGAATCATACGTGGGATATACTTTGCACAGTCTCTTAGCAGACAGGTTCTCGTTGAGACACAGGAACGTAACTCACCTCATGGGGACGAACCCCCCCTTCCATACTTCCCAGAAGCTTCTTTCCTGTCTACGTCCAAGTCAGCTTTCGTGGACACTCATGATGCTTCCTCGTAGCTGAGGGACCGACTGACCACCATGAAGGACACAATAGGTATCTGGAGCTCTGCTTCGGCGGGTGCAACACCTAGCAAAATGACTTTGCCCTCATTAGCCGTAAATTCCAATCCTTGCTTTATCAGAGCAACGACTCCTGTAGCGTCCACAGTAATCGTGGTTCCTGCCCCGTCAGTCATGTCGTGAATAATCTCGACAAGCCCTTTTGATGGAGAAGACGTGTCTATGGTGTGCGTTGCACCCAACTTCTTTGCCAATTCCAATCGTGAGGTTACGCGATCGATTCCTATTATGGTGTGACATCCACGGATTTTGGCAGCCTGACATTGGTCAGCAGTATCTTGGAGAATAAAGGATTACTCGTCTATAGGACAAGAACTCTCATACCATGATCGCAGCAAGACCTACGCCGCCTAATCCCATTATGGCGACTGTATCTTGTGGACGCGCTGCACCCAATTCAGTGATTGTCCCTGCACCTGTCTAGTAATAAAGGTCAATATGGATCTCTTGACCTCAGTGGTGAGCCAAACAAGGCTTTCTGTACCTGCAGCCCACATCCCAGAGGCGCACACAACTTCAGGTCGTCCTCGCTCTCAACCAGGGTAGTCACGTTGACGACTGACGATTCCGTCACGATTGTCAAATTTGAGAAGCTGGATTGGCCGAAAAAGCTTCCTCCAATACATGTTTTATCCTTGTTCGATGCTTCGAAAGCTTTTGGATTGCCCGAAAAATTGATCTGGGTGAATTGGGCGCAATATCCCGGTGCTCCATACTTGCAATTGTGACATTGGTTACAACTGGCAAACGAAAGGAGGACTGAGTCTCCAGCTTTAACGGTGGTCACTCCTTCTCCCACCTCTTGCACATAGCCGGCACCTATTATAACTCAACAATGGTCCTCACTCAGATTTGCGCGTACTTTCAGGTCCACGCGTTTGGAAGAAGTACCTTCATGGCCCAGAATCCGCGGATAAGGAGGCACGGGAAAACCCGTTCCATCAGGAAAAGAGCCACATCCCAGATCAGTATGGCAGACACCACTAGCGATCACTCTGACTAGCACATCACCTGCCTCTGGAGAGCGCACCAATACATCCTCAATTTGCCAATTTCGATGTCCGTCTTGAGGAGTATGGCAGACGATCGCTCTTGTGTTTGTGGTCGTCATTGCGTGGCAGAAAGACAGCAACAGCACAGTCGGGATACTCAATCTGATGAGACCCTGACAAGTCGGAAATGAATGGGAATGCACGAACAAGACGTCTATCGTCTCACCAGCCAGTTGTGATAATTCGGTCGCATGGATGAAAGGCTCGAGTGTCGCTGGCCAAGCTGTTCATTCGGATGGTACGGTCGTCTCAGCCGTTCCAGACAGGGCGGCCTCGATCCCCGGGACAGACGTTATGAGACCCATGGATACAGTACACGCAAGTAATCGATGGCAAGAGTAATCAACACGACCGAAAGTCAGATGCATTAACACTGATCAGCTAGGCAATCCGTAAATCCGGGGGCGAAACCCCGAATCCGGGCGATGGGGACTGCTTAAATCCGACTGACTTCAACCATCGGGAGCCTGTCTTCAAGATTTGGTTCATACTCAACATCCGCGGCAGCTCGCCCCGAAAGCGGCTTTTTCGGCAATGCGGACGGCCCGTCTGATGATGGATGGTGCGTGGGCACGGTCTATGGGAAGAATGTGGCACGGAAAGAATCTGAAAAGATGTCGTCCTAGTCATGGAGCCGCGGTATTATCTGAAGCGGCCTTTGCAATACCAATTAAAAGAATCAAACGTTTACAGGAAATCAACGACTATCATGCCGACTCAAGAGACTCATAACGGTGCTCAGAACGGTGCTCAGAACGGGTCACACGAGACCAATGGCTGGCACCCAGGTCCGCTCGACTGGTCCTCCTTTAAGAATACGATCAATGGGGTCCTGGAATCTACAAAGAGAAGTCGCCATAGCATCAATCCTGCAACAGGTGAACCTGGACCTGAGGTTCCGTTGGTGACAAAGGAGGATGTGGACAGAACTATGGCGGCCGCGCAGGCGGCCTTCAAGACCTGGTCTGCAGTGGCCTACGCGGAACGACAGAAAGCTGTCTTGGCGTTTGCAGACGCTTTGGAGGCTGAGAAAGAGGCCTTCGCCCAGATGCTGACCCAGGAGCAGGGCAAGCCAGTCAGTCTTCCATTATGTCCCATTGCGGAGAACTAGAAAAGTGGACTCTTTTTGACGATTTCATTAGCTCGTCTTTGCGCGCGTGGAACTCGACCTGTCTGTGCAATGGCTGCGCACCATCGCCCGTCTTACATTGCCCGAAGAGAGCACTATCGAAGGTGACAAAGAAATCGTCGTGCGTTACACACCTCTGGGTGTGACAGTCGGTATCGTGCCGTGGAACTTTCCAATCCTTCTTGCTGCGGGTAAGATCGCACCGGCGGTGGTAACGGGAAACCCCATTATCATTAAACCGTCGCCATTCACACCCGCGGGCGATCTGAAGCTTTGTGAGCTAGCCCAAAACTTTTTCCCCCCGGGTGTTGTGCAATGTATTTCAGGCGACGATGATCTGGGTCCCATGCTCACCTCACACCCGCTACCGGCGAAAATCAGCTTCACCGGCTCTTCCTTCACAGGAAAGAAGGTCATGGAGTCGGCAAGTAAGACCTTGAAACGAGTCACGCTCGAATTGTAAGCTTTCTCGTGTTCCTCACCGAACCATTCATTTTCCACTCCATTGAGACTGACAAATGATTGCACGTAGAGGAGGAAATGATCCCGCAATTGTGTGTGACGACGTCGATATTGCAGAAGTGGCACCCAAAGTAGGTTTTCGTCGGTACGCTCAACGTACGACCAGGCTTTTGACTTGGGTCACAGATTGCTGGACTGGCTTTCTTGAATTCGGGCCAGGTAATGTTGTCCTGAATTGCACATCTGTTGAAGGTCCTAACGGGTTTAGATTTGTCTTGCACTGAAACGAATTTTTGTGCATGAGAGGATTGCGGACAAGTTTTTGAAAGCACTGGTAGACGCCACGAACAAATTGAAGGTAATGACCGCAATTTTCAGCCCGAGAGATCGTGAATCTGATAACTCTTCTCAGGTTGGCCCCGGCAATCAACCCGATGTGTACCTAGGTCCAATCCAGAATGACATGCAATATAACAGAGTCAAGGACTTCTTCGGCGATATTGAGAAGGACAAGTTGAAAGTCGCGGTCGGAGGCAAGATCCCGGAAGGAAAGGGATATTTCATCAATCCCACGATCATCGACAGGCCTGGACCGGATTCCAGGATCGTCAAAGAAGAACCATTTGGTCAGTACAACGACTTCTGATCATGGAATAACTGAACGAGCTTGGATTGCTGATTTCACGCTTGTTAGGTCCGATCGTTCCTTTCTTAACCTTTAGCGACGATGGAGAGGCCGTAGAACAAGCCAACAACACATTGATGGGCTTAGGGGCTTCGGTGTGGTCTGGCAGCGTAGAACGTGCCAACAAAATCGCGCGCCAGCTTCAGGCCGGCAACATTTGGGTCAACACTCATTTCGAGTTGGATCCCCGATTTCCATTTGGTGGACACAAGGAGAGTGGAATGGGCGTTGAATGGGGCATTGGCGGGCTGAAGTCGTTTTGCAATTCGCAAACTCTCTTTTTGAAAAGGGCTATTGACTGAATGGTGCAAAGAATGTTGCGATATGTTATTGGAATCAGAGATTATGACAAAAATTGTTGAAGATATTGAGTCTCTAATTAGGGTCACATTGTAGACCTCATCATTACAAGCATGCTCACGCCATCTATAACGCAAATCACCATCCCAATTACCGGGTTAAATGAGAAGACTAACACAGGGAAATGTTTACTTGATCCAATTGTTTGTGCTATATAAGTCCAGGCTTCGGCAGTGAAGCGTCTTTGACCAAAATTCCCGTTCCATGTTGACATGTCTCAAATCCGCAGTAAGACAAGATCAACCTCGCCTTTTGACCCAACCTCGATCGAATGAGACATCGAGAATCCCTCCTTGCACGTAAAGAAACATCGAAGCTCACCATCGACATAGACCCCCCATCTGCCCGCTCCCAGATTGTTCACTCGTGGTTCAACTAAGTGTGACGCACCGTCCCAGCTACGCAAAGTCATGACTAAAGCGTTCATTTCTTCCATCCAGACTCCTCTCAAGAAGTCGACGCCCAGCGACAAATCAATTTCGTCGAAAAATGGTCGTTCAGCTAGGATTTTCTGTGTCCAAGGAGATTCGTACATTTTCTTCTGACCGTCAGGCACGTTGAGACGTGCGTAAGCGATTGCGGTGTTGCCGGTGTATGGGTCCATGTAAGTCCAGTCAAGCCCTTGATTATCGCAACGTGGATAGAACAATCCGCCAGCTTCCCAGGTCGGCTTGAGCTTCTGGTCCGCGTAATCGAGTAAGCCGGAGAGTAAGTCTTGACGCCCAATTTCGCTCAGTACTTGTGCGACATAGCCAAAGGTAGGACTCTTGTCCATTGCCTTTTCCATGGGCGCTGCATTCTCCTTGGCAGACTCAGTGGCGGCAGCTACAGTGTCTGCCGAGTCCGGGTGATATTTTTCCGAATCTTGAGCCACCAAATGCCGAATCTGACGGGCGACAGTGGCAGGATTGAGACGAACTTCTCCGTTCACCTTGGTGATGTATCCCAAACTCTGTTGTTCAAAAAGTGACCTGACCAACTTCGAGTTCCATGCATGAAGAAATGTAGCGGCCCAAGCTGTTAAGCTCAAGTCGTGCGAGTTCATGGTCGAGTCTTGCCTCTTCCTCCACATCCACGTGAGGAGACCATCGGCTTGCACCATACCCTTCTGTTCCCAGGCCTTCATGTATTTGGGAAGAACATCGTCCATCACTGCAGTCCCGTTGCGAACGTCATTGTAACGCATCGCGATCAGGGGGAATTGGTTGCAAACCACAAAAACCACATTCGGTTCACAGCAGACACCAAGCCAACCATTCTGTTCCATCTCCGTCAAAATGATGTTTTGGAGTGAAGAGATTGAAT
>Ga0105239_10001610_pt1 | contig 29834 bp, 23 predicted proteins | sample KBSC44metaG_FD_92761 | JGI IMG/M metagenome (GOLD analysis project Ga0105239, IMG submission 92761) | Corn rhizosphere microbial communities from Kellogg Biological Station, Michigan, USA - KBS C4-4 metaG | ecosystem: Host-associated > Plants > Roots > Rhizosphere > Soil | place: Michigan, USA...
AACGCATTGCTTTAGTTATTGAAGAAGGGATCCGCAAAGGAGAAATCAAACCCATCGATGCCCCTACAGCAGTATTGATCATGCTGCATGCAGTAAGCGGTATTGAATCATGGCATCGCAGTAAAAAGAAGATCCCCGGCGAAATGCTTGAGGATAATATGGTGCAGATACTGGTAGATGGCCTACGAAAGCAGGCATAGTTTATAACGAAAAAAACTGTTCATTTGGCTACGCATTTTCATCAATTAACGATTGCTGACATTAGAAAAGAAACGCCGGATTGTGTATCTATCTCTTTTAAGATACCCGATGAGCTAAAATCCACTTACCTTTTTAAGCACGGACAAAATCTCACTCTGCGTACTGTAATGAACGGCGAAGAAGTACGCCGCTCGTATTCTATCTGCAGCAGCCCCGAAGATAATGAACTGCGTGTTGCTATTAAAAAAGCACCCTACGGCAAATTTTCCGTTTGGGCCAATAACCTGTTAAAGCCGGGAGATATACTGGAGGTTTTACCACCCACCGGTGCATTTTATACCGAACTTGATCCTGCTCACAAAAAAAAGTATCTGGCGTTTGCTGCAGGTAGCGGTATTACTCCCATACTATCAATAATTAAAACCACATTGGATAAAGAACCTGATAGTTCTTTTACATTGGTATATGGGAATCAGAACCGCACCAGTATTATTTTTAAAGAACAGCTTGAAGCATTAAAAAACAAATATCTCTCCCGGCTCGCTATTCATTTTATACTAAGCCGCGAACAAACCGAAGCCGCTATTTATTCAGGCCGTATTAATGAAGACAAACTCAGTCAGCTAAACCAAAAGCTGATCAACATGCAGGCGATGGATGACATATTCGTCTGCGGGCCCGAACAAATGATCTTTACAGTAATGAACTGGCTTCAGCAAAATGGAATTGATAAAAAGAAAATCCATTTTGAATTGTTTACTACGCCCGGTCAGAAGACGGAAGATGGAAGCCGGAAGTCAGAAATCAGAAAAGAAGAAGGATCAACGCGAAAAAGCAAAGTAACCGTAAAACTGGATGGTATTTCATTTGACTTCGATTTACCATTTGATGGTGAAACTGTATTAGAGGCTGCGCTGAAACAGGGCGCCGATTTACCTTTTTCGTGTAAAGGTGGCGTTTGCAGTACCTGTAAAGCGAAACTGATTGAAGGTGAAGTTGAAATGGATACCAACTATGCACTGGAGCAGGAAGAAGTAGAAGCCGGATATATTCTTACCTGCCAATCGCACCCGCGAACTGGAAAAGTTATGATTGATTTTGATGTAAAATAATGCATCTTCGCGGGCTCAAAAACAGGTTATGACCGGAATTGACAGCGTTCAGTTGCAGCAGGTGATCGTTCATAAAGTAGGTAATCCATCCCGGGGTGAGGATTTAAAACTTTCTATAAACCCGCTCACGCTGAATGACGATATTGTACGCGGACTGCTTACCCGGTATTTTCTCAGCGCCTTTAACGAAAACGAATTATACCGCTTTACACATCTCAGTGATGTGGAAATGAATGAAGTGTACAGGTATGTACGTGCTATTTTTGAAGATCGGGACAGTTTTATTCAGCAATCTGCTTTACTGGCGCAATTTCTCTACAGCAAATCAACACACGTTAAAGTAAAAGAAGGCGAGTTATATGTGGTGCTGTTCGATGAAGTGCCTTTTGAAAATGAATTTATACGGGCGGTTGGTATTTTTAAGTCAGAAACAAAAGAAACCTTTTTGAAAGTATTTCAGCACGGACAAAGCTGGGAAGTTATACAGGAAGAAGGCGTAAATATCAATAAACTGGATAAAGGCTGTCTTATATTTAATACCAATACAGCAGATGGCTACAAAGTTTCTGTAGTAGACGCTACCAACAAACAAAATGATGCCCAATACTGGGTAACCGATTTTTTACAGGTAGAACCATACGCCGATAGCTACCATCACACCGACAAATACCTGAGCCTTTGCAAGAATTTTATTACCAATGAATATCCCGAGAAATTTGACGTGTCGAAAAGCGATCAGATTGATATGCTGAACCGATCCATGGAATATTTCAAAACAAAAGAACAATTCAGTTTGCAGGAGTTTGCCACTGAGGTGATCCATCATCAGGAAGTGGTAGACACCTTTATGGATTATAAAAAGAATTTTGAATCGTCGAAGAACTTTGAAATAGAAGATGAATTTGCCATTCACGTTTCAGCAGTAAAAAAACAACAGCGTGTTTTTAAAACAGTATTAAAGCTCGATAAAAACTTTCATATCTATATTCACGGCCGCCGCGACCTGATTGAAAAAGGTGTTGATGAAATGACAGGGAAAAAATATTACAAGATTTACTTTGACGAGGAAAGCTAAAACACGCGAAACGCTGCATGCTTAGCGCTAAATGCAAAACGCTGAACGTCTAACGCGTAAGATTGCATTAGCATTCAGCATTTAGCGTTTTGCATTCAGCATTATGTTATTCTACTCCTGTAATTTCTGAATCAGGAATAAACTGACCTGCTTCTTTGTACAAATTATTTTTAAGCTGCTTATACGAATCAGTAAATGCCGTCATGGTATCTTCCAGCACATCATGCTCCTGCCTGAACACATAATCTTCGTTATCGCCTGGGTTTGTTATTAATTGAGCTATATGCTGCTGATGCTTTTCAATCTGGGCTGTTATGTTTTTCAATTGCTTCGATGTATCCTTTATAAGATCAGCAGCTTTTCCCACATTGGCATTGGGAATATAGCTGAAAGCCGATAACAGCTTTTCAAAAAACCTCATTTCATCTGCATAAAAAGACAGATCCTTTATCCAATGTTCGGTGAGTTTGTACAATTCCTGCCAGGGAGCGGTCATCAGGTAATCACTTTTAGGGCGATGTCTGTATTCTGATTGTGCCATAACCTATGGATTTTATGAAATAGCGTGATGCAAAAACGGTGCCCCCCTAGATAAAATTCTCTGACTGAAATACCGAAGAATGTCTGATCTCTTTGTCAATTTTAAATACTTCATTGGTTCGGGCTATCAGGTCGCGGTACCATTTAGGAGCATAGGGAGAAATATAGATCCGTTCAATAAGTGTATGCAGATCAACGTCCAGAAAAACACCATTGTAGGTATCCTGTTCTTCCCACAGGAAATCGCCTTCTGTTGACTGTGACACTTTATAGCAACAGCGAATTTCATTCTCATACCGGTACATACCACGCTTACGGATAAATGGAGCCATTGGATTCTCAGTTGGTATTTGATCCTTTTCCTCGTTGAAATAAATCACTTTGCCTATATAAACAGGCTTATCGGTTTTCCTGAAACTATCCTTTAGTTTTTTATAGGTGGTTTGAATGGCCACACCATAGTTCCTTGCATAAATATTCCACATGGCATAATTTTCATCGGAGTTCTGGTGCCACGTATTAACCGTTACAGCCACTCTGGTACGGGAATGTTTTTCTGCAAGGCGTTGCAGTTCTTCTTTAGCTGCCCGATCTTCAGCAGCCTGATTATACTTTCCTTCAAAAGGGTCTTCAAACCTGTCGATGCGGGTAAAAAACAATTGGTTTCTGATCAGCAGATCAAGATATCGGGGAAGGTCCTGGTAGCGCCACAAAATTTCATCATCACCAATTTGTTCAAACCCAGGTTGATTTTCAAACATATAAATACCATTTTAGCTATCAGTATGGTATTTAATTAAAAATATATGCCATAGAAGAGGTACCTGTGTGCGGGCGAATAAGATAATTATTTTAATAGTTTGCTGAACCGTTCAACTTCCAGCGTTTCTGCGGGGGTAAAAGGCTCGTTGTTATCGTACTTCGATTTTAAAAACACCACTCTTTTATGCTGTGGGTATTTTGCCAGAATATCTTCTATCATTTTGCCTATGCGCTCGTCTTTTTCATACAATGGCTTTGGTGGTGGAGGAGCAGATTTATACCTGTTCGGCCGCTTTAATATTACGGCTTCCAGCGTGGCGAGTTTATTGGCCGGAATGCTATTTACTTTCTGCGCCTTATTATATAAGCCTTCCAGTTGCTTTTTGCTTAGTCCGCCACGCTCCTGATATTGGCGGAATAAACTTTGAACAAATGTCGACTGCGGCTGGGCTTCCAGCAGTGCATTTAAAACGTCGCTAATAACATCTACATCAACTTTTTTACGATACATATAGTTGTTTCCCCGGAGGGGATTGTGCAAATATAAAACTATCCTTCGACTGCACTCAGAGCTGGTGCGGTTTTTTGCGGCTAAGAAAGCTTTTATTATCGAAGCTGTTTGCATCATAGTAAGTAAATTCGGCGACACCCGAAAAAATAACCATCATGCTTAAACCTTTACTTGTTCTTCAACTAACCTGTTTGCTCTGCTTTTCGGTTATAGGTCAGGTTGCGCCCAAACGCGAATTCAGAGGTGCATGGATTGCCACCTATACCAATATCGACTGGCCCAATCGAACGCAAACACCCGCTCAACAACGTGCGGCTTTTATTACGATTGCTGATCATCACAAGGCAACGGGGTTAACATCTCTGTTCATTCAGGTACGCAGTCAGTGTGATGCCATGTACCCCAGTTCTATAGAACCCTGGTCGGCAGATTTAACCGGTACACAGGGTGTAGCGCCCAACCCGTACTGGGACCCCATGCAATTTATGATTGAAGAATGCCATAAAAGAGGCATTGAGTTCCATGCATGGCTCAATCCGTACCGTGCCGTGGGCAATACAAATAACTTTGCATCTTTTGCTGCCAGCCATGTTGCAAAAGTACATCCTGAATGGCTTTTGAGCCAGGGAACCCAACGTATACTTGATCCCGGCATTCCGGCAGTACGTGATTATATAATAAAAGTTATTGCCGACATAGTGACCCGCTATGACGTAGATGGTATTCACTTTGACGATTATGTTTATCCCTCGCCTCCGGCTGCCGGCGTAACACCATTTAATGATGATTCTTCCTATAATGCAGATCCTCGAGGTTTTACTGTTCGTGCCGACTGGCGGAGAGATAATGTGAACCTGCTGATCAAACGTGTATACGATACTATAAAAAGTATTAAACCATGGGTCAAGTTCGGCATATCGCCTTCTGGTATTTATCGCAACAGTACCAACCCTGATATCGGATCGGCTACCAGCGGTCTTGAACATTATACATCCTTATATGCCGATACGCGTAAATGGTTGCAGCAAGGCTGGATAGATTATTTATGCCCACAGGTGTACTGGTATATAGGCCAGCCCGGCGCCGATTATAAAATTGTTGTTCCGTGGTGGAATAACAACGCTTATGGCAGACACATTTATATTGGCATGGCAGGTTATAAAGTTAATGACCCGACCTATGGAGCTAACTGGGCCATCCCATCTATGATCCCGAATGAAGTACGGTTGAACAGATCGCTCAGCCATGTATACGGACAAGCAATTTATAATACCAACAGTTTGCGAAGCACTACCAAATTAGGTTTTCGCGACTCACTGAGATTATATTTTTACAATAAGCCAGCCCTTGTACCCAATATGCCATGGCGCGACAGTATAGCGCCTGCCAGCCCCGGTTCATTAACTGCCGTTAAATACAGAAGCGATTCAGTTGTATTAAAATGGGTAAAGCCTGCTGCTGCCACCGAGCTGGACAAAGCATGGCAATTTGTGATCTATCGCTCACAAAACCCGGTGATAGATACCAGCCTTGCAGAGAATATTCTGGCCATTACAACAAACGATACAACTGCTTATACAGATAATACCGGTGCGCCGGATTCTACCTATTATTATACTGTAACTACTACTGACCGCTTTCATAATGAAAGCAGCATGTCGAATACAGTTTCCAATCTGTCCCCCGTTATCAATTGCCCCGGCGACACTATGCTGGTACTGGATGGTTCCTGTGCTGTAACGTTGCCTGATTTTAGTCAGCAGGCAACAGTACAGGCTTCTTCCCCTGTTACTATAACACAAATACCTGCAGCAGGTAGTATTATAAACGGACAATATGATACACCGGTTACATTAATTGCAACCGATGACGGCGGCAATGCAGATACCTGTCAGTTCCTCGTAAAAACGGTTGACCGTGAAGCGCCCGTGATCACTAATGTATCGGCTGATCCGGCAGAATTATGGCCACCGAATCATAAGATGCGCGATGTAACGATCAACTATTCAGCTACCGATAACTGCGGCGGAACTACCAATTCACTTTCTGTCACCAGCAACGAACCGGTCACCGGCAATGGAGACGGTAATACTTCGCCCGACTGGATCATTACAGACGATCATCATGTTCAATTACGTGCAGAACGTTCAGGGTTTGGTAATGGCAGAATATATACAATTGCAATTACATCAACCGACAGTGTAGGCAACGCCACTACGCAAAACGTTACCGTTACAGTGCCTTGCTTCCCCGGTGATGACAATGGCATATTAACGGTTAAAGCTTTTCCTAATCCTGCGCCAAATCAGTTTGTTATCATGACGCTGAGTACCTCGCCAAAACCATTGGCTATTACAGTAGTCGATAATACAGGGAAAGTAATTGAAGCAAGAAGCGGATTGCCTTCAACCGGACTGTTTTATTTGGGAAGTAACTACGCTCCGGGTATTTATTATCTCGAAGTAAAACAAGGCAACAAAACAGAAACTATAAAACTGATGAAATCAGGGCATTGATTTAGTAAACTCAAATGGTGTCATGGCCTTTGGCTGTGACACCGTTTTTTGTTAATTCATCCAAAATCATCTGTACATATTCTTGTTGCAGCTTTTCCTGTTCCAGCCATTGATTATTTTGTAGTAATAAATGATATCCTTCTTCTTCATGTGGCTGCAATAATAGAAACTTTTTCTTTTGATAAGCAATAGGCTTAATATCCAGCTCCGTCTTGTGGTTGACAATTGTTGCCTCATCCATAAATAAGCTGATGATATGAGGATAATATTCCCTTATTTCATTCAGCATCTCAAATCCCTTCTCATCCACGTCGCCCCAGTAATACAATTGGGTATTGTGGAGAAATGGGATCTCTTTTAACAAATGCAGAGCTCTGCCAAAACTGCAAATAGCTAAAGTGCCAGGCATCTTATTAAAAAGGTACAAATTCGTTTCATTTTCTACCAATATTACTCTTTCCACAATCCATTCGCATTGTTGTAAAAAATGAGCCGGCACAGCGAAAAGGTTCATTCCGACCGTATATCGCAAGCCTAAGCCTTCGTCTAACCAGCGCAAGGTAAAAAAGAAAGGCTTCCTGTTTAATTTAAGCGTTTCTTCGAGCGGTATATCTGGTGAAGAAAACTTTACATCGTTCAGATGATGTAATATAGAATGAATAACCTTCTTATGTTGCTCAATAAATTTGGTGTGAACGGGAACGGGAATGCTTCTTAAATAATGGTGGCTAACATCATTATTTAGCAGGTAATCAACTACGCTACAAATGCCCGACCAACTTTTGTTTAATTCTAAAACAAACTTAGGTCTTTCAGCCAGCCATTCTTTTATCGCAGCATTCCATTGCAGCAACCTGTGTAACTGCGCTTTAAAAGCAGCAACATGTTTTTCCTTTTCTATTAGAAATAAGAAATCTTCCTCTGTTGAAACACTAACAGTCAATGGCCATTGTTGCCTGCCCAGCTTTTTGCTTGCCCATTCTTCCCATTCAATAATCCAGCCCTTTTTGTTTTGCTTCTTTTCTTTGGACTGAAACCATCTGATTTGTTCGTGCAAGGCTGCTGTAGTGACTGGTTTATTTTTCCCGCCTCGTAAGATAATTGGCTGAAATGAAATACCTAGTATAATATTCTTCAAATACTGAACGTACTGCTTTTCCAGTTGCACTATGTACAGATGATCCGTCATTGCACCAGTTCAGGATTTACTTCCTCAATACGTTCTTTCAATTCCTTAATGGTCATATTATACAGTACGCTATGACGGTTGTTTACCCGTTGCACCAGGTGAACGTGTGCGATGAAATTCTGTACAATCTGTATTTTATCACTTGGAGTAACCACCAGTAATTGCAGATGCAATTGTTTACACAACTCCATCAGATAGGTTGCTTTTTCTTCATCCTGGTTACTGAAGCTTTCATCTACAGCAATAAAACGAAGACTTCTGCTGTTCTTTCCTTCACGGGTAATACCAAACTGATAGGCAATGGCGCTACACAAAATGGTATAGGTAAGCTGGGCTTTTTCACCGCCTGATAGCTGACCCATCTGGCGATAGGTTTTCTTCAATTCATCTGTATTACGGTATTTCTCATCTGCCCAAAACTCAAACCAGTTACGAACATCCATTACCCGGTTGCGGTAACTTTCATTTTTATCCAGCTCATCAATCAGCGGTTGTACTTTCTGTGTAAAGTGGCGTGACTTCTCTTCAAAACTGCTTTGCTGCCAGTTAGCGGCCTGAGGTAATGCATCCAGTAAACGGCCACGAAATTCTTTTATATCAGTACCTGATGGTACAGGTCTTTTACCTAGTTGAATATAAGTATCGGGCAAACGGTTGAAGTTAATGCCGCCCAGCGACTGATTTAAGCGGTGTACACTGTTGTTTATATCACGCTCCCATTTTTCCATTTCCTCATTTAGCCCGCCTATTTTATAGGTGATGGTATCGTTGATATAATTTTCAAAATCACGTTTGTACTTTGGCAGATTATCATGCACTAGCTTGTTCAGCCATTCAATATACTCGTTGGCGTAGGTAGCCTCATCGGGCAGGTGCTGTACATCTCCTTCCCATTCGGGTGAGAATTTATTTTTTATTTCTGTGGAAGGATTCTTAATACGGTTGATACATCTGTCAAGCAGGGTTTCTTCTTTGTGCAATTCGTCTTTCTGCCTTTCGTGCAAATGGGTTTTCTCGGTTTTTATCTGCTCATATATTTCATCAATATTTTGCAGTGTTACCGAAGATAACAGCGTTGCCTGTTGTTGCTGAAACTGCAGCAAGGCATCTTTATCGGTTTCATGAATATGCAGTAGCAAGGGTTGTAATGCCTCCTGCTGTTGGTGATATTGCTGAATGCGATCTTCAAGACGGGTTTCTTCTTTCACCAATTGACTACGCTGATTCTCTGCTTCTTCTCTTTTCTGCTGAATATCCAGTAACTGAGCTTTTAAATTATCCAGCTCTTTATTGGCTTTGCGTAATCCTGTAATCTGATCATGGATCTTATGTATGCTTCGCTGAATGCCTGCTATGTCCAGGGCCGCAAAGCCTTTATGTTCTCTGATACGTGTAATGGCATAAAACTGTTTCTGCAGACGTTCATTTTTGCTTTTACATTTTTCCAGCGTTTCGGTGGCTTTAACTATATGATCAGATAACTGATTTCTTTTCTTAATAAGGAATTCTTTTTTCTTTTCGTTGTTCCATCCCATTACATAATTACCGGGATCATTTTTTTCGGCCCTGTCGTCTTTTTCGTGGCGCGATCTGTTTTTAATTAATCCGTTCAGGGTAATCGCTTTGTTATACCGGTCCAATGTTTTTTCATCATTAATACAGGCATAATCAAACTGGCGGATGATCTGCTGCTCAACCCAGTCGCTTAATTTATTATCAGGATGAAATTCCAGTTTCTCATGTACGGTGCCGTCTTCAGGATTTTGTACCAGCGGGTTTTCAGTAATATGTTCATAAACCAGGCGGGCCCGCATGTTATTGTTGTTTACATAGCGGTTTACTTTTTTGTAGTGTTTGTCTGGCACCAGCAAACGCAATGAAAACGATCTGAGCAATTTTTCAAGTACCGGTTGCCATTGCATGGAATCTGACCGAACTTGCATCAGCTCACCGCAGTAAGGAAGTTCATTCAGGTCGATGTTTAATGCATCGCACAATTGCTTTCGCACATTGATCAAATGGGCCGGAATATTGTTTCTGCTTTGCAATAGGTTGTTAAGCTCGTCTTCTATCTGCTTTTTTTCGTTATCTGATTGTTTTATGGTTTGTCTTGCCTCAAATTCATCTTCATCATTATTTCTTTGCTTTGTTTCCAGCTCCAGCCTTTTCCGGTTAGCGTCTTTTACTATGCGCTGAAACATGGCTTCATCGGCAGGCTGTTTTTCTTCCAGATGCAAATCATCGCACCAGCTTGCAAATAATGTAAGATTTTCAGTGGCTTCCTGCTTTTTAGCTTCCAGATCCTTTACATCTTTTTCCAGCTGCTGCATCCGCTGACCAGCTTTGTTCTGATCTATCTGGTTTTTAATTACCCGTTCATCTTCCTGCAGCTGGTCGTAGGTTACTTTAAGCGCCTGTATTTTTTGCTGAATATCCTTTATGCTGGTATTGCTTTCGTCAATGGCCAGATGCAACAGTTCATTTTTGGTATAACTGTTCCATACTCTGGCTGTTTGCAACAGTTGTTCGGTTGTTTCAATTTCACTTTTGAGGGTATTCCATCTGGTAAAATGCTGCTCAATAGGCTGTAGCAATTTTATTTGTTCTTCAGCCTTTTCAATATTTCGCTGCGCATCGAGCAGGGTGGTCAGGTGTTTTTTAAGTTCCTGAAAAGATTCTTCCATATTGCGAGGCTCCAGCATATGGGTGCGGATAAACTCATCGAGGTTGCCCAATACCTTAATACCCACCGTTTGGTTAAACAACTGCAGGGCCTGCACACTTTGCATACCCAGCACATGAACCATCTGCTGGGCATATTTACTGGCGGCATCGAACCATTCAACCTGTTTGCGGCTTCCTTTATTATAACGCTGATCGATGCTGCGCTTCCAGCTGCCGCTTAAATCAAAAGGCTTAAAGTCTTCTTCAATGTGTAACGATTTATGGGCAATGCCATAAACCCTTTTCATATCGCCGTTTGAAAAGTATCTTACCTGAAAGATGGTAACTGTTTGCTCGGCTTCATTGGCAAAATTGGCTAATATAATACTGTAGGCTTCATCCCTGTTTTCGCGTAAATACAGTGTTTTGGTAGTACCGGTGCTTTCGCTATTCATAAAGCCATAGCCACCCATTACATAAGTTTCTTCTGTACGGTCGTTCTTTTTATCGCTGCCACTGCTCTGGTTGTAGAAACGATACTTCTTTTCAGGTACGATCAATGTAAGCAGGGCATCAACCAAAGTAGATTTACCGCTTGCATTGGCGCCGGTTAATAAACTGGTTTCACCCTGAGGTTTAATGCTGTGCACCACATCATCAAAGGTGCCCCAGTTATAAATCTCCATGTATTGTAACCTGAATCCGCTCTTTTGACTATCTGTACTAAAAACGCTTAACTGCATAGTGTGATTAATCAGATTTTTTGTACATAAACATCTCCTAAACTATCCGGCCTGGTCAACCGATTGCTCCAAAGCTTTTGTTTCTTTAAACTTTACCAGTTGCTGATAAAATGTATCCAGCTCTTCGCTGCTTACTTTTGCTTTGATTATTTTTTTTATACGGAATTTCTGTTCATCGGCCAGATCATGATTTTCTGTTTTATCCAGAAAACCATTTTCTTCTGCCTTATCAATCAGTCTGTCTATTTCTTTCAGGAATTTAACGCGGCTCGCATTTTCTTTAAAGAATAACTCCGCATATTCTTTTATTTCTCTTCTTTTTTTGATAAGCTCCCTGTTGGTGGCTTCACCTACTTCAAACTCTGCCATCATTTCGCGCAGCAGTACCAGCATAACGCTTTCTTCATAGGTAAGTGATCTTCTTTGTATCCAGGTTACCGGACTTTCTTCTTCTTCAGTTTGCATATGTTTTACGTAAGCATAGCCATCCTGTTCGTCCAGCACAAGGGTTAAACCCAGTTGCTGCAGAAAGCCCGTAAGCTCGGCTTTATATTGTATCAGTTTTTCCCATGTGCTTTTTTCAACATATTCAATAGGGCCTTTCAGCAGCTTTATAAAAACAGTAGTATATGGTAATATTTTTTGTTGCGTACTCATAGTTCGGTTATTTACTGAATAACAGATAAGGCACTTCTACAAATTTTGTAGCAGCTTCATTTAACGGAATATGCTCACTGGTATTATGAATTACCTGTACGCGGTTTGCTTTGTCGCGCAAAAAGCTGAAGTAGCTTACTACTTCGGCAATGCCGTTTTCGAGTGGTTGTAGCTCTATAATTTCTTTCAGGGTGGCAGTTTGTTTTTCTTTCAAAGCCTGCTCAACTTTTTGCCATAATCTCTTTTTATCTACATGCGTAGTATTGATAATACGACTGAAGCGCTCAGGATCGGCGATCTTTTCACTGGCAGATACAGGTTGTTTTACTGTTGTAACAGCTTTCTTTTGTTCAAACTGCAGCTTCCGCTCCATCACCATTTTTATTTCTACGCCTTCGTCGATAGTAAGTCCGCAGTTAACTTCTTCATTCATCAGGTCAAAGATCAGTTCCTTAATATTGCCTATCTGCTGCCGCAGGCGTTTGTGTCGGGCAATTTCTTTTTCAGTTATAATACGGCTGAGCTTTTCAGCCATTTTATCATTCGCATCGTATACTGTTTTGCCCTGCTCTAATAATAGGGATTTGATATTCTGTAAAAACTCTCCGTCGGCTTTAATATCGCGGTCCTGCAGTAATTCAAGTAGCTGTTCTGTTAGTTCTTTCCAGTCCTGCTGACCGGCGCGGGAAATTAAAAAGTCCCAGAAGGCATAAAAGCTTTTTCCCTGATTGCTGTTTCGTAAGGCGTCGTAGGCTTCAAATGCAAAGCCAACAATAGCACCTTTGTTTTGCTCTGCCTTGGTGTGTTGTTCTACAATGGCGCGGTGGATCTGTTTAAAATTATCTTCAACCTCTCTGAAGTCGCTGATCAGTTCATAACAAAGCCGGGTAAAAAGTTCCAGTCGTTCCTGTACCTGCGCATTGCTATAGTTATCCGGCGCCAGACCATGTTCAATGGCCCTGATCTCTTTATCAATTTCTGCCCGGCGGTCTTTTAGCATTTGCAAACGGCGTGTTCTGTCGTCTTCGGTTTTTTCAACTATATCTCTTAGAGAATTAAATAATAATTTAAACCGGCTTTCAGTACCCACATGGTTACGTACCTGCAGGGTAAGCAGCCACTGAAATACTTTTTCGGTATGGGCGCTTAACTGGTACTGAATATTTCCTTCGGCGTCCTGTAAATCCTGTAAGATCCTTTTTTGTACCCAGCTTAAAATGTATTTACGACTGCGCGTTTCTTCATCTTCTCCAAATACGATTTTAGCTTCTTCAAAGTCTTCGGTACCATCTTCCTGTACTGACAATGTTTCTGTTAGTAATTGTATTAACAGTTCTTCGGGAATAACAAAGCGGTTTTCTTCTTTATAAACATGATATAAAAAAGGCAGATACCAACGGGCGCTCCGCGAGCGCAGCATTTGTATGGCAGGGCTTGATGCAAGTAAATATGACAGATCTTCCTGTTTCATGGTCACAGATTCAGTAAACGATTCATACTAATACAAGAGGTCTAAAATAGGCGAATTATTAAATTCCAAAGCCAATATATTGTCCCCATTTAACCTGCAGATTTGTTGATAAATTGTTGGTTTTGTTGATTTTCATAGGTTTTGACTACAACAACCGTTGATTCGGCTACGTGTGTTTTTTGATTGCTGCTGAGCTTTGTGGTAATAAAAAAACAGTAAAATGAAAATTACACTAACAGGTTCGTTGGGGCATATCGGCAAACCACTCACCAAAGAATTAGTAGAAAAAGGCCATTCGGTTACAGTGATCAGCAGCAATCCCGAAAAGAAAAAAGAGATTGAAGCCATGGGCGCTACAGCCGCTATCGGCTTACTGGATGATGCGGATTTTCTTACAAATGCTTTTACCGGCGCTGATGCGGTATATACCATGATTCCGCCAACCAATTATTTCGGGCCAGATGTTGACCTGGAAGCATATACCCGCCAATTAGCCAATAGCTTTTCACAGGCTATTCAACGGTCGGGCGTAAAGCGCGTGGTTCATTGCAGCAGTATTGGCACACATATGGAAAAAGGATCAGGTCTTTTGCTTTTGCATCGTGAAGTAGAACTGACCCTTAACAAGCTTGCAGATGTTGCTGTTACCTTTATGCGGCCCACTGCTATCTATTATAACTTATATGGGTTTATTGATATGATCAAACACACCGGCTGTATTGCCGCAAACTATGGTGCAGAGGATAAATTAACATGGATTTCACCTGTAGATATTGCTACTGCAGTGGCAGAAGAAATAGTAAAACCGCTTACCGGCAGAAAAGTTATTTACGTAGCCAGTGATGAGCTTACCGGCAATGAAACTGCCCGTATATTAGGAGCAGCTATAGGAAAACCCGACCTGAAATGGATAATTATCAGCAATGAAGAAATGCAGAGTGGTCTTGAATCCGCTGGTATGAACCCCCGTATTGCAGCTGGCTTGGTTGAAATGTATGAGGCTTTTCACGATGGTGTATTGGCCGAAGATTATTACCGCAATAGACCGGTTTTGGGCAAAGTAAAGATGACTGATTTTGCAAAAGAGTTCGCCGCCGTATTTAATCAAAAATAGTTAAATTGTAACGTGGCAAATATGAAACTATACAGATTTAAATCGATAACTGAATTTCATAAGTTCAGGGAATTGCCGAAGCCGGAGCATCCATTGATAAGTGTGATAAATCTTGACACAGTTAAAGGCGTGCAAAACATTGATGAAGGAAGTCTCGTATTTGATTTTTATTGTATAGCGCTTAAAAGGTATTTCAATGCCAAAATAAAGTACGGTCAGCAGGAGTACGATTTTGATGAAGGTATTATGTCTTTTATGGCGCCGGGTCAGGTTTTTAGAATTGAACTGGAAAAAGATGCAACGTTAAAACAAACGGGGTGGATGCTATTGATCCATCCCGATTTTTTATGGAATACATCTCTGGCCAAAACCATAAAGCAATATGAATACTTCGACTACTCCGTAAATGAGGCCTTGTTTCTTTCAGACAAAGAAGAAACAACCATTGCTGGTATTATGCAAAGTATTCAGCAGGAGTATCATTCCAACATTGACAAATTCAGTCAGAATATTATCATTGCTCAGATAGAGTTACTGCTTAATTATGGAGAAAGATTTTATAATCGCCAGTTTATTACCAGAAAAATAACCAGTCATCAGATGTTGGCCCGTTTGGAGGAGCTGCTTACCGCATGGTTTAACAGCGATGAGATAGTAAAAAACGGATTGCCTTCGGTAGCGCATGTTGCCAAAACACTCAACGTATCGCCCAATTATTTAAGTTCTTTATTAAAAGTATTAACCGGCCAAAATACGCAGCAACATATACACAATAAACTGATTGAAAAAGCAAAAGAAAAATTATCTACAACGGCGCTGTCAGTAAGTGAGATCGCTTACGAACTGGGCTTTGAACATCCGCAATCGTTCAGCAAGTTTTTCAAAACAAAAACCAGGCTTTCTCCTTTGGAGTTCAGGCAGTCGTTCAATTGACGGACTACGAGTTTGCTATATTTATGTTGGTTTTAAGATCCTGATATCCTGAATTGGCTGAAGCATCGGGTGCTCCTACATTTAGCGTTCCTTTCATATAACTTTCGAAGGCTTTTTCAGTTTGGCCATTTTCAATGTAAGCTTTGCCTAATTGAATATGCAGATTTGTATTGTTTGGATTCAATTCTATAGCCTTCTGAAAACTTTCAATGGCGTTTTCAAGTTGGCCTTTTTTCATATAAGCATTACCCAACAGTGTAAGTGCATTTTCATTAGGAGCTAGCTGAATGGCTTGTAAATAACTTTCAATGGCTTTATCTGTTTCGCCTTTTTTATTGTAGGCATTTCCTATATTAATAAAAGCATCAGCAGTATTGGCTTTTGACTGAACCGTTTCTTTTAAAATGCTTTCAAGCTCCTTGCCGGTTTTATCTTTTATGCTGATTGTTATATTCGGTGATTTTATCGAACTAATATTAATAGATGAGTCGCGGCTAACTGCCTTCTGGTAACTCCTGATCGCTTTGTCTAGTTCACCATATTTATAATATGCATTGCCCAGGTTAACAAACGTATCTGAGCTCGTGGGGTTTAAGGTGATAGCGGTTTGATAGCTGGCAATCGCTTTATTAAATTCTCCTTTTAAATTATAGGCAAGTCCCAACGTATGATGCGACAGGAAGTCTTGCGGGTCCAGTTCTGTTGCTCGCTTTAATTTTTCAATTGCCTTATCTATTTTTCCTATTGTAAGCAAAGCCGAGCCGGCCAGGCAATAAGGTAAAAAATACCCGGGCTGTAGCTCAATAGCTTTTTCAAAATAGTCAACCTGTGTGTCGATGTTATTCTGCTTGATGCCAATTTGAGTAAAGGCTATCGCTGTCTTTTTTGTTTCACCTTTTGAAATAGCTTTTTCAGAATACTCGCGCCAGGTGTCTTCATCTACCTTTTTATAAAAACTATAATCCCCCTTACTTATGTTTTCCAGCACTTCTGCTATATTCTGGTAGGGCCGGGTATAATCGAAGCGGGATTGTTTTCTGTCGGTGCTGAATAAAACATTTTCACCGGCAGAAATGGCGGGTGTATAAGGCAAGAAAGTGTCCTTAAAATAAACATCTGCAAACATTTCCGGTAAAAACTCTTTATCGAACTTATCATCCAAATTTTGGGTTATATCTGAGAAGTACTCAGTAAAGCGGTCTACCCAATCATTAAATTTCGGATTGCTGTAGTCTAATCTGGAAAGAAGAGGAAGAATGCGCGGTTTCTTCTTTTTGATCTTCAGGTATTCTGATTGTTTAATTTTTTCAATTACTCCTTTGCTTCCTTCAAAATTTTGTAAAGTTGGCGCAATAACAATTACATTGATATCGGGTAACTGAATATTACAAATTCCGGAATAATCGCATATACCGGTTCTGCTGTCGATTAGTACATAATCGTAATCGAGGGTTTTTAATTTCTCTTTTACTAATTCTATATAGTTTACGCCATCCATCATGCTGTAAAATTCAAACCAGTCAAAGTTGTTGGCGCGTAAATTGAATTCATTGTTATATACTCCGGCTGCAATCAGATCTATACAGCCCTTCTTTTTGTTAATGTTAACCGGAAGATTTATTATATTCTCGTCGAATGTAATAAATTTCAGATCGGCCGATTTTACTTCTTCACCTTTACGCATGGTTACCATATATTCCTCAAACAACTCAAGCGTTCCTTTTTTGGTAATGTCTTCATTTTTCAACCCAAAAAAGTAATGGAGCCCTGGCGCTTCAAAATCCCAGTCCCACAGCAAGATCTTTTTCCCTTTCTGATAACATAAGTATGCAGCAATATTGGCGCAAAGCTGGCTTCTGCCTACGCCGCCTTTATAGGAATAAAATGATACGATATTCATCTTTAAATTGTTGGTGATACGGTATGTAGTCCGTTATTGGAATCTGTATCTGAAATTCTATTGTAAAACTGATTTTTTTCTTTAATTACTCTGCTTAGCTCATTTTTTAAAAACATTTTCTCAGAGGCTTCCTGAAAGCGATCAAAGGCACCCTGGCTGAGCTTTAGTTTAAGAAGCTTGAACACATCTTCTCTCTTTTTTATCATAAGGCTCTGTAACTCACCGGGCAAAAATCTACAGATTGGGGTCACCACACGAAGTATTTTCGGGCTATCGAAACGCCGTACAATATCCGCGTTGTCATTGTCTATGGCCAACAGATCAACTATTGCAATGATGTTTTCGATATTTTTGTCTATTGCTTCGCCTATTCTACCAGCAAGCTCTGCTTCATCTACTGCAAATTCATAACCCGCGTTTTTATAATCGGCAAACTGATATCCATCCAAATAATACACACTGAATTGGTAGCCGTCGTTTTTCAGGCTTTCCAGAAGGTCTTTTATGTAACTGTTTTCGCGTAAAAATGGTAACCACTTACATCTGTCCTTATCATCGTGATTAAGGGGATTCAAAGACAGATAAAGATTTTTCATTTCTTCAGCCGCCAAAGCACATTTTATTCTGGCATTTGTGCCGGTAATAACATAGATGAATAGTTTTGAGCCAGTTGTTTTCCCCGAATTTTCTATCTGGATTTTACTTTCTATAGCATCAATTTTCTTTTGAAGATCCTCTATCTGCCCTTCTTTGATTTTAATTTTAATCTCTATGTCGCCCACAGTTCCAACGCCTGCCTCTATTTGGTATTCGCCTAATGTATTCAGGTCGTCTAACAATTTGGCCATTTGCTTTTTATAAAATTCAAGAAGTGGATTCATAACACTTAATTTAATAATGGCAATACCTTTCCGAGCTGCATTTTAACCTGATATTTCAGATCATATATATTACTGAATGTTGTGTAAAAATGCCCCAGCGCTTTTAGTTTGCTTTTAAACTTCACCAGGCTTTCTGTTTCAGGCGTTATATTGTTTAATTCAGTAGCCGTGTCTTTAAAATAAGTATATACTAAGGGTTTCCCGTTTTCTTTGAACTGTCCGAATGCCGTATTGAACTCTTCTTCGGTAAAAGGCCCGGCTTTGGTATTGAACAGGCTTATAAATAAATCACATTCCCGAATTGCTTTATTATATTCATCCTGTAGTCTTGTTTGAGACATGGCGTCGATAAAGTCTTCCCATACTATTAATCGCAAAAATTTATTCTCAGTGATCAGTTGATTGTTTTCGCGATTAATGAAGATCTCAAACTGGTCCCTCTCTGCTTTTAACTCTGAAGAAGAAGCAAGGAATAACCTGATTATCTTTACATCCTGTTCCGGTTCAGCATCCTTAAAAACTTCGGTCTTAGCCTGTGTTGCAATTTTTTTATTAACTTCTTCCAGCAGTCCTTCCAGTCTTTTAATTCTGATCTTATATTCTCCCTGCGTGTTAATTCCTGCGTATATCATGTCATCATATGCGCTTTTAAGCTCATCTTCTATTTGTGTTTTATTCTTTTGGTAAATTTCAATTAATGTCATAATTCATTTTTAGGTTGCAGTACTAAAATGTGCGGTTAAGAATTCACTTTTTCAATATCGCTTTCCTGCAGCATACTGTAATTCTCGCCTTTTAAAAGCTTCATCCATTTTGTTGCTTCATCGTTATCTCCCAGTAAATAATACATTTTGGCCAGATAAATAACACTGTTCCTTTTTCTGTCTTCGGTAGCGCTCATTTCATATGATCTGCTGAAGTCTGCAATGGCTTCCTTCACCATGTTTAGTTTTTCGTATACCAGTCCTCTGCCATAATAAGCCTCAGATTGATTGGCGTTTAATTCAAGCGTTTTATTCCAGTCGTCAAGAGAACGGTGCAAATACTCTATCTCTTTATTTTCGTCTGCAGACCGCATAGCATGGTAAGCCCGGGCTCTTGAATAGTAGGCGAGGGTAAGGTTGCTTACTACTTCCCATTTATTATTAAAAGTGATTGCTTTTGTAAAATCCTCAACCGCCGGCTCAAAAAATCCCATTCTGTCATAGCAATAGCCGCGCTCATAATAGGCAGCCGAATAGTCCCCATCTTTTTCAATAGCTTTTGTAAAATATTCTATTGCTTTTTCATCGTTGTTTAACTCGGTTTGTCCTCTGCCTCTGTCGTACCAGCTTTCGGCAGAGTTTAGCTTAGGGTCATTAAGGATTTTATTTTTTATAACTTCAGCATCTTCATTGGTGAGGTCTAATCCATCCTGTAGTTTTTGTAAGGCGAGGTTCGACATGTCGGATAATGGATACTCATCCCTTAAAATATCTTTTAAATATCTTTCATATTCAAGAACGCTATTATTATGCATGTCTAATTTCACAATCTTTTCCTCCAGTAATTTTGAAATAATATCATCACGAACGCCCATCTTTTTTCCGGTTAGTGAAAGCCCCTTCTTTAATGCTTCAAATGCAAGCCCTTTAGGTTGTGAAACAGAAAGAAAAGCCGCATCTACTTCTGCGCGGAATCTTATTTCAAGAGCGCCCTCTATCATTACAGGCGTTGATTGTTCAGATAAATTTTCAAATTTTATGGCAAGGCTACTGCTGTGAAAGGCCATTGCCAGACTTTTATAGGAAAGATCAGCATTCAGGGCAGTGTAAAAGGAAGTCGAAAATTTAACAGTGGCGATGCTTGTTGTTTCTTTTATGCCTATAACAACGGGAACATATTGAGAAATAGCGGTTGCCTGCTTTTCTGAAAAACAGTTAGCTATTAAAACGCACTTTACATGGTCGGTAGTAAGTTTAAATAAAGAAGCCAAGGCTTCCGGCGGAGTAAGTTTCGCTTGCCCCCGGTCGTCTTTAAAAAAAATTCCGTTATGATTTTCTCCGGCTGCTGAAAAGTGAACAATGTTTGGTTTTAAATTTAATATAGCCTGAAGCGCATCCTCCGGTTTAAGAACCTGTCGGTCAATTATTTCAATTGCATTATTTGAAGAAAGCCTTTGTTTTATTTCCTGCAATTCTTTTTCTGCCGGCAAAATGTTCGTTCCATCTACTGATGCTGATGGCAGAAAGAGAACCCTGATGACCTGCTTTTCTGAAGACTTTATTTCCATGATGAATTATTTACCTGAAAAGAAAGATGATACAATTAATGTTTCTTTGCGCATGCATGTAGGCCAGAGCCAGGCTATTTATTAATTAAACACGCTGGATACTTACTATTAATCAGAATGGTATATTACAAATTTTCACCGTTCAAAAAGAGGGTGTTTTTCACGTATTTTATTTGCTGGATTTTTTGTAAACAAAACGCTAACAAACATTAATAATTCTTTATCCTTTCCTGGTATGGAATTAGTATAATTTGCCCCATCAACCCCCGTTAATATGAAACAGATTTTTTCAGTTACCCTTGCATTGTTATCTTTTATTATTGTTGAAGCGAGGCCCATCACAAAGGCGCAACCTATCGGGATCCAGGATACGGACCACTCCACTCCGCCAGATACCAAAATGGCGAATGACATACTTAGCTATGTTAATGCGTACCGTCAGAAAAAAGGACTCCCCGCATTGGCAATGAATGCTGTAATAAGTGCTCAGGCACAAAAGCACAGCGAAAATATGGCGGCTCATAGAACAGCTTTTGGGCACAATGGGTTTCAAACGCGCATGAACAATATTTCATCACAACTCGGTGGCGCAAATGCTACTGCAGAAAATGTGGCATTTGGAAATATGGATGCCAAACAGGTGGTAGATACCTGGCTTACCAGCCCGGGGCATAAGGCGAATATTGAAGGCCCGTATAACCTTACAGGCATAGGCATTGCCGCAGATAGTAAAGGGAATCTTTATTTTACACAAATCTTTATAGCCCATTAAATTTTAAAGCCCCGTCTTGATGGCGGGGCTTTAAAATAATTATTACTCTGCCATTTCCTCATCATCTTCTTCATCCTCCTGATCATTTGTTGTTTGAGGCAGAGGCATATCCGGATTCAGTAAATAATCATATAAATTGATCTCGGTAGGAAGTTTTAATTTCTTGCGCAGGCGATAGCGGCTTACTTCCACTCCACGGATGGAAATATTAAGCAGTCGCGCAATTTCCTTACTGGTAAGGTTCATTCGTAAAAAGGCGCATAACTTTAATTCGTTGGCTGTAAGCTGCGGAAACCTGTTCTTTATTTCTACCAGAAAATCGCTGTGCACGGTATCGAAATGTTGGGCAAATTTTTCCCAGTCTGTATCCATTTTGTTGTCGATATCCAGCATGCGTATCATTTTCCTGAATTCATCAACAGCCTTATCATTGTCGAGTGTTTTTGACAGCCGCATCAAATCGTCTTTCAGCTTGCCGATCAGTTCACCTTTTTGTACAAGGTGCATGGCAGAAGAAGCCAGCTCCTTGTTTTTGTGATCAATTTCAACTTCCAGCTTTTCGTTGCGCAGTTTTACAATTTCTTTTTCATTTCTGTCAATTTCCAGCTGGTGCATGTACTGTAAACGCTTTTGCTCGTCTTCGTGCTTTTTTTGCTGTAATTGAAATTTGGCGTTCTGACGTCTGTATAAAAGATAAATGCCCGAAATAAAGATCAAAGTATATAATACATAAGCCCAGATTGATAAATACCAGGGTGGTAAAATGCGGAAGCTATAAATTGCTTCCGGCGATTCCTGCCCCGGCTGGCTTCTGGCTTTTACCCTGAAACGATAAGCGCCGGGATGTAATGAAGTATAATCCTTTTCAGTTCTTTTCGACCAGTCGCTCCACTTTTCATCAAAACCCTCTAAGTAATAACTGTACTCAACATTTGTTTGCTGATTGTAAAATGGCGACGAATATTGAAAACGGAATGAATTGAACCGGTGCGGAAAACTGATATTACGGGCAGTGGCTGCGTTTGAATCATTCACATAACCGCCAGAGATCAGGCTATCTTTTGCTGCAATGGCCCTTACCGATCGCAGCAGTATATTCAGCTGTTGCTTGTTTTGTATGTACTGGGTATAATTAATAAGGTAAAAACCTTCTTCAGCACCTACAAAAATATTCTGCGCATTATAGGGATAAATATTTTCATACCCGCCACCCATGATCTTGTTATTCAGCTCAGGGAAATAAGTAATATGCGGCTGGCCGGTTGATAGATCAACCACTCCTAATTTTTTATCCTGTACAAACCAGATGTTGCCCGAAGGATCTTCTTTCAGATATTGTACATGCTTATCGCCAAAAATTGATTTGAAATAGGCTGACGGTTCAAAATCATCTTTCACTTCATTGTACTCAAAAAATCCTTTATCGGTTGTTAATACAATACGGCTTTTGATGCGGTACATGTAATTCCGGTTCAGCGATAAAATGCCATTTACATCTTTGTATTTTTTAACCGTTGGAGCTGCCGGTGGGTTGTACTGTATTCTGTAAAGACCGAAATATGGGTGGGCTACCCAAATGGTATTGTTATTTATACATAGATACCTTGCCGATTCAAAACGTATTTGAACTTTGTTTTTTACATTATACTGACCATTGCTGTATTCGTAGAAGACAATACCATTATACGAACCAGCTGCCATAATCGAAGAAGGAACAACAGGGTACATGGGATGAAAATTCCAGAAGCCGGTTGTATTGTCAAGATGTGTGGCCGATTCCGGCGTAACAATAAACGAGGCGTCGTTATGACCCATCAGCAGCATACCGTTCACTTCATTAAGGCCCCATACCTGACCAATTGAATTGGCTACCGGCTTAATAGTTCCTTTTACATGCCCCAGATCAGGGTTGGTGCCATTGATAGGCACCTGGTATAAACCAGCGGAAGTTCCAAGGTACAGGTGATTATTAAAAATATAGGCAGTATATCCTGAGCTAACATCGCCGGTTTCGGGGGTTATATGTTTAATGGCTTTATTATAGGCAATGAAATCAATGCCGTTGTCAAGGCCCAGCCAGATATTTTTATCCCGGTCCACAAAAATGCTCAGGATGTTGTTGTTCTGCAGACCATCTTCTTTTGAAAAATGTTGTACAATTTGGCCGGCGCGGTTAACTATATAACATCCGCCATGATTGGTGGCAAGGGCCACCAGGTCATGATCAATCAGGGCAGCCGAATAAATAAATTTACTTACAACTTCATCCAGGTCAGGGCTTTTAAACGGAACAAATCCGTTACGGGTAATGAAAAACAAGCCTTTTTTATTGGTAATAAACAGGGTAGTGTCGGCGCCGAAGGGTAAAAATGTAATAGCATGCAGCGCATTATCAATAGATTGACCGTTCACCAAAAAAGGAGTCCATACCCCATTGTCAAATTTCAGGTATCCCTTATCATATTCTTTTGCTATCAGTAAGCCATCACTTACGCCCAAAAAGCTCCAGTGAATGCTGTTAAAACAGGTTATTACTCCATTGTTATACTGAAAGATGCGTTTGCCCGAACGAAAGAATACCTGATTTTTCCAGGTAACAATATGCCATACATCGGCAAACTCTCTTTGCTGTTCAGGAACAAGGTTTAGTAGAGATGTGTACTGTAAATCGCCTTTCTGATTGGGCGAGAAGTAACCAAATTCCTGTTGGCCGCCCACATAGATCCTTCCGTCGTCTGCTATTTTAACAGAACGCACAATACTTCTATTCGGCAGCCTGTAGGTTTTCCAGTAAGTGCCGTCGAAGGTGAGCAGGCCTTCATTATTGGCAAAGTACAGGACGCCATTTTTATCCTGTGCAATGTTCCAGTTCTGGGTGCCCGCACTATATGTGTTATGGGAAAAATTAAATATGCCGGGTAGTGCAATCGTGTTTTGTGCTTGTAGCCGGCAAATCAGGAGTACCAAAGTAACAGTAAGCAATCGTCTCATGTGCATTAATAACCCGCGCAAGTTAAGAAAATTGTAATGAAGTAGTGATGTGGTATTGCAAATGTCTGGTTTTCAATAACATTTAAAATGGTGTTGTAGTAATGACGTAGTATAATATGAAGAGGTTGCGAAAGGGGACTTTTATATTTGTTGAAGTCACGAATGTCTTAATGCTTGCGTCTTCGCTCCTGAGAATATCGGGGGCGCGGAAATTTTCAACAGAGCCGGTAAAATTAACGATGATGCGAAAAATAGCAACTTGTATCGCCTGGTTATTGGTTACGCTACCCACATTTTCCCAGGGATTTTTAAAAGCAGATGGTAAGAAAATTGTTAACGCCAAAGGAGAAGAGGTAATACTCAGGGGTATGGGTCTTGGTGGATGGATGTTACAGGAACCTTACATGATGCAGCTAAATGGTATCGCTCATCAACAGCAGGAAATCCGTTTAAAAATAGAAGAGCTGATTGGGAAAGAAAAGACGCAAGCTTTTTACGATGCCTGGCTGAGCAACCATTGCCGCCGGTCGGATATTGACTCTCTTGCTGCATGGGGTTTTAATTCAGTTCGCCTGCCCATGCATTACAATCTTTTCACTTTACCGGTTGACCAGGAACCAGTAGCAGGTAAAAATACATGGCTTACGAAAGGTTTCGAATTAACTGATAGCCTTATAAGCTGGTGCACTGCCAATCACATTTATGTGATCCTTGACCTTCATGCTACACCGGGTGGTCAGGGTAATGATATTGCCATCGCCGATCGCAATCCTTCACAACCTTCGTTATGGCAAAGTGAGGCTAATCGTCAAAAGACAATTGCCCTATGGGCAAAGCTGGCTGAACGGTATGCCAATAACACCTGGGTGGGCGGATATGATCTGATCAATGAAACCAACTGGGGATTTACCGATTCAACCGATAAGAACGGAGGCCGCGAACAAAAAAATGAACCGTTACGACAACTGTTAACAGATATTACAAAAGCCATTCGCGCCGTAGATAAAAATCACCTCATTTTTATTGAAGGAAATAGCTGGGCAAACAATCATAGGGGGTTGTTTCCCTTGTGGGATAACAACATAGCCATCAGCTTTCACAAATACTGGAATTATACCGACAAGGCTTCCATCCAGCAGTTTCTTAATCTTCGCGAGCAATACAATGTGCCGTTGTGGATGGGCGAATCGGGTGAAAATTCCAACACCTGGTTTCGCAACGCTATTGAACTGGTTGAACAAAATCATATAGGCTGGGCCTGGTGGCCATTAAAAAAACTCGGCGGCAATAATCCATTTCAGATAAAAATGAATCCGGGGTACAAACAAATAATTGCCTGGTGGAGAGGTAAAGGAGAAAAGCCTACTGCTGATGCAGCTTACGCCGCCCTGATGGAACTGGCAAAAGATACAAGAACAGAAAATACCATTTATCACCGCGATGTAGTGGATGCTATGTTCCGGCAACAACAATCTGTTGCTACCCTGCCCTTCCAGAACTATCTGTTGAATGACCAGTTAACCCTGTTTGCCGTGAACTACGATCTGGGAGCAAACGGATACGCCTATTACGATATCGATACTGCCAACTATCGCGTAGTTACCGGTAAATACCTTGCAGGAAACAGAGGCGGTGAATACAGAAATGATGGTGTTGATATTGAATTGTGTAACGACACCGAAAGCAACGGTTATCAGGTTGTGCATACCGAAAAAGGCGAATGGCTGCAATACAGCATCAATGTAAAACAAACAGGCAGCTATAAGGTAGAATTCAGAATAGCATCACCCGACGCGGCAGCGGTTACTGTTTTAATAAACAATAAACCGGCGGCAGGTTCAATCAGCCTGCCTGCAACCGGCGGTTATCAGCAATGGCAAACAACCGGCAATCAATCCATTTCACTGCAAAAAGGCAGTAACCAGGTACAGGTGCTTGTAGAAAAAGGCGGTTTTAACTTAAACTATGTTCGCATCAGCAAAGCTTCATAAATCCAATGTCCATGAAAAACCGGGGCGCATCCGGTGGGTTATTTGAAAAATGGTTAAGGCTTCATTTTCCCACCAGGATGTCACCCAATATCAGCGAATAATTTTCAGTAAAAATGAAAACCATATATCAACGCATTGCTTTATACACGCTGATTTTGCCAGCGATTGCCCTCGCCGTACATTGTTCAAAAAGTAAAAAAGGCGGTGGCGGAGACAATCCTCCTCAACCACCCGGTGGTGGCGCCACTAATTCAGATGTTGCCATGTGGCTTACAAAAGGCGATCAGACTGCACTTCTTTCAAAGCAAATTGTAGCACTTAACTTCAGCACAGCCTCCAATAGTTATGCTACCATTCAGGTCGACAGCACACAAACCTTTCAAACTATTGATGGATTCGGATATGCATTAACCTGGGGAAGCGCACAGGTAATAAACGACCTGGCGGATAATATCAGAACGCCCCTGTTGCGTGAATTATTTTCAAACGACAGCAATGCTATTGGCGTTAGCTATCTGCGTATTAGTATCGGTGCTTCTGATTTAAACCCGTCTGTGTATACCTACGATGAAACTTCATCACCTGGCGTGGCTGATTCATTGCTGCAGAATTTTACGCTTGATCAGGACCGCCGCTATGTGATACCTGTATTAAAACAAATACTTGCCATTAACCCTGCTATTAAAATATTAGGATCACCCTGGACTGCGCCCTTATGGATGAAAACAAACGGCGCAGCTATAGGAGGAAGTTTGAAGCCGCAGTATTATGCCTCGTATGCCAATTATTTTGTGAAGTACATACAGGAAATGAAAAAAGAAGGCATCACTATCGACGCCATTACAACACAGAATGAGCCCCTGTATGGTGGCAATAACCCAAGCATGCAAATGTCGGCTACTGAACAGGCCGGCTTTATAAGAGATTATTTGGGACCTGCTTTTCAGGCTGCAGGCATAACCACAAAAATTATAGCGTACGATCATAACTGCGACAGGCCTGATTATCCCATAACGGTATTAAACGATGCAGGCGCCAGACCTTATGTAAATGGTTCTGCCTTTCATCTGTATGGCGGTGATATCAGTGCTCTCTCTCAGGTACACAATGCTTATCCTGATAAAAATCTTTATTTCACTGAAATGTACACTTCCAGTACAGCTTCATTTAACGGCGATCTGGTATGGCATCTTAAAAATCTCATCATCGGCGCTCCCCGCAACTGGAGCCGTAATGTAGTAGAATGGAATCTTGCCAGCGATCCCTCCTATGGGCCGCATACCAATGGAGGATGCAATGTATGTAAAGGGGCGCTTACTGTTAGCTCGGTTGTTTACAGGAATGTTTCGTATTACATCATTGGTCATGCATCGAAATTTGTTCCTCCCGGTTCGGTGCGTATTGGCAGTAATAATATCAGTGGCACTTTATCGAATGTGGCATTTCTTCGGCCAGATGGCAAAAAGGTTCTGATCGTAATAAATGAAACATCAGGTCCGCAATATTTTAATATAAAGTTCAACAACAAACAAGTAACACCCTTCCTGGATGGTGGTGCAGCAGCCACCTTTATCTGGTAAGCGATAGGTTGAGTCAAACAGGTGAAGTAGCCTGTTGGTTTTTATGCAATCAAAGCTGGTCCTCTTCAGGTCCGGCTTTTTTTATTTAATTGAAGAACGGTTTTTAACGTATTCGAACAACGTACGTGGTGTTTTTCAAATAGGTAACTTGAAGAATGCAATTTCAACCTTCAAATATTTTAAAGCCTTACGTAAAAGGTTATATTCTTATTACGGTTGACAAGGACCTTATCAATGAAGTGTTTTATCCGTCGGGTTATATTGAATTAGCTGTTAATCTGGCAGGTCCTGGCGCAACTACAACAATAAACGGGCGACCTATTGCTATGCCAAAGCTGGAAGTGATGGGGCAGGTTACTGTGCCAACCAGGCTAACGGTTACCAAGGGAACAAAAGTATTAATAGCGAGAATATACCCATTTGCCGGCGCGCTCTTTCTGCCCAATCCTGTTTCTGATTATACAAATGATTCACTCGACCTTCTTGATATAACATCTAATGGATCAAATGAGTTTTATTATGATCTTCTTGAAGCCGGTTCTATTGAACAGAAGGTTACGGTTTTTGACAGATTCCTGGTAAAAAAATTAAAGGAAAACGAAAAAACGCAAAAGAAGATCACATTAATTGAGCAGATCTGTAATTACATATCTGCTCAGGGCGATTCGTTTGATATTAAGAAATTGTCAGATAAGTACGGTTTTACAGAACGCTATATTCAAAAGCTGTTCTCCAATAATGTGGGTTTGCCGCCCCATTCCTATTATACTATTCAACGGTTTAATAAAAGTCTTGAATTGGTGCACAGAATGGACCTGTCGCTTACTTCAATTGCTTATGATTGTGGCTATTATGATCAGGCGCACTTTATAAGAGAGTTTAAGAAATTTACCGGGCTAACGCCATCAGAGGCGCGCTCGCTACATGCAGTGGGCTAAAAATAACGCACTAAGCTTATCTATACAGATTTAATATCCCTTTATCAAAGGGTGTCCACCAGCAGGCTTTCTGGCCTGAGGCTTTTAATGCATCGTTGGTCCATGTATTACAGGTATGAAAAAGATTATAGCTGCCTTTCGCTTCGTAAAAGGCGTCGTGATCGTTATAACGGGCATCGGTCCCGATAGTGATGGGCTGCCCTGAAGCATCGGTTTGCAGGCTCTTTCCAATATAAGTGATCAGTCGCTGGTATTGTTCTTTGGAAATTTCAAGCCGTATACAGCGCTTTCCTTCTTTCAGTGAATCGTAAAAGGTTGTATGCATGGCTGCTGAGCTTAGGCCGAAGGCTGCTTTAAAAACGGTGCTGGCTTTCAGATCGGCCCATGTGGGCGTTTTAAGATAAAAGCCTTTGTCGCCCCAGCCAAATGCAATGTATTTCAAGGAAGTATCAGCGCAGCGGGCGTTTTTGTACAGAATGATCTCACTCCAGTCTTTATACGTTGTTTTTACCGGTAATACCACATCGGTATGTACCCCATTACTTTTAAGATATATAGTAATATCCTTTTGCATATTTCGTTCTGCCTGTACACTTATATGTGAAAAAGCCCAGGCACAACCGAGATACAAAAGAATGAATGTAATAAGGGTTAACAGGGTGTAACCCGTGTACTTCAACAATTTCTTCATCGGTTATTGATTAGCGACTATATCTTTATACTAATAACAGTGCAATGTAACCTACAGTACCTAAAATATATTACCGGCAATCAGTAAAACAATGCAGGCCATATAAATTCCTTTAAGATAGAATAAGTGGAGATCATTAGGAATGGCCAGTTAGTGGTATATCTTATAAATTACTTTTCCCTGGTATTCTGCCAGAATAACCCTGCCATAAATTATTTTCGTCCATCCATTTTCAAAGCCATGGTTATTGGCAATTAAAAAACCTTTGTTGGTATCTTTTTTTACAACTTTATGGGCATCAATATACCTGCCCTTTACTTTACAAAATAC
>Ga0105239_10001611_pt1 | contig 29829 bp, 26 predicted proteins | sample KBSC44metaG_FD_92761 | JGI IMG/M metagenome (GOLD analysis project Ga0105239, IMG submission 92761) | Corn rhizosphere microbial communities from Kellogg Biological Station, Michigan, USA - KBS C4-4 metaG | ecosystem: Host-associated > Plants > Roots > Rhizosphere > Soil | place: Michigan, USA...
CCAAGTACGGCTGTTCTGGGCAAGCGAGATGCGAAAAGAGATGGCCGATCCGGGACAGGATCCGCGCGATGCGCCCGACATCGCGTCTCTGTGGTCGATCCTCGATCTCACGCCTGCCGGGCGCGGCACCGACTGGTACCCCAAGCTCAGCTACTGAGCCTCTGCCTCACCCGTTCGATTGACGAAAGGGAGACAAATGTCCGCATCCAAGCCGGCATCCGCCACAAAGCCGCCGGTGCGCGTGAGAGCCACTGCAAGGATTACCGTTCAAAGCAGCGACGCGACACCTTACGACCAGACGACGGGTCCGGTTTTGTCGGAGATTCGTCTGACTGAAGCATTCTCTGGAGATATCGAGGGCCGGTCGCTGGTCCGAGCGCTCCAGGTCCAGCGCGACGACAAATCCGCCTGTCTTGTCAGCATGCAACGCTTCCATGGAAAATTGGGCGGGCGTCAAGGGAGCTTCGTGCTTCAGGGTTCGGAAACCGTTGAAGGCGGCCGGATCAAGGCGAAATGGTTCGTGGTTCCTGGATCGGGAACCGGCGATCTTTCCCAGCTACGAGGCGAAGGCGGCTTTGAAGGCGACTTTGGAAAGGGCTCTGACGGAATTCTGGATTACTGGTTCGAATAGCGTTTAGTCCCTTGCAGGCTTCTGACGCGGTGTTGATCGACGATCTCATCTAGCACTCTCGCAAACTTCACCGCGCTGGCGTGAGGCGAAACTCGCGCAGCAGGCCGCCGGTGTTTGCGAGGCCTGTGATCGTGGGATCGTAAACCGACGGACGCCATCCGATATAGGTCAGCACCTGCCATGCTCCGTTCGCGCCAACATCGCGGAACGGCAGCATGATTTCTTCGCAGGTTTGCACTTCGCCTGACTTGCGCCGTGCGCAGCGAATGCCGCGGCCGATGGCGCCGCGCGCGACATCGGAAAAGCGCTTCAGTCTTTCTGGCCGCTCCTCCGGCTTCGTGACCGCAATCCAGTCGCAGCCGGTGAAATCCCGGCCCGCGCCTTCGACGATGAACGATCCCATCAACCGGCAATACACGCTCTTGTCCGGCACGACGTCCAAGATCGAGATGTTGGGCAGAAGCTCGACCACCTCCCGTGGCCGGAAATCCGCACGCCGCGGTAGCTCGTCTCCCTGCCACAGCGAGAGCCAGTATTGCGCCAAGCGTTCGCCTTCGGGGCTCGGAGGATCGTCCGCGAAGCAACGCTGCGCCGTTTCGAAACGGATTTGTGTCAAGCCCATTTCTCCATGGCGGTCGCCATCGCGATATCCTTTTCCGTGACGCCCCCGGCGTCATGCGTGGACAGCGTCACGTCTACCTTGTTGTAGACATTCGACCACTCGGGATGATGGTCCATCTTTTCGGCCAGAAGCGCCACGCGTGTCATGAAGGCAAAGGCTTCGTTAAAGTCTGCGAAAGCGAAGCTCCGCCGAATAGCGTCCCGCCCGGGAACGTCATGCCAGTTCGAAAGCTCCTTGAGCGCCGACGTGCGCGCGGCGGGTTCGAGTTTTTTCATAAGCTTTCCCCTGTCATCCACCGTATCCTGTCATCCCATGGACTGGTCGGAAATTGCATCCCCCGAACTCGACGATTTTGAGGCAATGGCCCGCGCGGCCTTTGTCTCATTGCCAGACGAGTTCCGCGCGCTCGCCGGCAACATCGCCTTTGTCGTGCAGGATTTTCCCGACGAAGATGTCGCGCGCGACATGGAGCTGGAGAGCGAATTCGACATCCTCGGCCTGTTTCAGGGGCCGGATCTCGCAAGCGTCGAAGCCGGCCTCACCCACGCGCACCAGACGATGATCTTCCTCTATCGCCGCCCCATCCTTGACTATTGGGCCGAGCACCGCGAGACGCTCGGCGCGATCGTACGCCACGTTCTGATTCACGAGATCGGTCATCACTTCGGACTTTCCGATGAAGACATGGATGCCATCGAGGACGCGGCGGACTAATTCCTGAGCCGGTAGCTGTGTTCGGCGCGGTAGAGACTGCCGTTCGGCGACAGATGGCTCGAGTAAAGCACGAAGGCGCCGACCGTGAACGGCGTGCTGGCAAAGAGCGCGTGGTCGACGAGATAATCCATCACTTTACCTGGCGGCGTGGCCTTGAGGCGCGCCAGCGTTATATGCGGCGTGAATTTGCGCGGCTCCGCCTCGAGACCTACGCGCTGCAACGCCGTTTCGATCTTGCGCTGGAGATGAAGCAACACCTCGCTGGTTTCCACACCCACCCACAGCGTATGCGGCTTCTTACCGCCGAATTCTCCGACACCCTTGAGCGCAAGCGTGAACGAGGGTGCTGAAATCGCGGACAGCGCATCGTGAACGGCCTCAGCGTCGCGCCCGTCCACTTCGCCGATGAACCTGAGCGTCAGATGAAGTTGTTCGCGCGTCTGCCAACGGGCGCCGGACACACCGGACTGGATGAACAGCAGCCCCTGCGCGACGGCATCGGGCATGGGAATCGCAACAAAGAGTCTCATCCGGCGAAGCGTCCGAGCGGCAGGGAGCGCCGAAAGACCAGCACGGCAGCGCAATATCCAAGGCCTCCAAGCAGGATGGCGAGCCCCAATGTGACGGCATCGTGCAATGAGGTTTGCATCTCTCCCGCCAACACAACACCAAGCCACGCACCGGCAGCAGCCATCGCGGCTGCTATGAGGACCGGCAATAGAGCGCGATAGAAATTAGAGTCCAGCGACAGCAAGGACCGCCGGTTTCCCAGCCAGGTGAGGATCGCGACATTGATCCAGGCCCCAAGCGAAGTTCCGAGCGCCACGCCGGCGATGCCCAGCCCAAAGCCCCAGACGAAGAGCACCTTGAGCGCAATATTGCAGGCGAGCGCGGTGATCGTCACGCGTGCCGGTGTCGCCGTGTCATGGCGGGCGTAGAACGTCGCCTGCACAATGCGCGTAAGCGCAAAGGCAGGAAGGCCGATGCCATAGGCTGCGAGCGCGATAGCGGACAGCGCGGCGGCGCTCTTGTCGAACGCACCATGCGCGAAGATCGCGCGCATGATCGTATCCGGAATCGCAACGAACACCGCCGCGAAGGGCAGTGTGAGGAGGAGTGAGAGCGCCGCCGAATTGTTCTGCGCGCGGTCCGAACCCACGCGATCGTTGACGGCGAGCCGCGCGGACATTTCCGGCAGCAGCACCGTACCGAGCGCGATGCCGAGCACGCCAAGCGGCAGCTGGTTGATGCGGTCGGCATAATAGAGTGCGGTCCGGCTGCCGACGGGAAGCAGGCTTGCGATGATCGTGTCGATGAACGGTGCGATGAACACGCTCGCGGCGCCGATCGTCACCGCCCCCAGCGCCTTGAAGAATTCCTTGATCTCCGGCGTCCAGCGCGGCCAGGCGATACGGAGCGAAAGCCCGTCACGCTTGCTCGCCCACAGCATGAAGAAGAGCTGCATGAAGCCGCCGAGCAGAAGACCCCAGGCGGCGGCATAGGCGGCGTTGGGAAACCAGTGTGACGCCAGCAAGGTCGCGATCATTCCGATGTTCTGGAAATTCGACCACGCGGCCGCCGCCCAGAATTTGTTGATCGCGTTCAGCATGGCGGAGAGCTGGATCGCGACGACGGTCAGGATCAGATAAGGAAACGTGATCCGCGCGAGGCTCACCGTCAGCGACAATTGTCCCGGGTTGTCGGCAAAGCCCGGTGCGATTGCATGTACGATGAACGGCATGAAGATCAGGGCTAAGATCAGGATCACGAACTGCGCCAGCATCTGCCACGAGAACACGCGGTCCGCGAAGACAGCGGCTGCTTCATGCTCGCCGCGTGCGTGCAGCGCGGCATAGCGCGGCAGGAAGGCGGGATTGATCGTCCCCTCGCCGAAGATCGAGCGGAAGTAGCTCGGAAACAGGAACGCCACGATGAAGGCGTCGGAAAGGACGCCCTTCCCCAATACCCACGCCATCAGGATGTCGCGCGCAAAGCCGGTGATGCGCGAGAGCAGCGTGAACCCGCCGACGGAAAGAAGACGTCTGAACATGAGCCTCGGGGCCGCGAGTCGGCAGCTGCAGGGTTCCCCACGTGCGGGGATTTGGAAAGATGTCTAGCCGTCCATTCGGGCGAAAGCTGGGGCATGTGCGACGGCATGCACCCCGCGAAGCGCGCCAGCCCTGCATTCCAGCGCCTGCAGATGCGGACCCGCGTAGGGCGAAGCGAGTGGCGCGGCCAGAGCGGGATCAAAGCCGAACCGCTGATAGTAAGGATCGCCCAGCACGATCACGGCGTCGATTCCGTTTTCCTGGCAGGCCGCCAGCCCCGCACGGATCAGCGCATCGCCGATTCCCTGGTTCTGCCGGTCGGTCCGGACCGCCACCGGGGCGAGCGCCGCGATGCGGCAAACGGGTGGTTCGGCCGTCATCCGGCTGAACAGGATGTGACCGACGATCGCACCCTCTTCCCGGGCCACCATCTCGACAATCACGTCGCCATCGGCCTGGAGCGCGTCGATCAGCGCCACCTCGCCGTCGCCGCTGCCATATCGCTGCGCAAACGCGGCGCGCACCACATCAGCGATCTCCAACCTATGGCCGCCACAGTCCTGGGTGAGCGTAAATGGCCGGGATTGCACGCTTTTCATATTCCTTTACTAGCTTAGCCGGGTTCCGGCGGCGCTTGATACTTTCCGCCCGCGACACGATATAATACGCAGACCGGCCGCGTTGCCGGCAAGGAAGGATTCTCATGGCTGACTACAACAATCCGCTCGCCCGTGGCCGCGCCGGAACCGTTACCGACGTCGTCGACGCCGGTCTGCGGGCCTACATGCTGCGCGTCTACAACTACATGCTGGTCGCGCTGGTTCTGACCGGACTGACGGCTTACGCGTTCTACGGGCTGTCGGTGACCGACGATCCATCGCAGGCTGCGGCGCATCTGCGCAACGGCGTGATGCTGACAAATCTCGGCGTGACCCTGTTTGAGTCACCGCTCCGCTGGCTAGTCATTCTGGCCCCGCTGGGTCTCGTGTTTTATATCAGCGCCCGTATCCAGCACATGAGCATGGCAGCCGCCCAGGCATCGTTCTGGATTTTCTCCGCGCTGATCGGCGTGTCGATGTCGACCATCTTCATGGTCTATGCCTCGGCCAGCATCGCGCAGGTGTTTTTCATCACCGCGGCGGCGTTCGGAGGCCTGAGCCTGTGGGGCTACACGACGAAGCGCGACCTGACCGGCTTCGGGTCGTTCCTGATCATGGGCCTTATCGGTCTCTTCATCGCGATGGTCGTCAACATCTTCCTCCGTTCGCCCATGATGATGTGGGTGATGTCGATCGCGGGCGTCGGCATCTTCGCTGGTCTGACGGCCTACGACACGCAGAAGATCAAGGACATGTATTATGTCGGCGACGACGGCACGCTCGCCGGCAAGAAGGCGATCATGGGGGCGCTGAACCTCTATCTCGACTTCATCAACATGTTCCAGTTCCTGCTCTATCTGATGGGCAACCGGCGCTAAAGTCTGGCGCAAACCGAATGAACGAAAAGGCCCTGATGGCAACATCGGGGCCTTTGCGTATGAAGATGGATACAAGCTCCGAAAGAATGCCCGTCGTGCTCGTGCCGCATCGTCCGGAATGGGCGGCGATGGCGGCAGCCGAAGCGTCACGCCTGCGCAGCGCAATCGGCGAGGACATCGTGGTCGCCATTCATCACATCGGCTCGACGTCCATCCCCGAAATCTGTGCCAAGCCTACCGTCGACCTGATGCCGCTGGTGACGAGCCTTGCCGCTCTCGACGCGCGCGAAAAGGCCGTGCGCGCGCTCGGCTACGAATGGCGCGGCGAGTTCGGCATTCCGGGGCGGCGCTTCGTGTCGCTCGTCGCAGGGAAGCCACCGAAACGTCTCTTCAACGTCCATTGCTTCGAAGCGTCGCTGCCGGACGTCGATCGCCACCTCGCCTTTCGCGATTACATGCGCGCGCATCCCGAAAGAGCGAAAGCCTACGAAGCAGAGAAATTCCGGGCGCAGAAGATCTCGCCCGACGACACGCTCGAATATTCCAAACAAAAGGGACCTTGGATCGTGGAAGCCGAGCGCGAGGCTCTAGCGTGGTATCGGCAACGTTAGGCGGGTTGCACCGCCAGTGCCTTGAGCAGCTTCTTGTCGAATACGCGCAGAACCTGCGCGAGATCGTGCCCACGCTTGAGCACATGCCCGCTCGCCGCGATGACGGCGTATTGGCCCTGACGATTGCGCAGCTTCGGACGCTTCTCGATCGTGAAAAGCGGGACTTCGCTGGTGCGCCGGAAGATCGAAAACGCTGCGACCTCGGAGAGAAAATCGATCGCGTAGTCGCGCCATTCGCCGGCAGCGACCATACGGCCATAGATTGTCAGGATGCGACCCAGTTCGGTGCGATCGAAGCGCACCTGCTGGGGCTGCCCGCCGAAAGATACAATCCGCGCGGACTGCGGGCCTGTCTCCGCGCGGAGGAACGCTATGGGTTCCTCGACCATCGGTGCGATGATGGCGCGCCGTCACACGTCCGTCAAATATGCAAATCTGTCCACAGACGCAGTCCATGGTCGCGATAACAAAGACGCACAGCCACGAAATCGCCACGATTGCACCATGCCGCAGCCTTTTTCAGCCCGGATGGTCCACCCCGGTCGGCTGGCCGAGTTGAGTAACGGCCTTTGCAGCGATTCAAGCCCCCCAGCCCCTCGCTGCGGGCTGTTTTGATCGGCCAGCCGGCTTTTTCTCCCACTATCGATGATGCCGCGCGCCCCTTCTGGGGCTCGCAGGCATTATTCGCGTTCACGGCAATTTCTACTGACTCGAAAATGTGAAACCTGTAGCGTGCGCCGCAAATTTGGGTAGTCCAACATCCGAGGGGAGATCGCATGTTTCGTAGAATCGCGTTTGCGTTAGGTCTGTGTGCAGTGGCGTGTCCGGTGGGCGCGCAGACTCTTGTCAAGCTGGCTCACCCCGCACCGGGCGGTGCAGATATTACGCTTCAGATGACCGATGGGACCGTGCTGGGTCACAGCGCCTCCGATCAGTCCGCCTGGTACAAGCTGACGCCGGACATCAACGGCAGCTATGTGAACGGCACCTGGACACAGCTTCCGAGCTTGCCGCAGGACTATTCGCCATACGCTTTCGCTTCGGCGGTGCTCGCGGATGGCCGCGTCGTGGTCGATGGCGGCGAATACAATCCCGGCCAGACGTTCAGCCTCACCAACATGGCTGCCATCTATGACCCGGCGAAGAATAGCTGGAAGTCTCTGAAACAACCTTCAGGCCATGCGTGGAAGCATGTTGGCGATTCGTCCTCGCTCGTTTTGGCAGATGGCAGATATCTCGTTGGCCAAAAGCTCACGCAAGAGATGGCGGCGTTCGATCCCAAAACAATGACATGGACAGTGCTAGGTTCTGCCGGAAAGCGCGACTTCAATTCGGAAGAGACCTGGACGTTGATGCCCGATGGCCGCGTCATGGTCGAAGATGTGAAGAAGGGGCCGCACACCGAAATCTACGATCCGGTAGCGGGAACATTCACGGACGCCGGAAAGACGCCCGTCAAGCTGAACGGTCCGCCGTGCTGCAGCTGCTTCCACTACGGTCCGAAGAAGCCTTATTGCCCACCCGGTGAAATCGGCCCGGCGATCTTGATGCCGGACGGCTCGATTTTCGCCACCGGATCGACGCCGGAAGGTGAATCGATCGCGCACACGGCAATCTACAAGAACGGCAAGTGGAAAGCGGGCCCTGATTTTCCGAATGGCGATGAGGCGGGTGATTCATTCGCGTCGTTGCTTCCCAACGGTCATGCGCTCGTGGAAGGCGTCAGCGGCCAGCTCTACGAGTTCGACGGCACCAACCTGGTCCGGGAATCCGTCAACGCGAGCGGTAACAGCCTGATGGTGCTGCCCACCGGCGAAATCATGGTCGGCGGCGGCGAGGTGTACCGCTCGTCGGGAACGTACGATCCCTCATGGGCGCCGACGATCACATCGGCTCCGGGGACAGTGACCCGCGGTCAGACGTTCCAGATCTTCGGAACGCAGTTCAACGGTCTGTCGCAGGCGAATTCGTTCGGTGACGAGTTGCAGACCTTCACGAACTATCCGCTGGTCCGGATCACCAACAACGCGACCGGCCATGTGTTCTATGCCAAGACACACGATCACAGCACGATGGGGGTTGCGACCGGCAACACGACCGTTTCGACCAACGTCGATGTGCCAGCCGGCATGGAAACCGGCGCGAGTTCGCTCGTCGTGGTGGCGAACGGCATCCCGTCCACACCGGTATCGGTGACGGTGAACTGAAGTAGCTTACCTGAAAGCCTGTCCGGAGATCTTCCGGACAGGCTTTTTTATTTGCCCTTCATGCGCGCAGCGACTTCGCCCCAGAAGCCGCCGGCGATACCGGTCACGATCGAGATCGTGGTGCCGAGCGCCAGTACGAACACAGGCGTATCCCCCAGCAGCACAGAGAGTGCGATGCCGATCAGCGCGCAGACGCCTCCCGCGATGGCGCCGCCGACAATCCCGCGCAGAAATCCCGCCCCAAAGTCCGCGGCATAAAGATAGCCCGCGATGGCGGAGATCATCATGCCACCGAACAGGAAGACATTCGCGCGCACCCACAGGCTGAAATGCCCGGCTATCACCATGATGATTTGAAGGACCGTGCCGACGATCGTGGCGCGCTGAAGAATCCGGGCATCGATCACGGGAACTCCGCTATTTTGCCTTTGTCACGGACGCTTCCGCGGCACCCAATTCTGCCTTCCAGTCCACCGGACCGGAAACAAAACTTTTCGCGAGCAACTGAAACTCTTCCGCGTTGCCATCGCGGAAATGCGCGTACATCGAGTCGAAATCGGGGCCTTCATCGTAGCCGACGCCGGATTCGATCACGCGCGTGCGCCCGTCTCCCATATCTTGAAACTCAATCACCGTGCGGATTTTGTCGATGGCTTCCTGCTTGAACGGTCCGTTCTTGGGCGCGTGCTCGTTGTGGAGGACGAGCAGGTGATTGGGCCAATAGACGACCATGCGGTTGCGGATGTTTTCCGGATCGCCGATTTTGGACGTCGGAAGATAGGACGCCTCGATCATCCCGCCATTTCCTGGCGTGACATGCGCCATCGGCGTCGCCCAGCTGGTGAACCCGGCATCGGTCGTGAACGCTTCCCAGACTTTCGTAACGGGCGCATCGATAACCGTTTCAAGCTGCTGGACACGATGGCCTTCGGCATCGCGATGAGACGTGTCCTTGACCTGGGCAGCGACAGGTGCGGCACAAAGCGTAGCGGATAAAACAAACAATACCGTTTTCATGTCTATTCCCCTTCTTTTTTGTTTTCCCTTGAAGCCTGCTTTTCGAGCCGCGTGACGTAGTCCCGCAGCATCGCGACGGACCGATCGAATGCGTCTATCCGGCGGTGCGTACGGGCCTGCATGACGCCGCCCTCCATGGTGGTCAGCGTGAAGATCGCAAGCCCGTGCCGGTCGAGGTCGGCCGGCAGCCGGTCACCCGCCTCGACGTAGCAGCGTTCGATTGCCTTCACCCAACCATCGAAATTCACGGCGATGAGATCGCGCACCGGCGGGTCGGGCTCGTGCAACTCGAGCGCAAGATTTCCGATGGGACACCCGTAGAAGCAGTCGCTGCTGACCAGTGCCTCGCGGTAGCGCGCCAGGAGCGCGAACACGCGTTCGATCGGATCGGCGATGCCCTCCCACGCGGGCGCAAGGAGCATAGGGCCGATGCCGTCGCGATAGCGCTTGAGCACCTCCATCAGCAGGTCCTGCTTGGTCGGGAAGAAATGGTAGAGGCTGCCGCTGTTGGCGCCCGCGGCCCGCAAAATGTCGGCAACGCTCGCGGATTCGTACCCTTTTTCCGAAAAGAGACGCATCGCGGTCATCACCAGCCGGTCTTTGGTGTCTTCGGCCATGAGTCAATACTTGATTGATCGATCAACTAAGTCAAGCGTGATGGACGAATGACCCAACCGTAACCATTCCAATCTTGCGGTTTAGACGCGTTTTCTCTAGGAAAAACCTCGCCCACCGTTACGCCAGCCCATGATCGAAATCGAAGGATTGACCAAGCGCTTCGGCCCTATCACTGCCGTTGCCGACATCAACTTGTCGGTCGGCAAAGGCGAAGTGCTGGGCTTTCTCGGCCCAAACGGCGCCGGCAAATCGACGACCATGAAAATGGTGACCGGATTCCTTGCCCCGACCGCCGGGCGAATCACGGTGTGCGGCCACGATGTCGAAACCGACCAGATCGCGGCACAGTCCATGATCGGTTATCTGCCTGAAGGCGCGCCCGCTTATGGCGATATGACACCGGGCCAGTTTTTGCGCTTTGCCGCCGAGGTCCGGGGCTTTCGGGGCGAAGCAGCAAAAGCGGCGGTCGCCAAGATCGTCGCGAAAACCGAACTCGCTGCCGTGATGGATCAGCCGATCGACACGCTGTCCAAGGGCTTCAAGCGCCGCGTCGGTCTTGCGCAGGCGATCCTGCACGATCCGCCGGTGCTGATCATGGACGAGCCGACTGATGGGCTTGACCCGAACCAGAAACATTCCGTTCGCACGTTGCTGCGGGCGATGGCGCCACAGAAGGCGATCATCGTGTCCACGCATCTGCTCGAAGAGGTCGAAGCGATCTGTACAAGGGCGGTGATCATCGACCGCGGGCGCATCGTCGCCGATGGCAAACCGGCCGAGCTACTGGCGCGCTCGCGCTATCACAATGCGGTGACATTGGTGCTTCCGGCTGCGCAGGTCGCTTCGGTGCTGACGAAAATAAAGCTGCTGCCCACGGTCGCGAGCGTCGAACAGGCCCCGCGCGATGACGGCGCGGTTCAACTCACCGCGTTTCCGAAGGCCGGCGCGCTCCTGATCGAAGACATCAGCACGCTCGCTGTCCGCGAGAAATGGGATGTGCGGGAGCTTTATGCCGAAGCCGGGCGGCTCGACGAGGTGTTTCGTTCCATCACCACGCACGATACCGCGCGTACCAAGGCGGCCACGGCATGAGTCACGTCTGGCCCATCTTCAAGCGCGAGTTTGCGGCCTATTTCGCGACGCCGCTGGCCTATGTGTTCATCGTGATCTTCCTGTTCACGATGGGCGCGTTCACGTTCTATGTCGGCCGCTTCTACGACAACGGCATGGCCGATCTGTCGGTGTTCTTCTCCTACCATGCGTGGCTTTATCTGTTCCTCGTCCCCGCACTTGCGATGCGGCTGTGGGCGGAAGAGCGCCGCACCGGCACGATGGAATTCCTGCTCACCCTGCCCGTGCCGGTCTGGGCCACGGTGGTGGGCAAATATCTCGCGGCCTGGGCGTTCACGGGTCTGGCGCTGGCGCTCACCTTCCCGATCTGGCTGACCGTGAACTATCTCGGAAGCCCCGATAATGGCGTGATCCTCGCCTCCTATATCGGCAGCTTCCTGATGGCCGGCAGCTATCTCGCCATCGGCGCCTGCCTCTCGGCCACGACCAACAACCAGGTGATCGCGTTTGTGGTGACGGTCGTCGTCTGCTTCCTGTTCACGATCTCAGGCGCACCCCTGGTGATCGATTTCGTGCGCGCCTGGGCGCCGCTGACGCTTGTGACGGCTGTGTCGTCGTTCAGCTTCCTGACCCATTTCCAGGCGATTGCGGCGGGCGTCGTCGATCTGCGCGACATCATCTTCTTCTTCTCGCTGATCGCCCTGTTCCTGTTCGCCAATGTCGTCATCATCGATCTCAAGAAGAACGGCTGAGACGATGAAGCTGACACCCCGCCTCTACGCCTTCGCCGCGATCCTGCTGGCCGCGATCGTTTTCGTTGCGATCAACATCGCCGCCGACACCGCGCTCACGACCGCAAAGCTCGATCTCACGGAGAACGGACAATTCACGCTCGCCCAAGGCACGCGCAACATCGTCGCGAACCTCAAAGAGCCGATCGCGCTCCGGTTCTATTTTTCCAAGGAAGTCGCAGCCGACTATGCCCAGACGGTGGACTACGCCAAGCGCGTGCGCGATCTGCTCGGCGAATACGCGGCACTCAGCCACGGCAAGCTCATCCTCGAAGAGGTCGATCCCGAGCCCTATACCGAGGCGGAAGACCGCGCGACCGCGAACGGGCTGACAGGCGCGCCGACGGATAGCGGTGAGGTTGTGTATTTCGGTCTCGTCGGCACCAACCAGATCGACGGCAAGGAAGTCATTCCCTACTTCACGCCCGACCGCGAACAATATCTCGAATACGATCTGTCCTCGCTGATCTATCGCCTCTCGACTCCGAAGAAGCCCGTCATCGGTGTGATCTCGAGCCTGCCGCTCCAGACGGGGCCCGGCGGCATACAGGCGATGATGCAGGGGCAATCGCAGCCTTTCGCGATCTATACCGAGCTGAACCAGACCTACAAGACGCAGATGATCCAGGCGAATTTCGCCGAGATTCCCAAAGACATCGACGTGCTGCTGCTCGCCCATCCTTCGGCGCTGAGTGACACACAGATGGCCGCGGTCGATCAGTTTGTGCTGTCGGGCGGCCGGGCGTTGATCTTCGTTGATCCCAATTCCGAGGTCGCGAAGGCAGGCGCCAATCCGTATCAGCCGTCCGCAGCACTGCCGTCATCCGATCTGCCGAAGCTCTTCCGCGCCTGGGGGATCGGCTACAATCCGCAGAAGATCGTCGGCGACAAAGCGCTGGCCCAGCGCGTGCAGGTGGCTGATCCGCGCGACCCGGTCGCGCTCTATCCCGCGTGGCTGCATCTGACGTCGGACAATTTCGACGCCAAGGACACGATCACCGCCAATCTGCAGACGCTCAATCTCGCGAGCGTGGGCGCATTGCGTCCGCTCAAGGGTGCGACGACGACCTTCACGCCCCTGGTGTCGTCCTCCGATCAGGCAGCGCTGGTCGACGCCGATGAGGTCCGCAACCAGCTCAAGCCCCAGGACATGATGGACGAGATCATGCCGACGGGCGAAAAGTTCACCATCGCAGCGCGCGTTTCGGGCGACGCGAAGACCGCCTTCCCGGCCACGGCGAAGGTCAAATCCGGCAAGATCAACGTTGTGGTGATGGCCGACAGCGACATCTTCGACGATCGCTTCTGGGTGCGGGTGCAGAACGTGCTTGGACGCAAGATCGCGGCACCGTTCGCGGACAATGGCGCATTCGTGCTGAACGCGGTGGAGAACCTCACCGGCTCGGGCGATCTCATCGGGCTGCGCACGCGTGCGGCCAGCCAGCGCCCCTTCACCGTCGTGCGCGATCTGCAAGCGAAGGCGCAGACGCAGTTCCGTGCGGAAGAACAGGCCCTGCAGACGCGCCTGACCGATACCCAGCAGCGGCTGCGCGAACTCGAACAAGGTGGCGGTGCTGCGAAGGGCAAGACCGCGGGCCTCAGCCCCGCGCAACAGGCCGAGGTCGAACAGTTCCGGCGTCAACTGATCGACACGCGCACCCAGCTCCGCGACGTGCAGCACAATCTGCGCAAGGAAATCGACGCGCTCGGTGCGCGCCTTGCCTTCATCAACATTGCACTGGTGCCCCTGCTGGTGGCGATCTTCGCCATCGGGCTTGCGGCGCTACGCCGGCGGCGCCGTGCGCGCGCTATGGCGATGTGAGGCGATGATGGCGCTGTCCCTTCCCACCGATCCCCGCCGCCGTACGCTCACGATCCTGGGCGGCGCCGCGCTGGTCAGTGTGCTGCTCGCGCTTTGGGCGCTGCACGAACAGGCGGTCGAGGTCGCGCCGAAATATCATGCCCAGGAATTCTTCCCCGGCCTCGCCTCGCGCATTCGCGAAGCGGCACGCATCCACATCGTCTCCAAAAAATTCGGTGTGGTCGACATCGTGTTCAAGCCGATCAAGGGCTGGGTGCTGCCGCGCAAGAGCGACTATCCCGCGTCGTTCGAGGAAGTGAACAAGACGCTGGTCGGACTGGCGGCGATGGAAACCATCGAGCCCAAGACCTCCAATCCGTCCTGGTTCCACTATGTAGGCCTCGACGCGCCGCCAAAGGGCGATGGCGTCGCGATCACCGTCAGCGACGATCGCGGCCATGTGCTCGCGGACATGATTGCGGGTTCAAGCGAGGACATCGGCGATACGAGCGGCGCGACCGGTCTGTTCGTGCGCCGCCCGAGCGATAACCAGAGCTGGCTCGTGCGCGCGGAGTTCGAGCCGCACAGCGACCCCGCCGACTGGATCGACAAGAACGTCATCGACCTCGATCGTTCGCGAATCCAGTCCACGATCGTGGGCCAGCCGGACGGCAAGTCCTACGAAGTCCGCCGCGACAAGCCGAGCGATGTCGATTTCACGCTGGCTGCGATGCCGCCGGGCCGCGAACTTGCGAACCCCTCCGCGCCGGACAATGTGGCTGCGGCGCTGACCGGGCTCACCTTCGACGATGTCGTGCCCGACAAGGAGATCGATTTCGCCAACGCGACGCGGCTCGTAACCAAGACCTTCGACGGACTGATCGTCACGACCGAGATCGTCCATATCGGGCCTGCCTACTGGGCGGAGTTCGACGCCGCGACCGCCAACGCCAATCCCGATGTGAGTAAAGAAGCGCGCACCATCAACGCGAAGGTAAACGGCTGGGCGTACAAGCTGGCCGACTTCAAGGGCGCGCAGCTGATGACGCCGCTCGAAAGCCTCCTGAAGCCGCCGGCGGGCAAACCCGCGAAGTAGCGGACGGCATCTGCCCCGCTGTCGACAAGCCTTCGCCCGCGCGCTAAGCCGTGAGCGATGGCCGACGACGACATCTTTCTGCGCAATCTCTGGTACATGGCGGGGCTCGCTGCGCCGCTGAAGCGTGGGGCACTCCGGCGCGAGATGCTGCTCGGCGAGCCGGTGCTGATCGGGCGGATGAAAGACGGCCAGGTGTTCGCGCTGCGTGACATCTGTCCGCACCGCGGCGTGCCGCTGTCCGCAGGACAGGTCCTGCCGGACAACAGTGTCCAGTGCCCCTATCATGGCTGGCAGTTCAAGGCGGACGGACAATGTTCGCTGATCCCGTCGCTTGTTGGCGGCGAGGCGATCAGGGCGGAGAACATCCGCGTGCGCGCCTATCCCGCGCGCGAGCAGGATGGACTGGTTTGGGTCTATATGGCGGCACCGGGGCGCGAGAACGCAACGCCGATTTTCGATCCGCCGAAAGTACCCGTCCCCGATGCGCGGCCACGCTGGAGCGAAAGCCAGACTTTCCGCTGCGCCATCGACCACGCGGTGATCGGCCTGATGGATCCCGCGCATGCGCCGTACGTCCATGGCCGCTGGTGGTGGCGCGTGACGCCGCGCGTGAAGGAGAAGCACTACGCGCCACAACCGACAGGCTTCGTGATGACGCGCCACGCTCCGAGCAAGGCGGCATACAAAATGCTGGGCGCCGACGTTTCGACCGAGATCACCTTCGAACTGCCGAGCACGCGGTTCGAGAACATCACCGGCACGTTGATGGGCCGGCGCATCGCGGTGACGGGGCTCACGACCTGCACGCCCGTCGATACCGACACGACGCAGGTCACGCAGATTTTCTACTGGCCCGCATGGCTCGGCTTCATCAAGCCGTTCTTCTGGGCGATGGGGCCGACCTTCCTCGGCGACGACCGGCGCATGGTGGAGTTGCAGCGCGACGGTTTGAAATTCGATCCGCGCCTGATGCTCATCCAGGACGCCGACATGCCTGCGATGTGGTATCACCGCCTGAAGAAAGCCTGGGCGGACTCCACCGCAACCGGCGCACCTTTCGCCAATCCGCTGAAAGAGACCACGCTGCGCTGGCGGAGTTGAATGCGCAGACGTTAGCCGGCCATCCACAAAAAAAAGAGTGGCACGCGGAGACGCGGAGGTCGCGGAGAAGAATCTCACGGTCACTTATGCCGTCATGGCCGCCCTTGAGGCGGCCATCCAACTTCTATCGAGACTCGCGCGCGCACAAGATGGATGGCCGCCTCAAGGGCGGCCATGACGGATTGGAATTGATTCTCCGCGAACTCCGCGCCTCCGCGTGAATAGACTTTCTTATTTGTGATTTGAGTCCAACAAAAAGCCCTCCCCCACAAGCGGGAGAGGGCTCTGTCAGATCGAAACAAAGTCCGGTTCTATTTTTTCGTCAGGCTGAACACGGCGCCGTTCTGGTTGGTGCCGCCGTATTGGACCGTGCCGTAGAACGTGCCGTTGACCGGTGTCAGGCCGGCGGAATAGCCGCTGCCGTCGTCTCCGGTGAAGGTGTGAAGAACCTTCAGCTTGCCCTTCCCAGTCAGTTCATAGACGACGCCGCACGAGCAGGTCGGATCGCCACCGGCATTGGCGGTGCTGTAGAGATTTTTGCCCATCAGCAGCATGTCGCCTTCGGGACTGCTGCCATCCGCGCCGCCGGTGAAGGTATAGAGCGTGGTCAGCGTGCCATCCTGTGCGAGCTTGAAGATGGTGCCGGCATTGTTCGCGCCGCCACCGGCCGTGCTGCCATAGAGATTGCCGTCGCCGTCGACCGTCAGCCCGCCATAGAGGAAGCCGCCATCGGCACCGCCGGTGAAGTTGTAGAGGGTGCTGAAATTGCCGGCGGTGTCGATCTTGAAGACGGTACCTTCGTCATTGGTACCACCGAAGGCCGTCACGCCGAAGAGATTGCCCGCAGCATCGGCGACGACGCCATGTTCGGGAAATTCGCCATCGGTGGCATTGAAGGTGTGCAGCACGGTGAAAGTGCCGTCGAAGCCATATTTGAAGACGGTACCGTCGAAATTGGCGCCGCCGAACAGCGCGGTGCCATAGAAGTTGCCGAGCTTGTCGCGATAGAGGTTGCCGCGCGCTTCCGAGCCATCGTCGGACGTGAAATCGTGCAGGACCGTCAACTTGCCCTTGGCGGACAATTTGAACAGCGTGCCGTTGCCGTTGGCGCCGCCGCTGGTTGTCGTGCCGATCATGCTGCCATTGGCCATCAGGGTGACCGCACCATCGGGTTGCGAGCCATCCGCGCCGCCGGTGAAGGAATACAGCCTCGTATACGTTCCATCCGGCGCCAATTTGAACACGGTGCCATCGCCATGGACGTTGCCGAAATCGGTGGTGCCGTAGATATTTCCGGCATCATCGAGCACGACCTTTGCGCCGGGGTTGGCGCCGTCCGCGCCATTCTGGAATTTGTGAAGGATTGTATACGTTCCTTCCGGCGCGCGAGCAGACGTCGCGCCGGTGTTCGCATGGGCGGCCGCAGCACGATTGCCATAGAGCGCACGCAGGCGATTGAAATCGGCCTTCGACGCGTCGGCGCCCATTGCCGGAGCAAGGGCCACCATCGCGACAGCCGAACCAAGAAACACGCTGCGCAGCAGCGCGTGTGATCTGAACATGAAACCTCCCAATTGTTGATTTCTGGTGGCGTTGCGCCACAAGGCAGTTGCGCCCATTAGGCATAAGAAAAAACCAGGGGGCAACCGCGGAAGAGCGCGCTGACAAACTCCGCGACAATCACCCCGCCGGAACCGCTCGCCATCCCTCAGGCGTGAACGCGGATGATCGTCTTGCCTTTGCGCCGCCCTTTCGGGTTCAGGGCGGCGATGGCGTCGTCGAGGCTCGCGATGTCGCCGATGTTCGTCCGCAGGCGTCCGTCGCGCACGCGCTGGACGATCTCGATCAGTTGGGCGCGATCGGTCTCGACGACGAAGTCGATCGCCAAGCCGTCGGCGGGGCGCGGCACGGGCGGGCCGATGACGGACACGAATGTTCCCCCGGCGCGAACCAGGCGTGCGGATTGCTCGCCGATGTCGCCGCCGATGACATCGAACACGAGATCGACGGAGCCGACGTCTTTCAGCGCGTCGTGATCGAGATCGAAGAATTCGTTCGCGCCGAAATCGAGTACCTTCTGACGGTCGGCCGCGCGGCCGGTGCCGATGACATAGGCGCCGGCTTCGCGCGCGAGTTGCACCACCATCGAACCGACGGCACCCGCAGCACCATGCGCCAGCACGCTCTGCCCCGCCTGAAGGCGGCCGTGCTGGAACAGGCCCTGCCATGCGGTGAGGCCCGAGATCGGCAGGCTCGCCCCCACCGTGAAATCGACATCGCCCGGAAGCGGCGCGAGGTTGCGCGCCTCCATGGCGACATACTCCGCCAGGGTGCCGTCGCGATGCCAGTCGGCGAGGCCGAACACGCGCTGCCCGACGTTAAGCCCCGTCGTGCCGTAGCCGAGTGCTGCGACCACGCCGGCGAGCTCATGGCCGGGGATCGACGGTGTGCGGTCGCGGCCGCTGCGATCGGTCCAGGTCGAGGGCCATTCCATCTCCGTCGGCACGAATCCCGACGCATGAATCCGAACGACGACATCATTGATCGCCGCCGCCGGCTCGGGCCGCTCGGTGAGCTTCATACCCGCCAACCCCGCGGCCTTGTCCGCCACCACGATTGCCTTCATGGGATTGCCTCCTTGGTCGTTTGGCTCCTGCACTGTACCGAAATATAGTCACTTCCAGCTCAGGGCGGGGCACGACATGTTCTCTCTTAGGTACAGTTCCAGCATGCGCCTCGTATTGGCCGCTATGGGCTGCGCAACTCTTCTGGCGTTTCCGGGTTCCGCTGTGGCTTCGCAATTGATCGCGAAAAGCAACTGCAATCTTGTCGTGGACGTTCCGGGGATCATTGGTTCGAGCCACCTCAAATACAGGATCGCCGCCGGGGCGCTATTCAATCAGAGCAAGGACGGACGATATTGCGGGAGCGCGACCATGGACACGCCGTTCGGTCCCGCGTCTGGCGACGAATGCTATGTCGTGGCGGACGGCCAGCTGATTTCCGGAAGTCATGGCAACAAAGTCTCGTCATCGGACTGCACGCTGGGTGAAGCGGCGGCGATGAACGCCTCCTTCGATGCCAAGCTGGCTGCGACTTACGTGGGCACGGGCCCGGCAAATCTTCACGGCCAGGCATTCCTGAAAACAGTTGTGGGTGACGTCAAAACCTGCGCCGGCGAGTTCGTGTATATCCTGCCGGGAATGCCCTATGTCGAAGAGGTCATCAAAAAGCTGCATGACGGGGTCGATGTACGGATGGACGAACGGGCCAAATCCCTTGCGCGCCAAACCGTCTGCGACGCGCAGGGCAATTTCACGTTCACGGGTTTACCGGCTCATAGATGGGTGATCGCGACGCAAGTGAAATGGGGCGTGCCGCATATCGAGCAACCCGGGGAAAACCCCGGTCCGATTGGATTGTTGTTCGGCATGCATGGACCACCAGCCGTCGATGAGCAAGGCGGAGAACTGATGCAGGCCATCGATCTCCAACCAGGAGACAACCAGGCGTTCCTCACAAGCCGCGATCAACAATAGCCTCGACCGGCTATTCCTATGCAATCGAGCCCGGTGGCTTGCTCGTGATGTCGTACATCACACGGTTGACGCCGCGGACTTCGTTGACGATGCGGGTGCTTACGCGGGCATCGCGGGGCGAAACCCGTCCGGTGTCACGGGTTCTTGCCGTTTGGCGGTTTGACGATGGTCTTGCCTGGCGACATCTGTACTTCCTGCAGCAGGACGTTGAGCCATTTGCCGCCGCGCTTTTCCCACAGGCTGAACTCCGTGAAGTTCTGCTGGAAAGGTTTGTTCCGATAGATGCCCCTTTGAAACGCGCGGTACGAAAGCGCGACTTCATCGGGCCGCAGAACAAAGGCGTTGATCTTGCCAAGCCGGTATTCCTGCAATTGGCCGAGATCGAAAGTCCGGCGCACATCGGCGTAGCCGCTGCGATCCTTGCCGTCGGTCCATTCATATTCGGGTGCGGTCAGTTCGCTCCAGGCCTTGAGATCGTGGCGATGCCAAGCCTCCCAGAGGCGTATCTCCAACGCTGTGACTTCGCGCACACGCGCTGCCTGCGAGGCGGCAAAGGCCGATCCCCCCGAAACAAGCAGCGTTACCATCAGCGCGGCCGCCGTTCTCATTATCGTCATCGGTTCGCAAACCATGTGTTGAATCCCATCAACAACCCCAGGGTAACAACCTTACGCGAATAAGGCGCCGCTGGATCTCTCACGCCCACGCAATCGTGCCCGGCGATTTGCTGGCCACGTCGTGGACCACGCGGTTGATGCCCTAGATTTCGTTGACGACGCGGGCGCGTTGGATATCGCTCGCCGATCCACCGCCAGAAAAAGGGCCCACCGTCGCCGGCGGGCCCTGGATTCCGGAGCCGCATCGCAATCTCTGCAACGAAGCGCCGCTTAAACAACCGCTATTGCGGCTCGTTTTTGCCGGGGAGCTTCCCGGGCGTATGCGAAACGGGCTGTGGCTTGTAAGACGCTGGCGTCTGCCGCGAGGGTGAAGACGGCGTTGGCGTATGCGTCACCGGCCGGTCAGTCGCGTCAGCCTGTTTCTTCGCAAGGCCTGGCGGCATGCAGCCTTTGCTTCCTGCCGAACAGCCCCAACCGGTCTTGTTGCCGTGGCTCCATCCCGGCGGTGTCCCGCCGTTCTGTTTCCAGCTCGCGTTGCCGTGGCTGAAGCCTTGCGGCGTCCCGTTGCTGGCCATGTGCGTATGATGACTGCTTGCCAGATGTGTGTGGTGACTGCTTGCCCCATGATGGCTGGCGGAGCCGTGCATCGCTGTCCGGCTCATTCCGGATGAATGCTGGCCGGATGAATGCTGGGAATGTCCGGACGACGAATGCGCGAAGCTGCTGTTGTGCATGCTCCCGAATCCACCATGGCTGAACCCACCGCTATGGAACCCACCCCCGAATCCACCATGGAAGCCGCCGCCAAATCCGCCACCGCCGTGCGGGGGCCCCGCAAGCGCGAGCCCGCAGGATGCCGTCAAAAGTACAGCCGCAAGCCCGGCACGCCTGGCTGTGCGTAACGATGTGGTGAGCATGTGCGTGCTCCCTTGTTCGCGTGGGAGCCCCTCCGGTGGAAAACGATTGGCGTTGGCCGTTGGTTCCGCAGCTGAGGGCTCGGGAACCTTAGCGGCGCGGACGATAGGTCAGCATTTGCAGCCCGCTTGGCATCGATCGCGTGGCCGCGAGATCGAGCTGGATGGGGTCGCCTTCCCGTAAAAGCAGGTGGCGTCCATTTCCTGCCACGGCAGGGAACAGCACGAAGCGCAACTCGTCGAGCATTCCCGCGGTCAGCAGATATTGTACGAGACTGATGCTGCCGTGCACGCCAATCGTGCCTCCCCTCTGGCTCTTGAGCGCGATGATCTCGCTTTGAACGTCTCCCGAGATCAGATACGACGGCTGCCAATCGAGCGCCGGGTGCGTTTGCGAGACGACATATTTCGGAACGCAGTTGATGAAGCTTGCGAACGGCTCGGTCCTGGACTGCGGCCAATATGCCGACCATTCCTGGTACATCTTCCGGCCGAGCAAGACGGCATCCTGTTCCGCGATGGTGTCGCCGATGAGCGGAAGAATATCCGGATAGACGTCTTCCCTGAAAAACCTTCTCGGCGCCTCGACCACACCGTCGAGTGAGACAAGGAGATAGGACGTCAGTTTTCGCATCAAGACGGCTCCCACGCCAAATTCATACGGATCATAAAGCGCTATCGGATATCTGTCTCAAGACCGTTTCGAGACCTCAGCCGGGGAAGGTTTCTGGACTAGCGCCTAAAGCGACTGCTCGTGCGCGTCCCAGTCATCAAGGAGTTCCCACTCTGACCCCGATTTCTCCGCGCGAAGTAGAGAAGCGCCACAGGCACCGGCTCCTGCTGCAGCGGACTGCTCGCCAGGTGATAGTCATCTTGCAGCCACCGATACAGCCGCACTAGTTCCACTCTGACCCTGATCTTTGCACTAGCCCGCTCGGAATCAGTGCGAAGCATAAATCTGGCGATTTTCACATCACTAGTTTAACGAGAGCTCGCCATCGCTCCTCCATCGTGACGAACGCTTTGGCTTGGAGCTACGCGACGTGAGAACTCTCCACCTCGCTGTTACCAACGGAGGCAAAGCGCTGAGACGATCAAATTCCGCTAGGCCGGCCTCGGTCAGTTCAACACGCTGCCCCTCTGCCCAGCGCCCGGTATTGGCGTGCCTCGACGGTTGCGGCCATCCGTCGCGCCAGAATCGCGTCGTCGCCATCAGAACATTTTTGGAATGAAAAAAGGAAAACGGATCGTCCTGCGTTCGATGCCAACCAAGGCGGTACGCGAGCACCGGATCGAACATCAACACGTCAGCACGTTTGCCCACGCGCGATATTTGCAGATTGCGCAGGCCAATCGACACCTCTCTGGCTTCGTCACCGAGCATTATCGTGCCACAGCCCCAATATGCCTTGGGAAGCGCCGCAATCGCGCGATCAACATTCTCAGCGTCAGTTTTCGGCATCCGACGGGCGGCGAGCATTTCCTCTTCGTAGAACGCGCCAGACTCGCACACCACAAAACGACCCCATTCGCCGATCACATTGCCTGTCTCGTTGTCACGCATAACGTCATCAGCACCGAGCCAATCGTCGGCCTCAAGTCGCCACGTGTCTCTAGGTAGCGCAGGCCACCTGAGGTCGATGGGACGAGAAGAATATACACTGTGAGGTGGAAGAACTGGAGCGCCGGCTAGGCGATGAAGAAGAAGGTCCACCTGCATCTCTGTCAGCTTTGATGCTCGCCAGAATTCCCCGATGACCACATGCAATGCACGCAAGCAAATACCGATATGAGGTCGAACAAAGGGCAATAGTAGCCCCAGCGGTTCAACCTCCCTCCGAAGGCGCTCTGTCGCCTTGGCGCCATACGCCGCCACGCCGCCCCAGCCGGATATCAATCGCGCAACGCGATGGCGAATGTTGGAAATTGGCACTCCGGAAAAATCTGAAATGCTGTCTACCCAGCTTTCGAATCCTTCCGTCCAGGCCGCGGGATCATCGATCACTGGTCCAAGAGATTCTTCATCTCGAAGAGACCGGCCTTCCGTCATCGGCGGAATTTCAAGGGAATATATGGCTGGTAACTCGGCCCTCGAAATTTTCGCCGTACCGCCCCACACCTCGCTCAGTATTTTACCAATTGCCGCCACGCATGCGTCTTCATGCTCGACTAGGTCGTACATTCGGCTCTTGAATGCGTCGGCAACGCCCTCTCCGTCACGCGCCTCGAACAAAATTCTCGCGCCGAGCAAGGTTTCGGTGGCATCGCCGTCGAGCAAGGCCCCGCAGGCGCGAATGAACGGCTCGGACGCCTTGGCGCGGCTTAAGTCGAGCAAGCCCTCCGTGGCCTGCTCGCGCGGATCCGTGACGCCCAAATTTGCCGCATCGACAAATAGCCGGGCCAATAGTTCGACATCGTCGTGGTAGACACCGCTGCCTAGCGGTATAGGAGGCATCTTCTGATAATCTCGATAGCTCTCAATCTGGTCCGCTAGTCGATCCCATAGAGCCGGCCAATCGATGTCGTGATAGAGAAGCGGAAGAATCTCTTCGAGCTCCCAAAGCACCGAACCCGTGCCGTGGCCTCCGGCGGAGAGATCGCGCACGAAATCGTTGCGTGCTTGCTCGTGCGCATTCCCGAGTTCAAGAAGATGACGAGCTTTGTGATATTCAAGCAGCCCCCGGCCGGACCAACCGCCCCAACCCTCACGACCTTCTGTGCTGGCAAAAAGCAAGGTCTCCGCGTAGTCACGCCGATCAGCTGCGACCGCCGCCAATGCCACCGCGACTTTTATCGGCCTATCATTCACAAGCTGGGGGTTTTTGGCTGCAAACTCTTCGACGGAGCACCACGGCTGTTCAACCAAGATTCTTCCGATGCGCTTGCCAAGCCTACCGTTTACGAAATCGCCGTAATGTGTACTTGTCTGAGCTTCCCGGCGTCCACGCTCAACCGCTACGGCGCTTTCGATATCTTCGAAAGTTTTCAGCCCAAAATAGTCAGGCAGCGCATCGTCGTCATACGCGGGTTCCGCATTCCATCTCGCTACCGTGTCCGAAACACGTGGCGAAATCACTCCACGATCGGCAAGCGCGTCGCGAAATACCTGTAAAAGTCTAGGCCGCTGCGACGGCTTGGCGCCGGTTTCGATGCCCCCAACGATGATGCGCTCGATTTCGGAAAGTTCGTCAGCAGAAGAAGCGCTCGCCAGGTCATGCAAAAACTGGCCTGTCCGAGTTACGCTGTTGTAGCCCTCGCTGTAGTATGGCGCGCATAAATTGGTCCAAGCGATAGCAAGCGGGATCGCAAGATCACGGCGTCGCCGCAATATCCCTCTTGCTACCGCATCGACGAGACCATCCCAGTTCCAAATCCCAGAAGATTTGGCCCAATCGAACGCATCCCAAGCCTGCGCCGCACCGCATGAGGTTGCCTCTACGAGCACAGTCTTCGAGATACGCCACGCTTGATCGTGCGCGTCACTGTTGTCGACGCCAGCAATCAGTCGAAGCATCATGAAAGAGCGCTCAACCGCGCGAGTTGGGTCAGCTTGATTTGCGGCTACGAGAACGTCAGCCCAGAGATGATATTGCCCGTCCTTCTTTGCTGCCAGATATGCTCCAAGGGTCATCTCCCGAATTTCATGCAGTAACTCCTTCGCGCGGGCAGGGAAGCCGATTTTTCCAAACGCGATGGAAAGCTCCGAGAGTTGATCAATTGCCTCGTGCGGCGAGCGCGATTGATCAACATCGCGGCGTGCAGCTTCGAGACGCGCTACAGCCGAGCCAGCGTCACCGTCAAAACTAAACATGGTCTCAGTGAATTTGCGCAAGATTGGTAACGATGCCTTGAAGGCACAGACTGGTAACTCCAAACACGCCTCGAATTCGACCTCGAAACCCGGCGCCGAGTCCGGTGCAAGCTGAACAACTTCACATATCGCGTCAAAGAGCGGCCTGTCTGCGTGTCTAACCCGATATTCGAGAAGTACATCGGCGGCTCGGCCAGGGACTGCTCCGGCGATAAAATTCAGAGAGTCTTTGATCTGCTTCGAAATCGCAGACGGCTGCAAGGAATGCGCGGCCTTGAGACCGCCAATCATCGCGCCCAGTCGAACTGCGTGATTCTGTATGCCTCGGAATAGAATTTCGCTCGGCAGTTCAGGCGTGGGAGTTGGCTCACCAAGCCTCGCGGACAGCGTGCAAAACTGGACCAAATATCGAACCGCATCCTCAACATCGTCCGATCGATGCTCAAGATTGCAGAGATTAGGTATTGAGGCCCTAGCAAATAGGCGCGCCGCGAGTTTTGGATCACCGCTCGCGAGCGCAAGTCGCGCTGCGTGGACATGCCAAGAGCCGTGCAGCGTCTTAATTTCATCGCAGGTTTCATAGGCAAGCAAGCACTCTCTGGCCTCCGTATCTTGAGAGATTGCAAGCTTCGTTTCGGCACTCTCCAAATGTAGTAGCGCCCAATCAGTCTCATCGACTCCATGTTGTAGTGAGACGGCTGCGACCGAGCTTTTTGGATCATGCCGTAAAATTGACCGCGCCAGCGCGAACCTGAGCTTCGCGAAATAACTGCGCGGGGTATAGCCATAGAGGGATTCCTTGTCTTCGTCCTTCCCCTCTGGTTTGCGAATGCGGCGCTCGATCTGTTCGTCATCTAGAAGAACGACGGCATAGTCGGCCCAGGTCTCGAGCTGGTTCTCTTTCTCCGATTGGTACCCGTCGTCGAACCATTTCCAAGGGTTTTCTTCGTCAAACAGGTTTCGTGCGCGATCCGGTTGGCCGTCATCGAGCAGTGCCTGGATGACAAGCCACTCATCCCTCGCGCTATGGCTTTCGTCTAGCTGAGCCTCCGCGATATCCAAATCGCCGGCGGCAATTTGCGCTGCCACTAGGTTCTGTGCGGTAGTGAGAGCGTCCTGCCTTCGCCAGACTTCGTCCTTCGCTAGCATCAGGTCGAAAAGCTGCTCTGAGCGGTGGCTAGGCTCAAGGCAGGCAAAGGCGTCACGAATATCATTGCTGACCTCGTAACTCCGCCTTCCGTCGATGAATTGCCGGATGAAATATGTCCTGTTTGCAATCGCAGCTGCATCCGCCCGATCACCCGCCAAAAAGCGATATCGGAACTCAAGCCAACGCTGTGTACTGTCAGCGGGAGCCGCTTTGGAGAGCTCGGCTAAGTGACGATAGAGAGAGGATTCCGAAAAGTTGGGATCGGGACGCCCGTAAAGTTCAATCTTCTGTTGCCGGAGAAACAGACGAAAGCTGTTGTGGAAAACCTGCCAGCCACGTCCGGCATGATCGATTAGATGGTGAGCGATTTTATAGGCGTTATTTACGGCTTCCCGCGATAGGCATTGAGCGAGCAATTCGGGCTCGATACGCCCTTGTGCGAAGCTCAGTGTGAACAATACCTTAGATGCTTCAGCGTCCGCTTCCTCGGCTTCACGCCACGCTGCGCGATAGACCTTTTCTAAATCTCCATCATATTCGAAGCCGCCCTTAAGGAGCGCACGTCGTTCTTGTTCTTCAGCTTTTTGTAGCTTACCGAGAAGATACTGTGTCACCAAAGGGTGGCCAAGGCTGATGGCAAATACCTCAGCAGTGTCCACAGCCCCTTTAAGGCCCACAGAGGAAATCATCTCGCCGACTACTGCTTCTGTTAGTGGTGCGATCTCGATCCTACGGCCGTCTAGCGACGCTTGGTCCCTCACTTCTCGCGGTATATCGGCTAGATCGATGCGCTGGCTCCCGAGGACGAATATCACCCCGTCCGGTACACTTTGAGGAAGCGGCAGCGCGCGAAGAAAGCTCGCCTCTGGCTTCTCTTCGCGCGGAACGTGATCAAGCCCGTCCACCACGATGATTGTCAGTTCCCCGTCTGACGAATACCGTTTCGCAGCTTGCGCCAATAACTTTTCAAATGTCTCGCGGCGCTGCTCGGAGGTATCATCTTTTGCCCGACCGGTTTGCAGGCCCAAAGCAATAAGCTGACTATTAAGATCGGCGAGAAGATTCGCCGCCTCACCGCGTCCCTGCTTTTGCGCTGCCCCCGGTACAAAGGCCAGGTAGCGCACGACATTTCGACCAGGACTGGGCCGCACGAAACGCTCCAACAATGTCGATTTGCCCGCGCCCGGAGGGCCAAGAAGGCAGAGATATCCTGACGAACAGGTCGCTAAAGCCTTTTCAAGTTCGGCCTCGCTTTTTTCGTTGCTCTGAACATGGGCTCCCAACGGAAAGCGGTGTTCGAAACGCTGCTGGAAACGGTCGGGCCAACCTAGCTCATCCAGAAGCTCTCTGCGGGACCATCGCGTCTTACCATCATCACGACCGACAAGGTCGCCAATCGCGCGCGCCAGTTCTGTGATTTGGGACCTAGTGGCGGCGTCAAGTGCCGGGTTAAAATCAATGGTCGAAGCTGCTCCGAAAACGACGTCCAACCGCGAGAAAAAACGCTCAAAATCGTTCTCTGAAAGTCCAGAGGCTTGGAAAAGCTCGGCAATTATTGGTTGCCAAATTCCGGTGCTCCACTCGGTCAACGACCGGTCTGGGTGCCGTTCCTTTTCCCGGAAAAAATCCGCCGAATCCTGCTCTTTGACACCGAACTGGCCTTTGTCGCCAACCGAAGCGATGGGCGATGTGACATATCGGACTCGAACAAACTTCCCCGGAAACTCCGCCTCTAGCTTCATGAATGAGGCAGCGCAATCCGCGATGACATTCCCGGTGCCAAGGAGCAGGCCCCGAACGCCCAAGGGCTTAGGCTTGCTGGAAGATTTATATTGATGGCCGATAACCTTGCCCGCGATGCCGATCACGAGATCGTCAAACATTCCAGCTTGGTCATCGGCCAGCGCGATGAACGACAGCGTACCTTCCACTAAGGCTTGGTAAGCAAGAATGGCGGAAGCACGATCTTGGTATCTCAGCCCCTTCCGCGCCGTTCGTTCCCCTGATCCTGATGATTTCTTTATCATGCTGGTAATCTAGAGACGCTTCGGCGGGATTTGTAGCCGGGCCATAATTACAGTCATTCGCCCTGCCGAAATGATAGGCGATCCATTCAAATAAGCAGGAGGGCCGGTTCGTGACACATGCTCCCTCCCCCCCCCGTGTCTGATTTTCCCAGCGAGACGGTCAGGCGAGATCACATTGGCATTTTTGCGCCAGAGCACTCCCCCCGCCGAAGCGGCTTCACATCATCTTGAGAGCTCGCGCAAATCGGTCCTGCGAGAAACGGAGCAGCCAGCATAATGGGAGCGAAAGACGGACGAGAGCAGCAACTAGGCGACGGAGAAATTCCCCGCCAAGACTATGCTATTGCCGCCGTGTGTATCCCTCACTCCCACTCTATCGTCCCAGGCGGTTTGCTCGTGATGTCGTAGACCACGCGGTTGACGCCGCGGACTTCGTTGACGATGCGGGTGCTGACGCGGGCGAGGAAAGTGTGTTCGAAGGGGTAGTAGTCGGCGGTCATGCCGTCGCTTGAGGTGACGGCGCGCAGTGCGAGGACGTAGTCGTAGGTGCGGCCGTCGCCCATCACGCCGACCGTGCGCACGGGGAGCAGCGCGGCGAAGGCCTGCCAGATCTGGTCGTAGAGGCCGGCGCGGCGGATTTCGTCGAGGTAGATGGTGTCGGCCTTGCGCAGGATCTCAAGCTTGTCCTGCGTGATCTCGCCCGGCAGCCGAATAGCGAGTCCCGGTCCCGGAAACGGATGGCGGCCGACGAACCGCTCGGGCAGGCCGAGCTCGCGGCCGAGCGCGCGCACCTCGTCCTTGAACAGTTCGCGCAACGGCTCGACCAGCTTGAGCTTCATGCGCTCTGGCAGGCCCCCGACATTGTGATGCGACTTGATCGTGACCGAGGGGCCCCCGGTCGCGCTCACGCTTTCGATCACGTCGGGATAGAGCGTGCCTTGCGCCAGGAATTCCGCGCCGCCGATCTTGTGCGCTTCGCCGTCGAACACCTCGATGAAGGCGGCGCCGATGATCTTGCGCTTCTGCTCCGGATCGGTGACGCCCGCAAGGCGTGTGAGGAACATCTCCGACGCATCGGCGTGGATCAGCGGGATGTTGTAATGGCCCTTGAACAGCGAGACGACCTCGTCCGCCTCGCCCGCGCGCATCAAGCCGGTGTCGACGAAGATGCAGGTGAGCTGATCGCCGATCGCTTCGTGGATGAGGACCGCAGCAACCGAGGAATCCACGCCTCCCGACAGACCGCAGATCACTCTGCCTTTGCCGACCTGCGCGCGGATCTTCCTGATCTCAGCCTCGCGGAAGGCGTGCATGTTCCATTCGGGGCGAATGCCGGCGATATCGATGACGAAGTTCTTGTACATCTCCGCGCCGCGCGGCGTGTGCACGACTTCGGGGTGGAACTGGATACCGTAGAGCTTGCGCTTTTCGTCGGCGATCACGGCATAGGGCGAATGCTCGGAGGTCGCGACGACGGCAAAGCCCGGCGGCATGGCAGTGATCTTGTCGCCGTGGTTCATCCACACCGGCTCGGTGTCGCCGATATTGCCGAGGCCCGCGAGCAGCGGCGAAAGCTTTTCGATTTTGATGTCGCTGCGGCCGAACTCGCGGTGGTGGCCGCCCTCGACTTTGCCGCCGAGTTGCTCGGCCATCGCCATCTCGCCATAGCAGATGCCGAGCACGGGCACGCCCGCATCGAACACCGCCTGCGGCGCACGCGGCGCCCCTTCGTCCATCACACTCGCCGGACCGCCGGAGAGGATGATGGCCTCGGGCCTGTGCGCGCTGAGCGCGGCTTCCGCTTTCTGGAAGGGGACAATCTCGCAATAGACGCCCGCTTCGCGCACGCGGCGCGCGATCAGCTGGGTCACCTGCGAGCCGAAATCGATCACGAGGACGGGGGCTGCCATGACGGGATTTACCCGATGGGTTTCCACCCTGTCCAGCGAACAGACCGCCGCAGCAG
>Ga0105239_10001612_pt1 | contig 29823 bp, 20 predicted proteins | sample KBSC44metaG_FD_92761 | JGI IMG/M metagenome (GOLD analysis project Ga0105239, IMG submission 92761) | Corn rhizosphere microbial communities from Kellogg Biological Station, Michigan, USA - KBS C4-4 metaG | ecosystem: Host-associated > Plants > Roots > Rhizosphere > Soil | place: Michigan, USA...
AGCATAATATTGCCTTCAAGCAGGAGGGTATTCTTATGCTGCGCTTGACATGCAGCCGCGCTTGACATGCAGCCGCGCTTGACATGCAGCCGCGCTTGACATGCAGCCGCGCTTAGTCATATTGGGAGACGCCCAGTTAGTAGTAGTAATACTACATCAATGGAATCATATTCTTGAACATCGAAAGCCCTCGTAAGATCGAACGCCGCTAAAATAATTGCGTTTGTCCCTGCATTGCCCCGCCTTTGAATCAATTCGCAAAGAAAAAACAAAGGGACATGATGAGGTGAGGCTTTCCTTCCGAGGAAGAGCAAGAGTCAAGCCTGTAAAGAACGTCAATTTCTCAGCGCTCTCAACCTATCCCCAAGCCCCTCCTCGAGTTTCGCCCTCTCCGCAGACTCAGCCTGAGGCAGTTCATTCTCGGGTACCTTCTGCTGCATCTCCTGGGAGAGCTCGATGCCTGCCTCATCAGCAACGCGGTTCATCAGAGCCTCGACCTCGCCCTGACCCTCGACGCCGACCTGCTGGCTCTCAACCCCACCGGCCACGCCCTCATAGTATCCCGTAACGACATCGAGGTCTTCAAACTGCGACTCAAACTTCTCCATCACGGCGCCGATCTTCTCCAGATCCATGTTTTTCAGCGCTGCATCCATGCCCTTCACCGTCTGCGCCATCGACTGCGTCACCGTCCGCATCGTGATGGCCGTCTGAACGCGGGCGGCAACGGCATCGATTCGCGCGGCGAGCGTGAGGAGTTGGATTCGTTGCTGAGAGTTGCGGATCGAGTTGGTTGCGTACAGTCGGGCGATTTGGGGTTGTGGGGGTGTTTGCGTCAGCGCTTTCTTGAGCTTCGCCTGCTCGGTGCGTGAGTCTTTGTCCGCTTTGGCTGCTTGTCGGTTTAATTGCTTGGAGGTGAACTAGCACGCGGGTTAGTTGGGCTATTTCTGACACGTGAATGTACATCATGATCGGTCGCTAGGGCGTAAGCGCTCGAACCCGAAACCGAGGTGGACGCAGCGAGCGTTGCGCATTGCTTTCATACCTTGAGGTTGAAAAGTGCCTTCTCGAGACCAGACATCTTGGCTTGTGTGTGCCTGTACTCTGCAGGTCTCGTCTCCTTGTTCTACAACCACACCTTCTGGAGCAGGGTGAAAGGCGTGGGCTAGATTCGCTAGCAGTGGCTCAAGAGGAACGCGAGGTGTAGGCCGAAAGTCTGGATTCCTGGGCGATTGAGATGTTCGTGATTCGAGAATTTTATGTTTGCTGAAAGAGAAAATGGGGAGCGACTTTGAGCTATGTACTTCAGGGAGGTTGAATCCAGATGGTCCTTTGTAGATGGAAAAGGTGGTTTCGGCAGGCTGCGGTCGACGAACATCACTTGGGCCAGGGAGGATGACGATGGCGGGGCCTATCGTATGAACCAAGAATTATTCGGGGGAACTATTTTCCATTTTACTTTCATGAACGCCTCCTTTCCTTTTCTGGGTGTTTTCTATGCTTTCTGTCCATTACGTAAGCCAACGATCTCAACTTTATGGGTACAAACGTCCCTCCATCAAGGAGAACACCAACGGCACTTGTACTTCAGGTATTTAGTTTCCCTGAAACAAACAAGACACCATTGATCAACCTCCTGAGTTATCGATAACTTCTCGTGCCTCGAGGAGCTGCAGATACACACCTACTGTTGTCAATGATGGACGAGATCAGGAACAAGGCCACGCATGATCCTATCTGCAGCATTCCACCGACGATCTATTGTAGTAAAAGTCTCCTTTATTGCTTTTACAATTTCACGTGAGGTCGGAACGACTCCATCCGGATGGATATATGCCCAGCAAACTTGGTATCCGAAGAAGAAGCCCCACGGTGTCATACCTACAGGATCGCGACCCAGGAAGCATCCACCCTGAATCATGTCCTGCTCAATTCTGTCCGTGAGCTGACGAACTACCTCCTTTGAACGCTATAAATGCTCTGCGTTTGTTAGGACCGAAGATCCACGGTGAATATTCGGAGTATGGAGGGCGACGAGGGTGCTACATATAAGACCTCACCATCAGTCAACGTTCAGGTGTGCTTTCGAAGGAGCAGAGCTAGGTACCTGTAAACAAATGCATTCTGATCATAATCGGGATCTGTGATGTTTAGCGAGGCTGTAATCATTGAATCCAGCGTTCGGTCTAATTTGATCCAGCTCTCATCGTGATGAGCTTGCGCCTCATTTGAAAGATATGCTGCTACTTGGCCCAGTAATCGCGCCGCCTCACAGAGTAACGCAAATCTACTCGTAGGAATAGTCATCGGTGCAGATAATGTAAACCAATCTTTGGGTCTGACAATCTATGAGAGATGTAAGAACATTTTAGTCGCTGGGGAGCATCACAACCCACCCCTTTATCCCATGCAGCGTCGTTCGTCGGCAAGAGGTCATCTAATTTTGGATCAGCTGTTGCAAAAGGTCTCCCGGGACAGCCAATTGAAGCAAATCTGGGCCGATGATTAGTGAAGCAGCGCTACCTCGCCTATAGTGGCGGCTGCGATGTCAACGGTCGGAGAACCAACCTATCCAAAATGGCTATCGCCCACCACACCCTTCTCCTCTCTTCCAGCTCAACCAAAGTAAGTATTTTCGTCATACTGACCGTTGAACCGATGTTGATCCCAAGAGCATAGGCATATCGAGCACACGCTCCAATAGTTAGGTAGGCCGCAGGATATATGGCATGCCCAAGTTCGTACAGAGCTAGGAGCACAGATGCCTGCAAGACTGGAAGCGAAAATATACTCGATCCTTCAACTTCAGGGTGGCGGTGGTTTGCAGCATGGTATAACGGGGTTCGAGCATCTGGAGGGTGGATGGGAGGAAGCTCTCTAACCAATTTTATTGAGAGAAGGAGAAGGACAACATCCGGCTGTGAATGGAACGATGGATCTAGATAGCAGTCGAAAAACCGTTTCTTGGATATGAAGGGCATCCAACAATGAATGTGCTTAAAACACTTGGTTGCCGTGAACTTAATAGCATTCATTTCCCCAAGTAAATGGAGAAACCGCACCGGCACGGGGCCAACACCACTCTCAATTTCAATCTGTCCATGTCGTAGAATGCCAGGATCCAAGAAGAGGAGGGTGGGGAAGTTGATCTTGTGGGTATTCCCTCGATCATTGCGGCTGAGGAACCCATACCACGGTAGTTCAGACATAGACTAGGGTGCGAGACGTTGTTCTGGAGTCAAGTATTCGCAAGGAAGTCCCTTTATGTTCCAGCATGGTGAGCCTAATGGTATTGGTGCTTTAATAGCATGTCCATTGAAGACCTACTTCGTGCACGATCCACATTTAGGCAGTGCTTTGTCACATTTTCTCTTTCGTGTCTTGCATGATGTACATACTTGCCTCATTTGCTCGATATTGGGGTCGCTCCCAGGAGTCTGCATTGTGTCATAAGCTTCCTGCTGGTTCTGTTGACGTGGAACGGATTAATATGTATGTAGACAGGCGCGGGTAAGGCGCCCAGGACAAAGCCTTGTGCAGCGGCCGCTAGCCGACCACGCCGTCGGCAGCCAACTTTCACTATTATTATCAGAGAGCGAGGCGCAAGGAAAGGGGGATCCCTATACTCCGAACTCCGTACGGACTACTTCCTCTCCTATTCCCATATGAACCACTCGTGAGCAATCTGAGTATTATTTGGGTGCCTTGCATCACACTCCGCTCTTGAGAGTTCGTTTCACTGGAGCGGTACATATGCTCGCAATCCTGGTCCTTAAACCATTGGTTCTGATGTGCAAGAATAGTTCAATTCCTTACTCGTAGGATGATTTCATGAGTATAAATGCCTGGTCTTCCAGCTTGCACGATATTCGGCTCGTAGCTCATTATCAATTTCTTCAACGTTGGTTTAACTCAGCCTCTTGTGTCTTGACATAATTCTCATCCCTCGACAGCCGCTTGCGACCATGAGTCGATATGCCTCAGCTCATGCCCGCCCTCATGGTGCGGGAGATGCTGGACCAACTGCTGCGCAGATCGTCCTCGATGAAAGTCTCGAGGGAAAGCTTGTGGATAAAGTAATCGTCATCACTGGTGCAACATCTGGAATCGGAATCGAGACTGCACAGGCCCTAGCTGCCACTGGCGCCACATTGATTCTCACCGTCAGGGACGCGGCGAGAGCCAGGGCTAACCTAGCCAGTCTCCTGGAAACAAATTCTACTCGGGTCTGGCTGGTGGAGATGGACAACACCTCCTTTGCCAGCGTCCGAGCAGCGGCGGCAAACATCCTGGGGAAATCGAACGGCCAAATCAATGTCATGGTGAACAATGCTGGGGTCATGGGCGTTGAGCCGCTCACACTGACCATGGATGGTCACGAGGTTCACTTCGCAACAAACCACCTGAGCCATTTTCTCCTATTCCAGCTTTTGAAGCCAGCGTTGCTGAGTAGCTCGACTCCAGAATTTCAGTCGAGAGTGGTGATGGTGTCATCATCAGCCCATCGGGCCTGCAACCTCAGCGAAAGCGATAATTATAACTTCCAAAAGGGAGAATATAATTTCGGGATCGCGTATGCGATGTCAAAGCTTGCCAATATCTATATGGCCAATGAGCTAGATCGTCGGTATGGTCACTTGGGGCTTCATGCAACCAGCCTCCACCCTGGCGCAGTCAACACGAAACTATCAACACACCTTGGTCCTGAATTTGTTGAGCGGATTTTGGCTAATGAAGAACTCCTCAAGGTTATAAAGTCATCGGAGCAGGGCGCTGGCACGACTGTTTTGGCTGCGATTGGTAAGGAATGGGAGGGCAAAGGAGGAAAGTACCTAGAGGATTGTGAAGAGGCAAAGCGAGGTGTGGATGATGAGGATATGTTCGGGACCGGATATGTTAGTCAAACTTATGATGCGGAAACTGAACGTCGGCTGTGGGAAGACTCTCTGCATATGGTCGGCGTCAAGGCTGACCCATAAAGATTTGGGAGGTTCTTGTGGTATGGCAGGAAGACACCAATGTTTAGAATGTTTCTTGGAGAATTGGCTTCAACTCGCTCAGTTGGGGCCAGTACAGTAGCAACAGGTTGGGATCAATTGAATTTCATTTTCATTGATCACACTCATAAGTTCATCTCGACCACTGTGCGAAGTAGGTATCTGAACCACCCGTCATTGACTCCCAGTAAAGCAAGCTAGGTTTTTGATATTGAATTCGGTCTGGCTCCATGGAAACATATTGCCATCCAGAGCATTCACAGAGATCACATCCATGCACCAAAGTCTTCTAGTTCATCTGCTTGATCAGAGCATTGATGTTCTCCTCCCGGTTACCAAGATCACCACCCTCGATGTAGTGCTTGAACTTGCGAGTGCGGAAGCCGCCATTGGGGTTGGACAGCTTGAAGGGCCACAGGAAGTTGTTTGCTTGCTTGAAGTTGGGTCCGACTGTGAAGATCTCATGGATCAAGTCTTCAACGCAGACAATGCCATACTTACCGAGGGAATCCTCGATAAGTTGGTTGTCAGTCAGAGCAATGCGTTGCTTGTCAATCTTGCCATATCCACGCTTATAGATAAGCTCACGCACGGACTTGAGGTTGGGATAACCGTAAGCGATGTATGGGTTGACAATGGTCAGCATCTCTTGAGTGGCCTTGGTCAACTTGATAAAGACACCGTTGTTGATCTGGAGAAGACGAAGGAGTTGGAGAATTTTGCGAGGCTTGGGGGCAATCTTGTTGATACTATGTCTTGTTAGAATAGACCTCTTTCTTCATGCAGGCTGAACTCACCCCTTGATTCTGACGACGAAAACAAGCTTGGGTTGCCCATCAACGAAGAAGCTGCCTTGCTGCTTGCTCAAGCGGGCAAGTCTGACCTTCTCGCGCTCGGCATCGCGGTACTCCTTGACGTAGGTCTCAGCCCGCTTGAAGATGACGCCTCGCTTCTCCTTGTTGGCCTGTGGACGAAAAGTTAGCATTTCGATCCGGCGGAAAATTGTGAATAATCTCGTCTTTGCAAAATCACATGCTCAGCCCCGAAAGATGGTTAACAAAAGCGACAACATCGACCAATGATCTAGCCGCGTAATGGTATTTATCATCACCGAAAGGATTACGAGTGTAGCGTCATGTGGAACTAACCTTTTTTCTCTTCTCAATGTTGGCATTGCGGTCGGCTCTGGCCTTCTCCTGGCTCTTTCTCTTCTTCAACAAGGTCTCAGGAACCAGAATCTGGTCCTGTGTTGGCACAGATCTGTTTGGTGGGAATCGATCAGTATGGTCTGAAGGGATATGAATCGCCGAGTTGGAACTGCAGCTATGGTGCGGCATTCTCAAACTGGTGACTGGCGTAACTCGACGAAATTTATTTGGTCAGTGAGATATTGAGGAGACATGAGCAGGTACTCGAATGATATTCCGTCAATGTGGTCTCATCTGACAACGCCTCGACAAAGGTCGAGAGTCTGGCACTCTGCAACAAAATCTTGATCGTAGATCAATGAGGTATATGTGCACGAGCTTAATATATTTCAAGAAAGAGATTTTACTCTCTATTCTCAACGCCCCAGCTCCTTTCACCGAAGTATGATTTCTCAAATTCCAGGCTGCAGGCCATTGGGATAATCGAGCTGGCGCTTTGTAGGCGAACCAGCGACAGAACGGACCATATCTGTAGACTCCAAGTATCAGCTGGCAGAGCAGATTGACTTACGACTTAACAACAGGCTTCGTCATCTTGAGTGGTGTGCTATGTTGGGGGGGATGAATGAGTGGATGGAGTGAGGTGCGATTGAAATTGAGCAAATCCTGAACATGAAAGTCGAAAATTAGACAAAACTGCGAAGTAGTGTGGACCGTTGTGGGAGGCAGGGAGTCTAAGCTAAAAGTAGCATAGTGGCTGTGATCTCGAAGTCGCGGGAGCTTGGCATTTTCAGGCCCCTGAGTCAGCATCTTGGAAGACCGCGAATCATTCAGGCACTGACCTACAACATACTATCAACGTCGTCAAAGTTTACAAGGGGAAACATATACTCTAAATTGTCAAGATTACGTTTTGTCCAAACAGGATGTCGACTCGCCGAGGCGTAGGCCTGGGAGCTTTCACACAACGCAACGCTACAGCTCAATCATATGCTGCACATGGCTCCAATTTAAAATCCGCCAATTCAGCATCTCTCCAAGCACAGCTAGAAGTCTTCCAGTCCCTGCTTCATAACTTCGCCCTCGAACATGCGGCAACTATCAAATCGAATCCAACGTTCCGGGCCGAGTTTGCACGTATGTGCAATGCCATCGGTGTTGACCCACTTGCGGGAAGCAACATTAAGGGTAAGAAGACAGATTCCCTCTGGGCGAAAGTCCTGGGTCACGACCTCAATGATTTCTACTTCTCCGTCGCTGTTCGAGTTGTTGAGCTGTGCCAGTCCACTCGTGCTGAGAATGGCGGGCTGCTCGGACTGAAAGAATGTTGTGAGAGTGTAACTCGGGGCAAAGCCATCGGTGGCGGTCTCCAAGTCTCCGAAGACGACATCGAGCAGGCGGTTAAATCTTTAGAGCCCCTCGGTTCTGCATTTGCGATCCTGACAATTGCCAACAAACGCTTCATTCGTTCTGTGCCGAAAGAACTTAGCACAGATCAGTCTACAGTCCTCGAAGTTTTACAATTATTAGGAAGTGTTACAGTCTCTCTATTACATCTGAACCTGAACTGGGAAACAGCAAGGGCAGAGACTATTCTGCAGGATCTACTAGCAGACTCTCTGGTATGGGTAGACTATCAATGCAGGGAACCGGAGTACTGGTCGCCACAAGGACTGATCGACGAGAACGATTGAGCTCAAGGTCAAGAGCAATTGAGAGTGATCCAGCGTCCGCCCGGAGGCAGTACTTTGCCTTCGATATTTGGACCATCTATCGCTTATACTCGTCCTTCAACACCCATCGACCCCGACCCCGACTCCCTTTCTCCAATTTGGCCAGGACTTTCAAAGTTTCTTTGAAATCCATCGTTGCCTGTTGCGTTGTGCAAAAGCGGTTGAAGTGGTCAATAAGCATCTGTGTGTGCACCGAACCTCCATGTGCTGTTAGATAGTCCCTAATCAGCTTACCGAAGTCCTTGCCCTGCAGGATGCTAGGAGTTCCTGACCTAGAGGCTGATGCCGCCGACCCCGAGGATCGTGCAGGGCTTGAGTTTCTGGGCGTTGTACCATTGCTTTGAGGTGGATTCACCTGGCGCTGTTGCAAATTTGATAACAAACTCGATGACTGAAGCCCTCCACCTCGGCTTCGAGAATTTGAGCTGAAAGCTCGTTGGGCTGTAGTTTCCTGTGGGCGTCCTGACACTCCAACTTGTCCAGTCCACGTCGGTGTGCCAATGGGAACAGTTCGAGCGACTTCGCCAGCTCTCCTTAGCTCTTTTGCTGCTTCTGCTGCCACTCTCTTCGCCTCTTTCTCGATCATAATAGGATCGGCTACCACCTTCCTTGCACTCTTCCCATCGATGATGGCATCGTGCTCAACAGCAGAATGAATGCCTGAACGAGCAAAAATACCTTCCATCATCCTCGCTTCCGAATTTGCTCCACCCTCTTCGTTGGCCTGCTTCTCTTCTTCAACCTCCCCAGCATACTGCTCCACGGAAGCAACCCCAGCTAGTGCTTTGACGCCTAGGTCGCCATTAGATGCAATGGCATCTTTTTCAACGTTTGACTTGGTGGGAAGGGCTCCATTTGCAGAGTAATTCACCTGAGCATCCTTGAAAAGTGTACTGGTCTCTGTGGGTTCGCCTTCGTTGGTTAGACTGAAAAGATCATGCAGGTCATTCAGATGGAAGGTCTGGCGCTGCTTTGGATCTTTCAGAATTTTGTTTGTCAAGAACTGCTTGAAAATCTGGCGATGATAGATTTTCTCCTCGATCGTCCCAGCGGTCATCAAGCGGTAAATTGTCACTTCTCGCTTCTGGCCGAGACGCCACGCTCTTTCACGAGCCTGCAGATCAGTCGATGGGTTCCAGTCCGGGTCATAGATGATGACCCTGTCGGCACCAGTCAGGTTGACCCCCAGGCCACCAACCTTAGTGGTCAAGAGGAAGACATGCAGGTCCGGGTCAGTGTTGAATTCATCCACCATACTCTGTCGAGTTTGGATTGGAGTATTTCCATCCATTCGTCTGTACTTGAAGCCCGAGAGCGATCTCACAAATTTCTCCAAAATATCAAGCATGATGCGATGCTGCGCAAATAGTAGCGTCTTATGTCCCGTGTCCTTCCACAATTCTAGTAAGGATCCCACAACTTGCATCTTCCCAGATTTGGCAGGATTACCATAATCGTAGCCGGGTTTGATAGACAGTCGCTTATGGTCCATGAGGTCAGGGTGGTTACATATCTTCCGCAAGATATCAACTCCATACAAGACTTGTCTTTTGCCATTCATAATAGCGTCCATCTCGCCGGAGCTGATAAAGTGATTGTATTCTGCACGTTGCAGCTTTGACAGTTTGCAGAACAATACTTGTTCACTTTTCTTGGGAAGATCTGAAGCCACATCAACCTTAAATCGCTGCAAGAGATAGGGGCTTATGGCATCTTTGAGAGTCTCGGCACATTTGAATGCTGTTTGTACCTGCAGGTTTGAGGCATTCGCATAACCACCTTGGCGAATGGGTATTTCGAATTGATTTCTGAAATTGACCAAGGTACCAAGGCGCATCGGAAAGACGAAGTCAAACAGGGACCACAACTCGATAAGGTTATTCTGCATAGGTGTTCCAGACAAGATGATTCTGTTCGGTGTTCGCAATTCTTTGCAATATATAGTGATGGCTGTGTTTGGATTCCGTATCTTGTGGCCTTCATCAAGTATTGCGTACTGCCAATCAACCGGAATTAGCAGCGGGGCATAGGTTTGCAGCCCTGAGTAAGTTGTAACAAGTACTCCACCATCCTCTAGAATAGGTTTCAACACTTTCCTTGCAGCCTTTTGAGCAGACGTGAGTGGCTGATTACTCTGAGTCGACTCCCACATGACATCAAGGAGCTTTGCCTCTTTAGTGCTTTCGCTGCGCAGATTGACCATGCCGCTCCCCGATGAATGTAAGATAGTGACTCGGAAAGGTGGCCACCATCGGTGAAATTCATTAACCCACTGTTTCATTACCGTTGCGGGGCAAACAACAATGATGGGTTTGTCGAGCTTTTTACTGTAGTGCAACCCTGCAAGGAATGAAATGATCTGAATGGTCTTGCCCAAACCCATCTCATCTCCCACAATGCCACCGACTTGTTGTGTGTACAACTCGTGTAACCATTGAACACCAGTCTTTTGGTAGTCGAAAAGGCTTGGGTAGATATCCCCGGGAAGCTTATAGCCATTGTCGAAAACTGTATCTTCGATTTCGGGATGGGGAAGATATGCTTCGTCCTGCCAGGGAACATCTATTTCTTCTGTTGCTTGCGCTTCGTCTTGCGTGTCATGAGATTTTGCCAGGGAAGCATTTCTAACTCGATGCCGTCTTGTTGCCCATCGTTGCACTCTGGATTGATACACTGATTCATTGCCATCATCGACGCCGCGAAAATCTTCAATTTCATCATCAACTGCGGTCGTGGCTCTTCTGTTGGATCGCTTTTGCTTCCCAACCGTAGATGAAAGCTCGTCTTCTTCTTCATCCTCCAAACCCGACGTAGCTTCATCATCGACAGCACCTTCATCATATGAGTCCTCATCTTCGGCAGACGTTTTCTTCTTTGCTTGGAGACGTCGCCTCTTAGCTGGTCTATCAGTCTCAAACTCTTCATCAGGACTAGAGTCGACAAGGCTAGAGGCGAATCCTGGCTGTCTTAGATTCCGATGAGACATCATTCTATCATTGTTGACAGCAGGTCCGCTTTCAGCTAAGTCAGGTTCTTCTTCAGCATCTAGTAATGCCCCTTGCAAGGTTACAGAGGACTCTCCATGGGTGGAGAGGCCAAATTTTGAGAATGGAGTGATTTTCCCGGTTCTTATCAAGAAATCTCGCTGTGTTTCGTTCGGAAGGCGTCCAGTCGAAGAAGTATCGTTTCCTCCTTGTGCGGCATCCGTTTCACGGTCAGCCATCCGCTGCTCGATCTCAGAAATGTCATTGTCGAGGTCTTGAACCTGTCCTTGCATACGATCAATCTCGAGACGAAGCTTTGATCGCTGAGTGGTGCCAATCGGACGAGATATGTCATCTCGAGTCTTTCGGATCTGATTCTGTAATTTTTCCCTTTGACCCCGAGCTTTGTCTAGTCTCTGCTGGTCTCTTTGGGTGGCCTGTTGCAATAGTAGCTTGTCTGCCTCACGCCCAATATCTCGCTCGAGGTCATCTTGATCTCGGACGAGTGTATAGAGATTCCGGAGTCGTAGTTGTTCAGCAGAATCAACATGGGAGGACCCAAGCTGCGCCTCAGCGCCGTCATTGTCAATATCTAGAGACTGGTCACCATGGTCGTGTTGATTTTGCTGCGCCATTATGACTCGGATGTAGAAGAACGTGTATAACACTCGGAGAATTTCTCCAATAGCCCAATGTCGTCATCAACAACAAAGGCAGTGTCGTTATGTATTTCTGTCCAGGGTTCGCTTCAACTTTCAAAGTGGACAATGCCACTCACGAAAACAGAAGAATTTGGAAGTGAAAAGAATGAAAATTCAAGTCATGTGTGAAAAGTAGTGAATGAGGAAGACTGATATTGGTGGCGAACGACTGGGAGAGGAAGGCACGATCAGACTGGAACAAATCTGCGGCAACCTCTGCAGATGCAGTGGAGGGAAGGTTGAGATGAGACGTTGTCACACATCCATCGGGGGCGACCAACTATGAGGAACGACTACCAGGTATCTGAGCCATCGATGTGAATGTTCAAACGGATATGAATCACACCTGCTCAGAATACTGAAATATTGGGAGAAAATACCAAGTCTAGTCAATAATAGCAGTGGTGCTGCCTCTGACGCAGTGACGGCTCTAGGCGTTCATCACTTATTTAATTACAGCCAGTGATTGGAAGCCTACACGCGAGGAACAGGCTCCCACCAGGTGTGGGTAACTTCCAAAGCACATATATGTAACTAATGCTCCTCCGTAGTGGGAGTGTGTTTGTCACTCTCGGAGTTGTTTTGCTCCGCCGTATCCACATCAAGCGCCGAGGAGGGAGTACAATGCCAAGGTCCTGTCTGACAGCAGGCCCTGGTGAAAGAACCAGGCGCGACGCTGCCAACTCTTTGACTCATGACGACTGTCAGACCGTGCACCTACGCTTCTGGCTATGGATTTGTGTTTGTGAAGAGGCTCAGAGCCTGACTTCCGTCTTTCAGGCATGTTTAGGCTTTCGGCCCCTGGAAATGAAGCTCACGGAGGACGGAGTCCAAGCTGGCCTGTGGGTGCCCTAAGTACTATTACCTACTCGTAGCACGACGGACGAGGACTCTCCTCTCGGGCTGTGCCCAGGGTTTGAAAATAGCCGCTGCGAATTACTCTCTTTGTTGGCAGACCCAGGGACCTAATTACTTAGGTACGCACTGGCAGCACGCCCACACACCTCCTCAGGCTCAGCCTGCTTCCCGTAGCCGCTTGAATGCCCAATGCCCAACTTCCACTAACTAAATTGACTACTAACTAATAGGATCTCTAACTGACGAGAACCGAGTGAACAAGTCACAAGTGTTACAACTCACAACTCACTACCACCACCACCACTCATTCCTCCCTCCCACATCCTGATCCCAGGGAGCCTCCATCTTCACCTCGACACCTTTATTTCTTGACAGCAGCTTTCACCACATTTCTTTCTGCTGCTTGCTTCAGCCCTCTGGAGGCTTCTTTGCTTCGTTTCAACTTTTGTTTCCTCGTCCCTTTTCGACTACTACTCCGTACCTCCACCGCCTGACAATCCACTCCGCTGTCACTCATCTGTCCACCATCAACGCAAGCTCAGTGCACTCGACCTCCAGGCCTTTACTCTCTGTTGATCAATTTGCATCTATTTCCACCGTATCCTCGCTTTTGCACGTCATGGCTCCATGTTGAGCTTCTAGAGCGCTCCTATCATGCCTGCAATTCCACCCTTCTCCTCTCGGTCTTTCTTGACTGCGCTTACGGAAGCCTCTTAACCACGCTTCCAGTAATTCTTAAGAACAATCACCTACCACGTTACTCTCTTCCGTTTTACGACCCCGATCAAACGGATTTGTCGACTAAGAACATCGCTGTACGCTAGTGGTGTGGTTTCTACCTTGATGGGCGCATCCGCGTAACCCACCCCAGTCGTCTCGATTCAACCAACAACATTCGCCTAGAGGGAACCATCACTCCGAATTGTTGGTATCTCGTCGATCTGCTTTTCTCAAAGCCCTTGTTAGACCATTCGATGGAAAAAATGTCTTCAAATCCGACTCCTGCAAGTCAGCCGCATGGCTATGAGCACAACGGGGAAATGGATGTCCCTATGGAAGACGCCGACCCATACAACCGTACAAAATACCCTCCTCGCCCTGCTCATCAGCACCGTCTCTCCACTCAGTATCTCCCAGAGGTATCATCCGCAGCACAGCGCTACTCTCCCATGAATGCTCAGCCTACTGGCTCTGCTTATGCTTCTAGTCCCAAAACGCAGAATCCAAGTAATTTTACGTACCTGAACCAAGCGCCCTCTTCGCGACAATCGCCTACTCGACAAAGCAGTTACCAAGCAGACCGGTACGGCGAACCGCCTACTCCAACGAGATACCCCTCCAACTATGGTGCTACAGTGCAGAATACTGAGCTCAGTCCCGAGTCCTACTATCCCCCAAGCGCTGGAAACGGGAGGCCAGCCCCAATGTCCAGACAACATTCACAAGTGCAAGGACTCGGTCCGGTTCCAAGATTCAAGAAGGTCAAGAACATGCAAGATCTAAACCCTCGAGTCAATTCACAACCTCTCTACCGAAGGGCGAATCCAGAAGGTGGATTCATCAGTCCGTTGCAATCATTGACAACCTATCTACCAGCCACATACAGGATTTGCAATCCCAACTTCAAGTACGAGTCATCCAGGAACCCCCGGCGGGTCCTTACCAAGCCCAGCAAAGGGACAAAGAATGATGGCTACGATAACGACGATAGCGACTATATTCTCTACGTCAACGATATTTTAGGAAGCGAGGAAGCTGGCCATAAAAATCGGTATCTTATTCTTGATGTTCTAGGTCAAGGCACTTTCGGTCAGGTTGTGAAATGCCAAAATCTGCGAACTCAGGAGGTCGTCGCGGTGAAAGTGATAAAAAACAGAACTGCATATTTCAATCAAAGCATGATGGAGGTCTCTGTCCTCGACCTCCTGAACCAGAAACTCGACAAGAATGATGATCATCATCTTCTACGGCTGAAGGACACCTTTATTCATCGACAGCATCTGTGCCTTGTTTTCGAGCTTCTGAGTGTCAATCTGTATGAGCTGATCAAACAGAACCAGTTCCGAGGTCTCAGCACTACTCTAGTTCGTGTCTTCGCTCAGCAATTACTCAATGGCCTCACTCTGCTGAACAAAGCACGCCTGATTCATTGTGATCTGAAACCCGAAAATATCCTCCTGAAAAATCTCGAGAGTCCTATCATCAAGATCATCGACTTTGGTTCCGCTTGTGATGAAAGGCAAACTGTGTACACCTACATACAATCACGTTTCTATCGATCCCCAGAAGTGTTATTGGGTTTGCCTTACTCTTCTGCAATCGACATGTGGTCTCTTGGCTGCATCGTCGTGGAACTCTTTCTTGGGCTCCCCCTATTTCCAGGCTCTTCGGAATACAACCAAGTCTCACGCATTGTTGAGATGCTGGGTATGCCACCAGTGTGGATGTTGGAAATGGGTAAGCAATCGGGCGAGTTTTTCGAGAAGACCACCGACGAGTTCGGCCGCCGAACCTATCGGTTGAAAACCATGGAACAATATGCACGCGAGCACAACGTGAAGGAGCAGCCGAGCAAAAAGTATTTTCAGGCCACAACACTACCAGAAATTATTAGAAGTTATTCCATGCCTCGGAAGAATATGAAGCAAGCAGAAGTGGAAAGGGGTATGACCAACTCTTTCATTCATTGGGGCCTATGCTAACAATTGACAGAAATGAACAATCGTGTTGCCTTTATCGATTTTGTTCGGGGGTTGCTCATGATTAACCCCCTGGAAAGATGGTCTCCGCAACAGGCGAAGCTCCATCCTTTTATCACACAGCAAAAGTTCACCCAACCATTTGTTCCACCAATGAACCTTAAATCGCCATCATCAAGCAAGACTCCTGCACCAGGTGTGCAGCAGCAACAACAGGCAGAGGCCCTTAGCAAGCAGCGTGCCGCACAAGCTGCCCATGCACAGGCTCAGGCTGCTCAAGCCCAAGCCCAAGCCCAAGCCCAAACGGCCGCCCAGAATGCGTACGCAATGCAAATGAGTCCCTACCCCCAGTCGCAAGCTCCGCCAATGTACAACAGCATGTATCCTACCCACCAGCAAGCGCCTCCTCCGCCTTATCCGACACATGCAAACAACTATGTTCCGCCAATGGGAATGATGGCTCAGCAAAATTCTCAGATCAACCCCGCACACTATTCTCACCAACAAAGCCTGTATGCTCAAGCCACTCAAAGGGCAGGACGTCAACGTGCCTCAACCATGGACCAGCAGCAGGCCGGAATTCCTGCAGCTATACAGCGTGTTGCCAGTCATCTTGATCCTAATGCTCCAATCAGGCTCCAGCCAAGCCCTGCCTACTATCCTCCTCCCGCAGATGGCTATGTTGATTCTCCCTCCACGGCCCGGCGACGTGGCAGCAGAAATCAAAGGAATCGTGATTTTATTCGAACATTGGAGGATGGAGCCATGGGTGATACTTTTATGACAAAGACACAATGGCATTGAATACCTTGAATTATCACAATTATGGGCAGAGTATTCTCAATACACGCGAACGGGTGAACCTCGTCTGCTATGAATAGCCATTTTGTTGTTGGCAGCTAGGGAGTGGCTACAGCTCACCCAGTGAGCATGGCTTGGAAGTACAGCATTGAAGCTACTAGTGCAGCGAAACATGGCGAACCTAGCGCGTCGCTGCATTGTGAAGCTTGCTCGAAATTTGTCCATGTCACTGATTAGACTTGAAACAGTTTTCTCAGGTTTCCCAAGATGTGAACTAGCTCCCAGCTGCAAGGGAAACTCCCGGCTGCCTACCGATTGGCAACGACTCTAGAGGATGTCACGAACCTCCAGTCAGCGAAAGGAAGGCTGGGTCTACTTTGATAGTGCAGTTAGTGAGATTGATGCATGATGACGATCGGGATCTGAAAGGTACGGTAGAGACCTTTGTTCTCTATCATTCAGGTTGCAAAGAACTGAGCGCTGCCGGTATCCGGCCATGATGTCGAAATGGATGCATGGACGATGCCAGTAGGAATGGTGAATGATGACCTCCCCAGTTCCCCTTGCCTCATTCGTACAATGCACAAGAAGCTGTTGTTTCGTACCTAGCAAGTAGCTATGGGCACGGCGTACAGTACTGCAATAGATCTACCATCATTATCAGTATCTAGGCAGTGGTGACTAGGAATGCTTGAGAGCATCGGCAGTGGTGACATTTTCTTGACAGTTATGTACACAAATACTTTACCTCGTTGTAGTACTCCATACTGCTGTGCAGTTTCGCCGTGTCAAAGAGTGGAATCGAGTGTGTTGTCATGTGACCTATAGTCACGTGAACAGGAAGTCTTGGCGGGCTCTGACGAAAGACCCACCAAACTGCGGCTATGCGGCGAAACCACACAGAATTTTGACGCCGTTGTCTCGACACACAACCACATCCCACTGTGCGGTACGCCTACACAATCATCACAGACTAGTCAGCCATAATGTCTTCTCGTTTCTTTCACGGCGGAGACAGCGACAGCGAGTCTAGTTCCTCTGACGAGGAGGAACTCTACGGCGATCGTGAGGAAGAATCCGAAGAAGAATCCGAGGAGGAAGAAGATGACGATGAGGAATCCGAAGAAGAATCCTCTGAAGATGAAGGACATGGTGTTGGGGCTAGCCGTTTCCTGAAGCCCTCTGGTGGCGGTGGCGCTGAGGACAGCGATGACAGCGAGGATGAAGATCGAGACCGAGTAGTCAAGAGTGCAAAGGACAAACGCTTCGAGGAGTTGGAAGGCACCGTTAAGTTGATCGAAAATGCTGAGAAGATTAATGACTGGGCGGTTATCTCTACAGGTCGGTGTTCCAAACGTGTGGGAATTGGAAGACCTATCTATCTAACAGGTGTACAGAATTTGACAAAATGAATCGACAAGTTGTCAAAGTCCTCCAGCAGGGCACCGCTCCAAAAGTCTACATCAAAATGATTGCTGATCTCGAGGATTTAATCAATGAAACCAGTGAGAAGCAAAAGACAGGAGGCAAGAAGATGAATCCAATCAATGCCAAGGGTTTCAATGCCATGAAACAAAAGATCCGAAAGAACAACAAGGACTACACAACCGAGGTTGACAAGTATCGAGAAAACAAGGATGAATACATGGAGTCCGATGAGGATGATGGACCACAAGAGGTCGAACAGAGAGTCAGAAGAAGCAGGGTGCAGCGCCTAGATGATCTGGAGGCCGCAATCGACGAAGAAGGCTTTGCGACCGTCGGGCGTGGAGGCAAAACACTTGTCTACACCCCGGAGAGTATCCTCAAGCATCTTCGAACGATCGTCGAATCACGTGGCAAGAAGAACACCGACCGTACTGAACAGATCCGGATCATGGAGCGGCTCTTGGAGGTGGCCAATACCCCCTATCAACGAATACGGGTTCTCCTAACCATTATCTCGACCCGATTTGATGTCACCACTACTTCTTCCCAAAACTATATGTCTCAAGAACAGTGGCGTGCTGCTGAGCGGGAGTTCTCATCTCTTCTGCAAACTTTGGAAGACGACCCTACCTACATAGTCACAGAGGGCGCGGAAGAATGGGAAGATGATGAGAAGTCACCTAATCCGGCTCCGAACGAGACTTTCAAGATCCCTGGAAGTGTTGTTTCACTCGCTGAACGTCTTGACGACGAGTTGACACGCTCCCTCCAGCAGACAGACCCCCACACGGCCGAGTACATTGAGAGATTAGGCGATGAACAGCTTCTCTACACTGATATCGTCCGAACACTCATCTACATCGAGAACATCAATAAGAAACTCGAGAAGTCCGAAAATCGGCAAGATAACATCAACCGAACAACCATCCGACGGTTGGAACATCTGTACTTCAAGCCTACACAAGTCGTCAAAATCCTTGAGGAAAGGACCTGGGCCGCTCTGCCATCCAACCTCAATTCCGAGCTCACTCCTCGAGGGCAATACGCGGAGGCTGCATCGCTGGTGCAGAAACTATGTAATCACCTCTTCGAGATGAGCGAAGGCATCATCCGGGCTCGTGCCATGCTTTGTCAGATATACTTCCTCGCGTTACAAGACGACTACTACAAGTCTCGTGACTTGGCACTGATGAGTCACCTGACGGAGAACATTTCCTCATTTGATGTCAGCACCCAAATCCTATTCAATAGAACCCTGGTGCAAATCGGTCTGTGCGCTTTCAGAGCTGGTCTCTGTTACGAAGCTCAAGGTGTCCTGCAAGAAATCTGCGGTTCTGGTCGCCAAAAGGAGCTCCTTGCACAGGGCGTGATTCTTCAGAGATATGCAACAGTAACTCCCGAGCAAGAGCGTCTCGAACGTCAACGACAATTACCTTTCCACATGCACATCAACCTCGAACTACTGGAATGTGTCTATCTTACTTGCAGTATGCTTCTAGAAATCCCCCTGTTGGCACAGACTGGCTCCTCCCCCGATATCCGCAAGAGGGTCATTTCCAAAACCTTCCGGAGAATGCTCGAATACACGGAGCGACAAGTGTTCCAAGGCCCACCCGAGAACACTCGTGACCATGTGATGCAAGCAGCCAAAGCACTCGCCCAAGGCGACTGGAAGAAATGCCAGGAACTCATCAGCAAGATCGGCATCTGGGATCTACTTGGCAGTGATAAGGACAAGGTCAAGGAGATGCTCTCGGCACAAATCCAGGAAGAAGGCCTGCGGACATACCTGTTCACCTACGCCCCATACTACGACACACTCTCCCTTACCACCCTCTCCGGCATGTTCGAGCTCGACTCCAAGAAGATTGCAGCTGTGGTGTCGAAAATGATTTCCCACGAGGAGCTCGCCGCGGCGCTCGACCAGGTCAACGACGCGATAGTCTTCCGCAAGGGCGTTGAACTCTCTCGCCTGCAGAGCCAGGCCATCACCGTGTCCGAGAAGGCGATGGGCATCCTCGAGTCGAACGAGAAGGTTCTCGAGACCCGGACGGCCGGCATGGCAAACGCCTTCCAGCGAGACCAGGGGCAACGTGGAGGCAGAGGCGGCAGAGGCGGCCGCACTGGTGGTCTTCCAGGTGGCATCCCCCGCGGCCAGGCTGGCGGAAGAAGACCCGGCAACCAGCAGTTTAGTGGCGGCGCTTTGGGCGGCGCGATCAAGGCGTGATTGTGCGTGGGTTATGGTTACGATGATGATCAGAAGCCCAAAGTAGTTTCTCGGCATCACATTTCGCTTTACTCCACTAAACCCCCATCCGTCCATCCAACGCCCACCATGTTCATTTATTACGTGATTTGGATGGTTCGTGGATGGAAATAGACAGTGAGATATCAATGAAGAAAAAGTTCAATCAAACTCCCTTGTCATGAGTAGAAGAACTCGTAAATAACAGCTGAACCGCTCGATACCTCCCTAGGCACTCGGAGGCAACAACAACAACATCTCTTATTTTCCCTGCCGTTAATTCGCCTCAATGTATTGCGCAGGTTTGAACAAAGGCTGCGCCTTAGGGTTTGTTTGGCCTATAAGAGATCTAGGCCTTTCTTCCTTCCACCAGGTCCTTTCCGAGGGGAGCAAACAATGCAAAAGCCGGGAGGAATTTCCACGGTTTGGCAGATGGTTTTATTCGGCGGTTAGAAGAACATGACCATCCCTGAGACACCAGTACATCCCTGAGAACAGTGAATTGCCAATCCCGACTCTCGCTTTTTAAAATCCAGGGGTGCGCCCTCGCTTTCCTCACCAGCAACCCGCACAATTCGGCAACACCCCCCAAAAAAACGCTGGTATGAAGAGAAAACTTTCGAATTTCTCCGAAGCAAAACTATTATATTTGCGTCCTTTCGGGTTTCTAAAATTTTAGCAGTTTTTTCTATTTTTACGTCTTCTGCCTGTCGGAGTGGGAATGGAAGGCTGGGCAGGATATAGGCAATGCAGGGTTGTTAGTTGAGTAGCTGGGCAGGGCACACAGCTGTCAACGTGGCGAGACTTGCGTTGAGTCTCACATATCCTCAATGACTGGATTTTGGAAATACTATCCCATGAGATCTGGTCTTCAGGTCAGGTCGGATTCACCATCACGAGCGTCTTTTGATGTAGGGTCTCCGCTGCGACGGCGATACTATAGGGGGATCAAACGAAAAGAGTCGACAATCAAAGTTTTGCATTGCTTTTTGTCTTTTATCTCACGTGAAGTCATAATTAGACCTGGAGGCTAAAATACCACATATAGTGAAGGGTGGCTGGGCGAACGGGTCCTAAACGCCTCCTCCATAATTGCTAGTTCTCTGCAGATATCTACTACGCTAGAGCATTTGCAGATCATGGGTTTTTGGTCTGGTCTTGCAAAGCTTGATGCGGTATGCATCACAGCTTTCCTTGGAGAATCTGTCATTTCAGACCGTTCTTGGCCTTGAAAGCAGCGATCAATCCGGAAGTCGAAGAGTCGTGGCCAGCGCCAGCACCTTCGGTCTCGAGCTCCTTCTGGATCTTCTTGGCCAACACCTTGCCCAGTTCAACACCCCATTGGTCGAAACTGTTGATGTTCCAGACGATGCCTTCGGTGAAGACTAACCACTCGTAGTAAGCGATGAGGGCGCCGAGGGTGGCGGGGGTGATCTTGTCGGCCAAGATGTTGGTGGTAGGTCGATTTCCGAGGAAAGTCTTGTGAGCAACGAGCTCGTCTGGTGCGCCTTCAGCTTTGACCTCCTCAGGAGACTTGCCGATGGCAAGGGCCTCGGCTTGGGCGAGGAAGTTAGAAGCTAACATTCTCTGGTGGACCCCTCCCTCGACGGGGTTGTGAGAGTTGGCCGCGAGAATAAAGTCCGTGGGGATGAGTTTGGTGCCCTGGTGCAACAGCTGGAAGAATGAGTGCTGAGCATTTGTGGCGGGCTCACCAAAGAAGATGGCGCCGGTGGTGTATTTGACATACTCGCCGGTACGTGTGACTGCTTTACCGTTGGACTCCATGGTCAACTGTTGCAGGTAAGCTGGGAAGCGGTGGAGATATTGGTCGAATGGAGCGACAAGGTGGGTTTGGGCACCAAAGAAGTCGGAGTACCAAACACTCAAAAGGCCGCCAATGACGGGGATGTTCTCCTTGAGAGGTGTTTTCCGGAAGTGTTCATCGACTGCGTGGGCGCCAGCCAAGAACTGGTGGAAGTTGTCATAGCCAATATATAGAGCCACTGACAGTCCAATAGCTGACCAGACTGAGTATCTTCCGCCAACCCAGCTCTCGAAGCCGAACATGTTCTTAGTGTCGATACCAAACTTGGCCACCTCTTCAGCATTTGTCGAGAGAGCAACGAAGTGTTTGGCAATGTCCTCCTCCTTTGCAGACTTGAGAAACCACGACTTGGCACTGTTGGCATTGGTTACGGTTTCCGCAGTGGTGAAGGTCTTGGAGGCGATGAGGAAGAGCGTTGTCTCGGGATCAGAATCCTTAAGAGCTTCGGCGATATGGGTGCCGTCAATGTTAGAGACAAAATGGAGCTTCAGGCTCCTGTCTCCATAATATTTGAGAGCTTCAGAGACCATGACAGGCCCACTAGGCGAGGTCAGGAGGTGATTTTGATGGGCTGGGAAGCCAACTTACAGATCAGATCCACCAATACCGATATTGACAATGGTAGCGATCTTCTTTCCGGTGTATCCCTTCCATGTCCCATTGCGGACTTGCTCTGTGAATTCTTTGATATGGTCTAGGACAGAGTTGGTCTCCTCTACAACGCTCTTGCCGTCAACGGCCATAGGCTCGTTTGTCACATTTCGGAGTGCAGGGTGGAAGACAGCTCGATGCTCAGTAAAGTTGACCTTGTCGCCAGCAAAGAGGGCATCTCGCTTCTTCTCGAGTTCGGCCTCTGTTGCAAGGTTGACAAGGAGGTCAAGGGTCTCCTCAGTGACGAAGTTCTTGGAGAAATCGAAGAGGATCTCCGAGTTGTCGACGGGATTTTTGAAGACCCTCTTAAACTTCTCAAATCTCTGTGGGTCCTTCTCGAATGCTTCCTTGAGGACAATATTGCGGCCGACAGCATTGTGATGGTCAACCAGGGCCGACCATGCTTTGAGATCGGTGGCTTGTCCGAAGTCAGGCATCTTTGTTGTGTGGAATTGGAGTTTCTTTTGGAGGGTAAGAGTGTCCTGGTAATGCAACTTCAATCAGCCAGCTGTGGAAGAAGACAAAGATGGGAAGTGAGAAAAATCAAAGAGACAGATAGAATCTGCGAGGACCTAGGTAGGTAAATAATAGTAGGTAAATAATGAACATGGAAATGAAGGAGGGCTGGTTATGGCGGGCGAGTGGTGGTGAAACGCAGGAAGTCACGGCAGAGTCGGAATGGACAAGCCCTGACGAAGATGTTTCTTATTGACTTACAATCTAAAGAATCTCAATAGAACAAGATTCAAAGCAAAGGGGTTTGAGGACCAAGTGTATGGCCCAGGTGCTATATGAGGTTGACTGTGTTTGAAGCTGAGAAAAGCAGTTGTTGGGCAGCAGCTTTTTTTCGTCACAGGTTTGTTGTTAGAGCGGTGATGAAGGAGGGGCAGAAATGGCGAGCAACAATTACGTATGAGATGCAGAATTGGATTCACGTTGCCTTGCAGGGATTAACGTCTGGGCCAGAGCTTCGTGGAGCAATAATTTCAATGCGACTTCTACCGACTATTAGTGTGTGGGAGTGGGAGTGTGGGACGCTGCTGAGAATGACACAAGCTCGAGCTCAGGGTCCTCCAGGAGTCCGAGGATTGGGACTAGGTTGGCTTGCCCCGCTAGGAAACCGCTCTGTCTGATTATCACAGATTACTTCAATCGCCCTGTTTCAGTCATCAGCATACGGATGATTCATCAATACTGCTCTCAAAACATATCATGTTCACCCAGTCAAGAGAAAAGGGTTGGAAAATAGTCTATTCTTCTGAACATAATCTGTCTATTGTTGTGGACAAATCCCCTCCAACAAACCCTAACCTGATCAAGATCCATTACCAATATAGGAAACCCGGCTGACCCCCAAAACACTTACTTAGTCAATGCCAAATATATCCGCTCTGGCATCGAAGAAAAGGAACAAACTTCTAACTTCACCTTCCTAACATCCGATATCCGTCCCTTCTAGACCAACAAGGCTGCCATAAACACCAAGCAACCCAACGCAAAGACTGATGCAGGAGATTGACTAGAAAGGCCGGCAGCCACACCCTTGAAGCCCGAGATCGAAGGACTGATAGTTGGCTTGGGTACTGTGGCATTGGGGGCAGAGGTAGCCGGGTGTGTCCCATTGGTTACATTGGTGAGATGCTTGGTCGACGTGGTCGTGTTCAAGGCTACAGTTGTGTTGTTGTAGGCAGGGACAACAGCAGGTGTGGTCAGTGGAAGACCAGTGGTAGCAGTACAAGCACCAGCCGCAGCACTGACTGTCACCGTATTGGTTTTGGTCGACGTGATAGTAGTCGTATAAGTGCTGGGCTGGGACACAGATGTGGTAGTGCTCAACGCCGTCGTAGAAGTAGTCTTGGGTCGTTCAGTGGTACTAGTGGTGGCAACCGTCGACTGCGAGCTGCTGGCAGTGGTACCGCCGGTGACACGGAGGGACTTGCTGCTCTCATCGCAGCTCCTATCTTGTCCTCCCTGGTGGTTTGCACGATCAGGAGCCGAGTGGACTCCAAGCACCAGGAGGACCAGGGCGTAGAGAAAGACTGTAAGCGAGCGCATGTTTGAGACTCTGGTGGTGTATTTGAAGAAACTGGTGCCTCGGGCAATCGCTCGGTGTAGATTTTTGAACCTGGAGAGTTAGGAGATTCATGACCCAGGCAGGAATATTAATATTGGCCCTGCGTATGTTCATTGTGCTAGAATTAGCTGTAGGCACAAAGGAAGGATTTCCTGGTGGACTGGACGAGCCGTTTTCATGGGAGCAGAGATTACAGTTGGTAGGACAGACAAAGAGAATCCTGTAGGGTAGGCGGCAGTGCAGTAGATTAATCTCCGATAAGCAGTCGAGATCTTAACATACGATGAAAGAAAACATACAAAGCCTCTTCGTGTTGAGCTTGCCAGTAGCACCTACCGGTGGGCATTTGATCTGGTGTCTGGAGTAAAAAAGAAGCTCCGATGCTGGTCCATGAGGACGACGAGGTCCTGGAGCATACGTAGCACCGTCAATTCGAAGTCCAAGCATGATTGATCGATTCAATGCTGATGGCTGGGGAATGAGGATCAGATATATGGATAAAGGATATGTACTCGTACATATCTCATGACAGACCGAGTTGTTGTTTGCGGATGGTCCGCGTCCATATGAGTACTACAGTCAAGCCGAGAAAGGTTTGAGATCGAGTGGAATGTGGAGCTTTGACCAGCAAGCAAACATGCCCAGAGAGGAACGACAAACATGCCGAGACTGCAAAGTTACGCCACGCGAACGTGACAGCTCTCCAGGGAGCGAAAGTGACTCCGCGCCCGAAGATGACCCTAAGCCCGGCTAAGCCATTCTAGAAACAGACCTCCAGCAAGGGAAGACATATTTCTGTTCCACGTACGGAGTACCCCGTACTACCTAGGTAATCGTGGTCAGAAATACTCATTTCAAGACCCCCTGATCCTCATCCCCTGTGACCTTTGCCTGAGTCTAGAATTGATACTGGCTGCAATGATTTGCCACCTTTCTAGGGCCTGGCAATTAGCCGGGCCGCATCCAGGCTGTCTCCCCAGCTGCCACCCCTAGCATTTCCTGATTTCCTCTAGCTCGGTGACTAATGCGCCCTCGTCGGCGCCCACACGAGGGTCTAGATAGAGATCAGGCTTAGATCGCCTTCAAACCATCCAATGGCCGGCACCCCAAACATCTATCTCCAAATTGGCTGTTACTTCTGGTACGATCGGGTGTTGAGTTTAATCGTGGAAAAGGCCCCTCGAATACCAAGCATTGGACAGCCACCCGTCAGAGGAGTGCGCCATTCTACTTGTAAGTGCTCCGTTTGGACTGCTCCATCCCACTGGCACCGAGGGGACACTGGACAGGGTAATGGGTTCTCCGTGGTCCGTGGACCGTGGGAACCATCGTGAAGCACTCCAATTCCGTGCAAATGGGACTCTCCCCTCCCTTGACGCCCTTCTACCCATGCAGTTAGATATACCTCGTCTCTTCATCCATTCCCCCTGGGGTCTTTGCCCGTCTGCAAGTAAGTTATGTCCGCTTGTCTTGGCTCCCTTAGGTTGTTCGTGAAGTCTAAGCAGGGCAACCCCCCAAATTTATCATTTGTCCTTGAAATCGCCAGTCATTTTCTCTTCATCCCTAGTAGTCCAAACCATCACCTCTCACTTCCGCTATGAAGGCTTGGACGGGCAATATGAATTCTTTGTAGCAGTTGACATCAGGATCCTGAACCGGTCTTTTCGAATCCGTCATGTGCTAAGACGACGCCTCCATTGCTTCATTCTCCCACTTTTTTCTCCACCTTTTCCTCCTCCGACCTCGTGTTTAGCCATGGCAGGCCCGCTCCTGCATTCTGACGCCAGCTCTTCACGACGCCGTTGGTTTGTGGCTGTAGTTGTCTTTGCTGTTCTCGCCACTGTCATCGCGACGGCCGCTCATTATCGACAAAACTATTCGGGCGAGCTTGCTTTTCCCGTTCCAGATGCGCGCAGCGGGTATTCTAAGGACCTGCAGGTGAAGGATTTCATCAAGCCTCAAGGTGTCAAGATCATTGGTTTTGTCTTTTTTGGTCGCAAGAGTCGCGTGGAGATTTTGCGATGCTTTCTCGAAGTAAGCTATCCTTCTAGATCTCCTTGTAATTACACCGAATTCCTGACTCCCATCCAGCGCAATCTAGTTGACAATGGAGGCTGGCTCGACGAGATCCACTGGGTTAAGAACACAGGCAAGAAAGAAGATCTCGCCTACCTCCAGGAGATTGTTGACTCATCTCCGCGCTATAAGGTCATTGAACTCAAAGGTGTTGGCTTTGAGGGTTATGGTCACGCCTGGGGTAAGCTTGAACGAGGGAATCTCTACGTCAAGATCGACGATGATGTTGTCTGGTTCGCCGATGACACAATTCCTCGCATTGTTAGCATGAAGGTTGCTCACCCAGAGTATCTCACCGTCAGCGCAAATGTCATCAACTCACCATTGATGGGCTGGGTGCACTACCACATGGGTGCCATGCATCCATACCTTCCAGAGTTCGACGTTTACGAGCCACCGCTACTTGACACCCTCCCCAACCCCAGTGCCCGAAAGCCATGGCGATACAACCAATACCCTGACTGGACTGGACCCGATGACTACTTCTTTGACCCATTTCAAGATCCGCCATACGACGGTCACCGTTGGCTACGCATCCCAAACAACAACGCGCTGCATCGCACACCAGTCGTCGACATCGAATACAAAACTTGGGGAACAGGCCTCAAATCCTGGGCTATCGCCGCCCAGGAACATTACTCTTTCTTGGAGAATCTGGCCAACAACCGTCTCGATGTGTACAAGATGGGCAAAGCTTGGATCACAGATTATCGACGATTGAGCATCAATTTTATCGCAATCATGGCAGATGATGTCCTTGACAATCTACCAATGGACACCGTGGACGAAGAGTGGCTCACCATTAATTTACCCAAGAAGCTAGGAAGGAGTGTAGCTGTAGAAACGGATGCCCTTGCAGTGCACTTCACATTTGGTACACAGGGTAAAGTCGAGAAGACTGACCTCCTGCCAAGGTATCATGACTACGCACTGGAGAATGCATGTGCACGAAGGGTGTAATCCCAGGTACCAGAAGCAGAAGTGGTCAAAGAGTCAAAGAAAGTTGGCCTTGTTTGTTGCATTCAGGATTGTCGAGATGCATTGAAGACTGTGCCCGAGAGACGAAGAAAACGCATGTTCCCACCAACCGGTCTTCCGCCCATCATTGGTGACAGCAAAGAGGATCAATGATGTCGGAAGACCAAGATTGATCATCTGGTGTTTGGTACAATGGGCGTTAGACGCACCTCTCGGGCGGAGTCTTGGACGCCTGAGGCTCCTGTGTGGAGAAAAACCATCGGGAGCTCTTTGTTCATCTCTTGAGCTCAAAGAATCACCACTTCTCAGCCGAGGCATCGAAGAAAACAACCCCCAGTTACGGAGCTGGTACAGGCGTCCAGCTACTCCTCGCCGATCCATAATCGCGTTTTCTGTCGACCTTGCGACCGTTGCATTCAACAGCCACTTTCCGATTCAGAAGAGCTTTTCAACGCTAGGTTTGGATTCCACTTTTGGTCAACCAGCAAGCCAGTCATCCTGGGACTCAGACCTACTACCATAGCAGTGCTGATGTGTTGTCACCATAAAACTATAGCAATTTGGCAGAACCCCTCGTCATCCGTGTTCTAAACCATTGAATGGGGTCAGTTTAAAGCCCACCAGCACGGCGAGCAACCGTGTCGCCTACTGTTTGGACCCAAAGTCAATCTGAATCTTTATGTGCAAGGCGAACATTCGAGCAGGGGGGCTCTCGCAAATCAGGAACCATTCACCATGCATTTGCTGAGCGATTGGGCCATTTCAGAACGCAGATTCACTAAAATGCCTACTTAGGAGATTGGGGAGGCATGCAGCAGGGATGAATGCGGAAAAACCAGGCAACCCAATACTCTCAAGCGGGGTGGTCACCCCGGCCAATCCTCAAGGCGGATTGACATATTTCCATCACAAACGTGACACCAAATATTCAAAGCAACTGCGGCTGATGTTTTTCTCTCTCTTGTATTGAGCACGAGCGTTGTGATTAGTGAATCTTTTCAAGCATGGTGTTGGGAGGCCACATCTGGTATTTCTGGATGACGTGTTGATGACGGGCCTGAATATAGACGCAGAAGTCAGAAAACCAAATGAAGAGATTCCGTCTCTGGACAATCTGTGCATGAAAAATACCAAGTAAATGTTTCAGTCGTGGGCTTCTCTTCTCGGTTGACACTCGGAGTGTTGAACTTGTTCTTCGCCGCTACAACTTTGCACACCTGAACAAGACGAAGACAAAGGCAAAAGCTATTGAAAGAATGGAGGCACGGCAGTAGCAAAAGACAGGTAGCAGTGAGTAGGGAGCGGTTCTGGTATTCTCTCTCCATGCTATCATCATCGTCTGACATTTTTATCAGGATCCATCTACCCTCTCCAAACACCCGTCGCACAACACACAAGGCTCTTCCTTAGGTAAGCAAATCGTATGACAGATTCTCGAATTCTTTCTCTCCAACTTTATATCACGCACCTGATCTTACGTCATTTCCACTACCTAACTAGGCAGTATTACTTATTTCAGCGCGGCATAGTCCCAGTCCTGCTTGATAAGATCGGCCGCCTTCTCCGCAACGGCGTAGACACTGCTGACGATATTGCCACTGACGTTGTTCGCAAAGACACTGGCATCAGCGACTCTCAGACCTTGCACGCCGTAGACCTTAAGTCTGGAGTCGACCGTGCTACCCATGGCGCACGAGCCGCACGAGTGGTACTCGCCGATGCAGTACTCCTGGGCGGCGGTGCGGCGCTCGGCGACGCTGGTCAGTGGAAAGCGCTCTGGCGGTGGGTGCACGCGCTTGCCTGCCTTGCCCTCCATGGCAGGAGAGCTGATGAGCTTCTCGCAGAACTTCAGGCCCGCTGCCATCACAGCCACATCGGCTGGGTGGTTGAGGTAATTCGGGTCGATTGTTGGGTACTCTGCTGGGTCGGCCGACTTGATGTGGATGGTGCCGCGTGCGACGGGGTATTGCATGCAGATGGCGAAGGTGATGCCGTTCGGCTGGTCCGGGCTCGCTGGCGGAGGCCAAAGTTTGGACTGGTCGGAGGTGCCGTTCTCGAAGTCGCCTGTAGCCCCGATGAAGACCAGTTGGAGGTTGGCAGATTTCGGGCTCCGCAGATGCGCGATCACCTGGTCCCACTGTTTCTTTTGGAACTCGTTCGCCGGCTTAGTCGATTCGATGCTCTTCACGATTTCCTCTAGCTCGCCGTCCTCGAGGAACATCGATACGGGGAAGAAGCCCTGCACGCCTTGGATTCCCGTCAGCGGTCCGCCTTGCTCCTCGACGAGAGTCTTCTGAGCTGCTGCCATCACTTCCGGTGTGTGGATGATGTCACCAGAGATTTGGCCGGGGGCAAGTTGGTAGATGGTGCCGCCCACAACATGGTCTTGGTAGTTTGTGCCCACTGTGGGAAGGTCGACTTTCACATCCACGCCCGCGGCTTTGAGGACGTCTGGGTCACCGATTCCAGAGAGCTCCAGAATCTGTGGTGAGTTGATGGTCCCACCGCACACAATAACTTCACGCTTAGCTTTGACAATGTACTTTTGGCCATTGTGGATGAATTCAACACCTGTAGCAGTTGCATTCTCGAGAATCACCCTAGACACCAATGACTCGGTAATAG
>Ga0105239_10001613_pt1 | contig 29810 bp, 21 predicted proteins | sample KBSC44metaG_FD_92761 | JGI IMG/M metagenome (GOLD analysis project Ga0105239, IMG submission 92761) | Corn rhizosphere microbial communities from Kellogg Biological Station, Michigan, USA - KBS C4-4 metaG | ecosystem: Host-associated > Plants > Roots > Rhizosphere > Soil | place: Michigan, USA...
ATCGGCCGCTGCAGCGCTCTCGCCACCAAAGCGCGTGGCATGAATCAGCAGCCATGTTGCGGTAAAGTCCGCGAACATCTCGTCGCGGAAGATCGCGCCGAGATCCGCTTCAATAAAGGCCGGCCGGGTGAAGCTGGCATTGTCTCGCATGAGACGAACGCGGTCCCCAGCAAAGACCAGCCCCCATAAGAACTCGGAGTTTGCGTTCAACCAATCCTGAAGCAGGACGCTCGGAGAACGACGCGGAATCGTGCCGCCATGATCGTCTCCCATTTGGGTAAGCGCTTTGGTGAATGCATCTCCTTCCGGTAGAGGTGCGACCACCACGATTGGCACTCGGCCGCCCTTTGCCTCAAGGGCAATGCGGTAGGTATGTCCATCCTGCTGGTGAACGTTCAGGCCGCGCACTGCTTCGAACCCGAACGCTTCTTGGAGCAGGCTTTTCACAAAAATCGCTGTCTGAGCTTCATTGGGCGCCGGCAATTTGGCATACGCTTGCCAATGCGCTTGGCCGATCCTGAAGTAGCGCGTGATCTCGTCTCGCAGGTTCGTACCCTTGGGACAACCATAGTCGGCGGCCGCCTTCTGATCCGGCGCAGTGGCGGCGATCGCCGCCACCTGATCGGGCGAGATCAACCCACCTTCGATCGATACAGCCGTAAGCCCAATATTGGCGGTGCGTTTGAGATGCCGGGCCATCACTCGCCCTCCGGAAGGAGGACGTAGAGACCAATGATGTCCGCTGGTAAGACAGGAACAACCTCGACGGTGGCCCCGCCGCGTGCGGCTTCCGTCAGCCGCAGATGGTCCGCAGAAAGCGCAGCGCCGCGTTCCGCAGCGTAAGCTCCTATCGCAGGCTGATAACTCGCCAGTCGTTCATGAGCCCGTTGAAGCTGACGCGCAGCAGCAAGCTCATCGAGATTCCCTGTTGCCTCAGTTTCAAGAAGGTCAAGAGCGGACGGTCCTTCGACGAGCGAGGCCGGAGCTATTCCCCCAAAAGCAATTCCAGTGGCCTCCTCCGCCAACAGCATGCGGTTTGTACGGCCGCTAGTTATGAGCTTGAAGCGGAGGCGTAGCAGCAGCAGCGTGGTCATTTGATTGACGGCTCGCGTGCGCCAGGCGCCGCACCGGCCAAGCGGCCGGAACGCGGCGCCTTCCGGATCAAGTGCGCCCTCTGCCAGACTCTCGGCCAAACTCGCGACCAGGGGGTGGACGCGCCCGAGGTGGGTAACGCCCGGTGCAGGATCATCCTCGAAGCCAACCCTTCGCGTCCCACGCAAACCCCGCCCTTCCAGGCGCTCTCTGATAGCGTCGGGCATCGCGTCGAGATGAACGAGATGGTGCTTTCCGACCTTCTCCAAAGGCGCTCCCACGCGCTTCAAGGCACGTTCTGTGAAGCGCGCGACTTCGGTCGGCCCGCCATTTAGTGCGCGCATCTGCTGCCATTCCGGCAGTACCTCATCCGGCTTCAGCGCGCCCTGCGCGTATCGCGCTCGACTTGCCTTCGCGTTTTCCTCGGCGTCGCGCCATCTGCCATCGAGCCGCTCGCTTGACAGGCCGAAATCGAATGCCAGCTGCTCGCGATGTCCTCCGGCCCGAAGCATGAGCGCCTGCATGAGCGCCGAGGTCACGCCATCGCTATCCTCCGGCATCGGCACGGAGATACCCGTCGCCTTGCGAATGGCTTCGGCTTTACGAAGAATAACCTGCAACACCGCGCCGTCGATCGCGCTGTTTTCGCCAAAGATCGTGACGGAGCGGACGACCGGCGACTGCTGACCAAATCGGTCAACGCGACCTTCCCGCTGCTGATGACGCGTTGGATTCCAACTGAGGTCGTAGTGAACCACGGCGTCGAACAACGCCTGCAGATTGATACCTTCGGAAAGGCAGTCCGTCGCGACCAGTATCCGGCTCTCGGAGCTGTCGAGTTGGTCTACGCGGACACGCCGCTCTTCTGGCGGCAGGCGCCCGGTTACAACCGCAACGTCAGCTTTCGGCCAAGCTCGCTTAATCTCTTCGCCAAGCGCCTCAGCCGTCGCGATGAACCGGCAGAAGATGACCGGCTTAGCTCCTTCCTGAAGTAATTCCCTCACAACCTTCAACAGGCGGGCGACCTTGGGATCCTCTGCACGACGGCGATCAAGTGACTCTGCCGTAGAGATCAGCGCGGCAAGTTCACCGCGCTCCTCAGCGCCGGCGCTGGCCGTGCCAGGCTCCACGTCGCCTTGGTCGAGCAGACCTTCGTCTTCGTCGAAGACGACGGGCTGCATCGCTTCTTCGTCCGCGACCCCCGACAAACGATTGCGGAGCGCATTGGTCGCGGCCGCGGGCGAGGAGCCGACGCATCGCATCAGTGCGAGCGTGCCCCAGAAAGCAAGCCGCCGACTGCGTTGATCCGTGCCGGCCCGCTGAGTGACAGCCAGGCAGTAGTCGAGGACGCGATCGTGGAAGGTGGCGAATTCACCGCTGAGGCTAAAGGGCTCGTCCTTCACATTGTGGACGGGAAATGTTCGTTGCTCGTGCCAGCTGCCCTCGGTGATATCGGGTCGGCGCCGCTGAACGTAATGCTGAGCGAGGCGACGAGCATATCGGGCGCGTGCATTCTCGTCGCCATGCGGACCTCCGGCGAACTCGGGGCTAATGAGGCCCAACAAACGATCGAACGCGGCTTCGTCACCGCTGTGCGGGGTTGCCGTCAGCAGCAGCATGTGGCGCTGTTCATCAGAGGCCAAGCGTCCGAGAAGCTCGAAACGCTGATGCCTTCCACGGTCTCCGCCGATGCAAGCGTGCGCTTCATCGACGATCACGAGGGACGGGCACGCTCTCGCGAACTCATCGCGGCGGCTGTCGGCTTTGATATAGTCGAGGCTGACGACGGTGTGCGGATAGGCCTCGAACAAGCTCTGAGCCGCAGGGAGCCCGCGCTCTAGGCTGCGCGCCCTGGCTGATGTCACGGCGACTGCGTCGATGTCGAACTTTTCTGCAAGTTCGCCTACCCATTGCTCAACGAGGTGGGGTGGACACAGCACCGAGAAGCGGTCGATCAGACCGCGATCAAGCATTTCGCGGACAATCAGCCCTGCCTCGATCGTCTTGCCGATACCCACATCGTCGGCAATCAGCAGCCGCACGACCGGCAGCTTTAAGGCCATCATCAGTGGCACCAGCTGATAGGCGCGCGGCTCGACACCGAGATTGGCGGCGCTCCGGAACGGGCCGGCGCCACGGCGAAGCGATAGACGGAGCGCGTCGGCCAGCAACCGTGCACCATCCTGGGTGTCCCGACGCTCAGGCGTTGGTGGAGAAAATCGCGCAGGCCTGACGGGACTGACCTCAAGTGCAAGCGCAATACGCTGCGCATCGGCTTCCGACCCCGATAAGGGCCGGACGTTGAGGATGTCGTCATCGGGAGACGGAAGAACGACCCACTCGCGTCCCCGCGCCTCGACAAGATCCCCCGGCGAAAATCTAACCGCTTCCACTATGCCGACCCCAACAACTCTACCAGTTCCCTCGGTGCCGCTTCGGCAGGCACCTCAGGAAGCTCGACGACATCCACCCCCAAGTCAGCGCATGCCGAAGCAAGTCCGTCCGGCACATGTCCCGACACCGCGAGCACCTGGGAGCTTGGCCAATAGAGGTCGTATACAGTGCCGTCGATCTTGCGCGAGGATGGTGCAGGCAATCCCCATCGGCGTATCGCGCTAAGCCAGCCGCTTGCGACCTCTACCGGCCCAGCCTCCCCGACCTCAGGCTCAGCAAGCTGGCAGAGAAAGGCGATAACCTCCGCGTCGCGACGATCGATCAGATTATGATCGGGCTGGTTGAAATATGAGAGCAGACAGCGGTAACAGCCGGCGACGCAAGCATCCGACCGCTCCACGAGGCCGCCTCCCTCTAACGGGAAATCATAGTGCATGAGGTCGAGCGCCTGGCGTGCGATCTCTGCCATCCGGCGCGGATCGGAGACAAGACGGTTTAGAACCCCAGCTCCCCCCTCGGTCGCCTCATAAAGAAGGATCGCCTTGCGGTCTTCGCGCCTAGGCAAGGGCTCGCCCAGGAGTTCGCCCTCCTCCAGTTCAGCGACGATCTGGATACCTCGCAGAAGTGCATGCTCGAGGGTCGCCATTTGCCCCTCCCCAAAATGTGCAAGCGGCCGCACCAAAAGCGCATTCTTGTGGTCCTCGACGATCGGCACGATCCGTTGCGACTTCGGGATTGTGACGTCCATATCATCGTCATCCCCGCCGTTGAGCGTATCCTTGACCCAACGCCCCGACGTTGGATCGATGCAAAAGCCGTTTATCGACTTCGACTTCCGTCGGCGAAGTCCCTTGTTAATGCGCGAAAGCTTTGCGCGCGCGCCATAATCGAGGAGCAGAAGCGGCTCTCCTCCCGAACGCAAGGCAAGCGTGCGGATATCGGGAACGCCTTTTTCGAATTGCCATTGGAAAACGGTCTGGATTTCAAAGCCACGCCTCTGCCGGTCTTCATCATTCGCCGTGATCCTAGCCGAAGGTGCGGTTTCGACATTGTCGATTCGATAAACGTTATCGAGCCGATCCACGCCGGCCAGCGACGCGCTGCACGCATGGCATCGCTCGAGCTTGTCATCGGCGTGCGCCGCTCCGCACTCGGCGCACAAAATGAGGCTGGTGGTGGCAAGCTTGCCATCATCGAGACGGCCATGCGCCGGCAGCTTCGCACGAACGACCCGGTAGGCGCGCCCCTCGTGATAGATCAGGCTGTTAGGACCGAATTCGGAAATCGCAAGGAAGCGCGGCCTTTGCAGAACGGCCGCGCGCTTGGTCGCAGGAATGAACGCATAAAGCGGGAGGCGCGGGAAATTGTAGCCCGGTAGAAATCCTTCGGTCGCCAAATAGCGATACGTGTAGAAGTCTGAACCGTTCGAGGCCTGTCCGCGCTCGAGCATGTCGAGCTCTTCTGTCGCACGGAAATGACGCCGCGCCGCCTCCTTGCGCTCGCCCGGCTTAAATGAAGTTTTCTGCTGAATTTGATGAGCCTCATCCTGCTCACGGCGGGCGCTTTGATAGAGCTCCCGCCAGCGGCCGAAGCTGCCTGCGAAATTCTGCGCAGCCTCTCTGTCGGTTTCATCAACAAAGGCATCGATATCGGCCAGCCAGGGTGCATCGGCCAGCTCGACCACGCTGGCAGTTCGCTCAAGCAGGCGCCGCATCGTGGGTTTTGCCGCTCCGCTCGCGACGAGCTTTGCGAAGGCGGATTCAATCTCGTTTGAGACGGCCATCTCCGGCGTCGCCATGTTCAAATTCTCGGGGATCGACGGCTTTAGCGGCACGATGGCTGCCGCCAACCATTCTGCGTGGAGATGGCTTCGCAGCAGGTCGCGATTAGCAAGATCCAGCGCCGGTGGCTTCACAACACCCGCGACGAGCCCTTGACGATTGTTGAAATAATATTGGTCGTGGGGAGATTGGGCGGCGCAATAGGTGACAACAAGCGCTGCTTGACCGCTGCGGCCAGCACGGCCGGCCCGCTGCACGTAATTCGCGGGCGTCGGCGGCGCATTCCGGAGAAAGACAGTGTTCAGCGCGCTGATGTCAACTCCGAGCTCCATTGTCGGCGAGCAGAACAGCGCCGGAAGGAAGCTGGCGGGTTCGCCTTCCTGGCGCATTTCATCTCGGTTGTGGGCGATTCTTTCGATATCCGGCTTCCCGAACCGAAACCGGTCTTCGCGCCAAGCTCGGACTTTCTGGTCGACCTGTGCGGTATGCTCCCGAGCCTCGAAGGCAAAGGGCAAGTCGCCCTTCTGCCCGAGCATTTCCGCGACTTCCTCATACAGCGTGCGGAAAAATGGGTTCTCCCGTTTTCCATCCGCCCGTCTGGTTGCGGGAAAGAGGCGCAAGGCCGTCGATGCAAGGCGCCACGCAGGAGCCTCGCCGCCGGTGGCCACCCGGCGAATGACCTGATGATTTTCGGCTGCCCTCAGGAGCGTGGCGATCACATCGTCATATTCTTTGACCGGTAACGGCTCACCCCAGACATCCTTGCTGCGCAGGGCCTTGCCTAAGGCCGTCCGCCAGCCGCCGCGTACAATCAGCACATCTTCCGCCGCGCTGATGTCCGCCTTACTTGGCGGGTCGATCATCAGGAATCCGGCTTGCCGCAGTTCCTGCTCCTCGTTCTGATCGATAAGCCAGGGGTCGCGGAGGTGATTCCTCGACGTCTCGGCGACTTGCAATATCCGCTGGCGATCAAGCGCTTCTGTTGCGATGGCAAGGCCGCGACGCATATAGTCGAAAAGCAGGCTGAAGAGCCTAGCCCGCAGCTGGGGCGTGGCGGTCGCCAGTCGCGGGTTGTTGGCGAACTCTTCGTCGTCGCCCGCTAGCTCACCCAGCCCAGGAAACCGGACCTCCACAAGGCCCGCCTCTTCGAGATTGGGATTCGTGAAGCGCCAGCCTTTCCGAAGATCCGCCCAGACGCGGTGAGCCAGGATAGACGTCAGCACTTCTTCGGCAGCTTGGCGGTTATGAAATCCCTTTACACGCGGATCCGCCATCCAGTCGGACAAACGATCGGCTTCCTCAAGGTCGAAGCCAAGCGCCTTGCGAACGGCTTCCCCGAACCGAACATCTGAAAGGCCCTTCTCACCGGCGCCACGCACAGCGCGTAAGATACTACCTCGGAGCAAGCTAACGAAAATGAAGTCGTTGAAATGCCCTGCCTGCAGAGCAGCATCTTGGCGATTGTCAGTAAAACCCAGAAGCTTACGTGCGCTTTCCTCAAGCGTGCCGTCCGCCTCCATCCATGCCAAGATGGTCGAGACGATGAGCGTCGTCGCAGAACTCCGCCCTTCGGCCGATAGGCCCGCCAGCTTATTGATGTCACGTGCCTGTTGTGGAGGCTGATGACGGCAATGAGGGCAAAAGCGATACTTGCCGGCGAAGAACCAGGCCGGCACTCCGTCATCGGCGAACGATCCATCAGGCTTCACAAGGAGAAGCTGCCCTTCGTGCTTGCCTCGATGCCCCGCTTTCAGGCGCTCTTGCCCCGCCGGCGTCGTTTCTTGCCAATCATCCGGATAGTCGGCGACAGCGCCCCCGAACAAGAAGTCAGCATTGATCGCAGGGACCAGGAAGCCCGTCCGTGATCCATCCGGTTCCGGGTTTTCGCTTGCCGGGTCATCAATCGGTCGTGCGAGAACGCGAACACCATCGAGCGCATTCTCAATCCGAACGCTGTGGTGCTCTTGACCGCATTCACGGCAAAAGAAGACTGGATACAGGCGCGCATTCGGATCGGATGGATGAAATACCTGTCCTTCCAGCACGACACGCCGATCGGTCGCGGGCTCAATCGTTGCGTATGCGTGGCCGGCGCCAGAAATGAATCGATGAAGCTTGAATGCCAGGAATGCCCGGTCGCTGATGCCACCGCGAAGATCTTCGCGGCGCCCCATCAACGACAGCATCCCGGCAAGAGCAGCTCTGCATTCTTCTGAAGAGATGTTTGTCTGGGCCACGAGTTTGGAGCTCGCATCGCTCAAGGTCATGGGCGCGCGACGGCGCAGTTTCTCGCCCTCGACAAGCCCGACCTCCGTCTCGATCCAGCAGGCGAGCGGATGGGAATGCAACTCCTCGTCCGTCAGGCTTTCCGGTATTGGCGCCAGAACCGCATCCGGGAGTGCTGCTCCGAGGCTTGCGCTGTTGATCCGGGGGTCCGTTGCCCTGGCGAGATTCTCATCGATGACCGATGCCGAACTGAGCTCTTCCCCAAAAATCAGCTTACCGACGCGCGCAACGGCGCTTGCTCGTTCGATCTCGTCGTGCGCGCTCGACATCGTCGCTGACGTACCGATGCACAGCAGCTTTCGCTCTTTGACAAGGCGGTCTTTCACGCGACGCACCAGCATCGCGACGTCCGCCCCCTGACGGCCGCGATAGGTGTGCAGTTCATCCAGCACCAAGAAATCCAGGCCCGCTGCATTGGCGATGACGGCACGATCGAGTTCATCCTGGCGCGTCATGAGCAGCTCTAGCATCATGAAGTTCGTCAGCAAGATATCGGGCTTGGCCTTTGCGATCGCCTGCCGTTCCGCATCACTCTCTTGGCCGGTATAGCGGCTGAAGGTCGGGCGCAGCTCCTCTGCGAGCCCCGAGCCGCCGATGAATTTTTCAAGCTCCTCAAGCTGGCTATTAGCCAACGCGTTCATTGGATAGATGATGATCGCGCGCGTCCGCGGCGGCTCGCCTGCGCGCCGCGCGCGCACCACCGCATCGACGATCGGCAAGAAGAAGCACAGCGACTTTCCTGACCCCGTGCCCGTGGTCACGATGAAGCTTTCACCATTGCGGGCCTTCGCAACAGCGCGATCCTGGTGGCGGTGAAGCTTTATCGGCGTCCGGTCAGGGCCTGCTGCGAATATCTTGCTAAGAGCCGGATCGAGCACTTCTTGCGCGACAAGCTGATCAACAGAATGACCAGATTCGAAGCGCGGATTAATGGTGATCAGAGGCTCGGGCCAAAAACGCTTCTCATTATAGGCAGCATCAACTTGAGCACGGATTTCCGGCGCGCGGATCTCCGAGAAGGAACGAGCGAATGATTCATATCGCGCTATCAGCGCCTGATCGAGATCGAAGATGTCCACAACGCCCCTCCCAGTTACCTCATAGTTGAGATGTCTGGCCTTGATTTTGAACTACTACTAATTGAACTCGCTGCTTGTACAGCGTGCGGCATGAGAAATTCTGCTAAACTGACAATGACTTCTTCAAATTTTCCCGGATTTACCGCGACATCTCTGACGAAGGCGATCCACTGACGCTGTTTTTGTTCATCGCTGGCGAAAGCCGGCGTTAGTGCATCGGGCAGGTCGACAGGGATCGGCGTCGCCCGCCGCGCGAACGTCGCCGCGATCGCGCGCGCAAGCCTATCGTCGGCGAAATCGAAGGACTTGCTGAGAATCCAGATGTCGTAGAAGTCCTTCATCCGGCTATTGGCCCGCCCCAGCGCCACCATCGCCTGGAATTTCTCGGCAATAACGGTCTCCCGCGCGTAGCCACGCAGCCGGGGTATGGGAAAGTCCAGCATGGAAGGATAGTCCAGCTCTTCGGCGCCAGGCTCCAGCGCATCCCCAAAGCCGATGTCGATCGTCAGGCTGATCCGGGCGCCGCCGATCGATGCTGTTGTCCGCAGTCGCAGTCCGCCATACTCCACCTCTTCGCGGATACGATCGACCCGGAGCCCATCAACGTCGAATTCCACGGCGTCGGCAGCTTCCTGCGCCAGGATTTCGCGGAACGTCGCAAGCATCGGCTCCGCGCTCGGATCGCCGAAGCCCAGCAGATCGAGGTCCCGCGTGCCGCGGTGCGGGTCATCGAACCAACTCATCATCAGCATCGCGCCCTTCAGCACGAAGCGGTCGGCATGGGGGGACTGACTGAGCCGGAAGAGCAGCCGCTCCAAGGCGAAGCGGGTCAGGACAAGATCGAAGGTCTGGCCGCTCGTCTTGGAGACCTGCAACAGGCGCGCGCGAACCGAGGCGCCGATGTTCTTGATCTCCTTAGCCATTGGCGGTCAGCGCCTCGAGATAGGGCCGAACGACCGTGGCGACCGTTCCTCGTTCAGCCTGCCTGGCAATCTCGCCCGGCGTCGTCTTGCGCTGGCGCAGCGCTTCCTGAAGGCCTTCGATCGCCACTGACAGGCCAATTTTGTTCCGATATCGAAAGCAATCGGCGATCGTCTTCGCAACGCCGAAGACCTTCACGGCCACCCCCTCGACAGCGTGGGTTTCAACGCCTTCCTTCAGCAGACGATCGGTGAAACGTACCAGCCGGATGGGCGTGCCTTCGGGTTTGGGGGACCAGTCCTTCTGACCTACGGCGAGCCAAACCTGCCTCGGGAGCTGATCGGTCAGACCATGGAAAGCCAGGGCCGAAACGAGGCAAACCACGCCTTTGGGGACCCGTTTGGAGGCCTCTGCGAGGCTATGGTGAACGTCGAGAGGCGCATCGGAAAGTTGATAAAGTCCTCGCGCGAGCCGAAGCACCTCGCCATCACGTTCCATGCGACTCATGGTGGCGGCTGTTACGCCAGCCTCGCGCAGCTCAGCCAGGCGTGAAATTCCGCGCGCGGTCAGCACGGTATGGGCGATCTGGCGTTGAGACATGGATGGTGGCACGATACGAAAACTCGGAACATAAGGCCTATTCTCCGAGGATTTGTATCACTCTTTGTTGGGCGAGGAAAGGTGCCCGATGGTTGGCGTCGTGGACCGAAGCCCCATGGCGGACAGGTCTAGAACGAGGGGTTGCAGGAGGGCGCGCGTCGCCTCGCCGCCGCGTGACAGCACGTCGATAAAGTCCTCCTGGTTGGGCTGGCCAAGCGCGAGTCGATAGATCATGCGCTGCTCGCGAAGTTGAGCAAACCGCGCCACATCCCGGCCGAAAGGTCGCTCGAAAACATGCCGGCTGATTTCCGCCTTTTCGAGCACCCACCAAGGACGGAGGCCGCTGGTATCGCCGAAACGATCAGCATGACGCTGCAAGCATTGCCACGGCGAACCCTCTGCGGCGGTGACGTCTCTCAGCACCTCGTCGCGCAACATCGCCGAGAGCCGGCGCCTGACAGCCAGTCCAGCATAGCGCTGGATGCGACCCTCGCGCTGTTCAAGGTCAAGAGGGTTCGAAGAGAGGTCCCAATGGACGACATGCGAGCACCAGGGGTGGAAATCCAATCCCTCCTGGCCGACGGATGTCGTGGCCAGCACATGCGGCCAAAATGGCGTGTTGAAGCTTCGGCGAATCTCATCGGGCCGAACTGGAGCGGTCTGCGCGACGCCGCCCTCCACTTTGACGGCAGGCTCAGTCTCAGCATCCCCGAAAGGTACGGCGACATGGCAGCGCACCGGTATCTTGTGCGGCTGACCGCCGATACCATGAAAGCTGAAGCTGCCGGCCCGCAGTCCGAGTGAGGATTCCAAATCCTTGGCCAGACCTGCAGCGCCCTCAGGCAAACTCTGCGCGCGCAGCCAGAAGTGCTCGTCCAAGACGCTTTCAAAGCCACCATCCACGACCGCACTCATGACCTGTTCGACCGCCGTCTTGCCCGGCAAGGAGGACAAGATCACCGGGTTGTCGAGATAGGCGCGTAGCCCCTGCCAACTGAGTTGGACCAGGGCAGGATAGCGAGCCGAAGTCAGGATCGTCGGATCATGCCGGAGCAACGCCCGGCCAAGCGCCACGCCCGGCGCTCCGATCGCATAGTCGACGAGGTCCTCAATTTCGATCGGAGAAAGCCTCTCGACCGGCTGTGCCTGCCGCCACTTCTGGACGGCAGACCGAGCGGCGCGATCATCGCCAATTGCGCTGCTCCAACCCGCGGCCGACTGCTCGCCCATGCCGGCCCATCGTTCGATCGCGGCTATGACCTGTCCGATGGATCGATGTCGCCGCCGGGCCTTCAAGGTGTCGCGTTCAACAATCCCTTTGGGCAGGGCAGCGAGGATTTGTCGCCGCACGAGCTTACGAATGGCGCTGAGCGGCTCTCCAGCTTTCTCAAGTGGGTCGGTGTGACGGATCAACCATGGTGATGGATGAAACGCAGCCATGACCGGGCCGGGCACCGCCGCCAATTTAAAGCGCCGCCGCTTATAGGCCTTCTCATAGCCACCTTTGTTTTTTGGCAGACAATGCGCTTCGACGCCAAAGCTCAGAAGTGCGGCAACGCTTGGTGGCGTTGCCCGAAACCGGCTGAACATCAACAGTTTTGGGTCGACCGCTGCGCTTTTCCAGCCGCCCCCCAGTGGCCACCACGGCAAGGAAGGCGCCACCCACGGCAGCGACAGGAGCTTGGGGGACGCAACGCCGCTGAGCGCCCGAAGCTTCGCATCAGGCCATGCCGTTGGCGCGTTGAGTTTGTTACGGCGCTCACGCGTCATACGCGTGAGCTTGGGCGCGGCCTTGATCTTTGCGCGCTTCCACGCCGCATAGCGCGGACCGAGGGATTGGGCCGGCAACGGAACCGATGACCAATAGGGCAGCGCCTCGTAGCGCACATCTTCGGTGAAGCTATCGACCAGATGCCGATAGACCCTAAAATCCTCAGGCTCGGGGTCTGCGTCGAGGAATTGCGTTCCGGCCAGCGGATCGGTCGATGCCACGCTGTCCCGCTCTGTTCGCGACATCACTGGGATTAGCAGGCCGCGCAGCTCGTCTCTGAGCTTGGCGGCCTGCGCAGCCTCGTCCGCTAACTCCGCGCGGCTCACATCGGCATTTGCCGCGATGTCACGCAACTTGTCGCCGAACTCGGAAAAGAGCGTCTTCGCACGTTCGCGAACCCGGTGGCCGGCAAGGAATTCGATCAACTCAAGGAGTTCCGCATGAGCGAGAGCCCCCCTAGTCTCCTCCCACCGCGTGCTCAGAAGCCGGTAAGGTGTGGCGCTCAGCAATAGGATTGCGGGCGGGACGGTCGCATTTGCTGGTTCGAGAAGCGCCTTGAGAAGCGGATCGGCGTCTTTCTCCTCCAGAATCTGGCGGTAGCGCTGGAACTCGTCGAGAATGACCAGATCGGGCGGCTGATGGCGCAGCGTCGCCAGCGCCAGCGCACGACGGAGATGGCCGACGAAGGTGGTCGGCTTCAACGGCTTGATCTTCTTCTCGGCATCGCCCAGCACCGCCAGTTCCAGCTTTACTCGCACCGGCTCTCCGAACTCCGCCGCAAGAGCTTCGCGAAACCGCTGCGTAAGATGGGCGGGCGAACTCTCGAATTTCGTCTCCGCGTCCTTGACGGCCCAGTCCCAGGACCCCCGGGCACTCAACCGCAAGATGTCCGGATCGAGATCCCGTGCGAATGCAGGATAGGCCCGCTCGAGCAGCACTTTCAGGAACGCGCGCTCTTCCTTGCGTCCACCGGTCAGGCGCGCGCGCGCGCCGGGGAAGGAGGTCGCGGGCGTCAGCGCATAGATCAGAACCGGGTTGTCAGGTCGCTTTGCAACCGCGATTAACGAAAGACGATCCGGCGTTTTGGTTGCCTTCTCCAACTGCCCATCGTCAAGGAAGCTGACGATCCGGCCTTTGTTCTGATGGGACACTGCGTGGCCGTTGGCGACGTAATAGATGACCAGGGGACGGCGACCATTGTCCGCCATGCGGCGTGCCACCTCCTTCGCAACGACGGTCTTGCCCAGACCAACCTCATCGGCGACTAGAAAACGCCTCCGCCCGGCCTGGTTCGCGAAAGCGGATAGCGCCGCATCGACCGCTGCTTCCTGAAACGGCTTTGGTACGCTCACGGATGTTTGCCCCTGAGGTCAGCGCCGAGACCGATGCGAAGCTTGGTCCACAGATCGTCGAAACGTCGCAGCATCGCTGCTGTCTGCGGATCTTCGTCAGCGGCCAGTTCAAGCACGGCAGGGAGGTAATCGGAGACTCTTCGCTCGATCTCGCGGAACTTGTCCCGGTCGCGTGCCCACGCCGCCAACATTTCTTCCAGGGTTGGTAGCGAGAGATCGAGCGCTGAATTCGTCCCTGAGCCTTTGCGGTCTTGCCGCCGTTCATCCGTCCAGTCGCCTTCGCCAAGCCGACCGTCGTCGGCCAGCAAGCCGGCCAACCAGAGAAGAAATCCTCTCGCTCCCAGAAACCGCACAAAGGCGGCGCGATCGCGATCCTCGCCGAACGGCGGTTCGGCCGGCGCCCGCTGCAGCCACGAGAGCCCCTTGTCGCCCCGGCTGACGCGCAAGCGCACAAACTCACTGCGCTCAGCGGGAACCACAGTCCCCAACCTCATCTCATCCTGTCGTGCGGGCCAGATTATGAGGTCACCATGAAGCGCCCCCACCTCAAGCACGATATCGGGTTCATCCGGATGCGGGCCGCCCAGATAGAGATCGGAGCGGTGGGTAAGACATGCCTCATCTCCGTCGATGCTGAGCGTCGCGGCCCAACGCGCCGCCACCTGCGCCCGTGCCCGTTCGAGCGCTTCTTCCTCCAGCATCGCCGCGTCTGGCGCATATTCAGTATCGGGCACTTGAACGAGCCGGGCGGTCCCCAAAAGCGCCTTCAGGCCTTTCTCAACCACTTCGGTGACGACCAACTCGGCGGTCACCTCGGCATTACGTCCAGTCCAAGCCCGCATGGTGGCGTTCGCGCTTCCCAACCAAAGCGTCCGCTGGCGGCCGACGCGGGTGAACAACAGTTTTGCGTGGAGGCCCCGGCCGATCTGTTCTTCCTCGTCGTCATCAGCCACATCAGCCGCAGAAGCCGAGGAGACCGAAGCAGGCTCCGGATCACCAACGGGATAATCGGGCGCGTCCAGCGCCAGCAGATCGTCGAACGATGCCAGTGACGGTCCGATCCGCTCGATCTCGCGCATCGTCGTCAGCAGTACGCGCCGGATTGGCTTTCCGCCCTTTGGCGTTTGCCGCGCTAAGAAGGTCTTATCGACGAAGGGGCTCACGATCACGAGTTCATCGGTGCCGGTCGGCGGGATGGGTGCGGTCTGATCTCCATTTCCCGCCGACCAGTGGATCCGTTCGACACGGACACCCGCCGGCGGTCGCCAAGGCACCTTCGCGATCGTCGCGGCAAGAGAAGCCGAGCGCACGCCCTTGAGTGCGGCGCGGTCAGCTAGCGCACGCGCCAGTTCGTCTGCTCCGGGGATCGGAGCACCGCCTTTCGCGCCGGAGATGAGCAGGAGCCCGATATCGCGGTTGACGCACTCTGTCAGGTTTCGGCTCCCGATCCATAGTCGCCAGCCGATATCCCCTGCCTCATTGCGTGTTCGGACCAACGCAGCCTTGGGATGCCAGCTATGGCTCGCCTCGTCGAAATCCACCTCGCGGACAAACTGATCCAGCACCGCCGCAATGCGCGGTGTCCGCCGCATCTTCGCGAGACGCCCGCGCTGGATAATGATCCGTACCTTTCCCCGCAACCGCTCAACGGCATCGGCGAAGTCAGACGGGCTGCCACGCCCCGCATCGCTGTCCTTGCCCGCCAGGGCGAGCAAAGTGGCACCGATCGTCCCCAAATCTGCCGAGTAGGACGCAAGCAGGGCCAGTTCGACGTCTTCATCGGGACCCGGACGCAGGCCCTCGAGGAATGAGAGTGCTGGCCAACTCTCGCCCCCGCCGCTCATGCAGCCGCCGCCAGATCGTTGAGAAGCGTGCTGACTTGCTCCCATCTATAGTGGAGCGGACTGGCCAAGCCATGTTCGTCGCCCGACCATTCGAGGCGTCGAGCACGTCCATTAGGCGTCGGCGCAAGCCGGGCGCGCGGCCCTTTGCGGGCTTCTGCCGCAGCATAGGCATCGAACAACTCGGCGGGATTGCCCGATCTCGAAGCAATCCAGTCCTTCGTCGCCGTTACCACAGCAAGCAATTTGATTGGCAGAGCACCAATGTCCGCTTCAAGCGCACCGATATCCAGCTTGGCCGCGAGAGGACCGTGCGTTGTGATGATTGCAGCCAGGTGATCGCGATGACGGGTTCCGATTTCCCGTTTGTCGTCGACCTCAACCACACGCTCCAGCAATGCATCATAGACCGCACGACCCACGCCCGCGAGACTTGCCGCCTGCTGCGCTCGCATGAGCGGCGCCTGATCGGGTCCAGCGACCGCCTGAGTCTCGTCCGCCCACATATCCGTGGGGGCTTCCGTCTCGGTTCTAATCAGCCGCGCGAGCAGTGACATTTCATTCCCGCCGCTGCGGCGCAACTGAACAAGTCGCTCGCGCAGAAACTCGGCTTCCTCAGCCGTCAGCCGAAGAGTGATGTCGCCGCCCTGCCAATTTGGCGGACGCGCTGGAAGCGGCACGAAAGGAGGATCGAAACTGAGAAGCGGCTGACCATCGTCGTCCGTCGCCGCGCCGGTGGTCCTTAGCAGCCTGTGCGCCTGAGCGCGCGAGATGGTGCGCTCATCCAATCGCGGACGCAAAATCCCCCACACTGCGAGCGCATTCCAATACACGGTTGACGGCGGCTGGCTCGACGGTTTGGGGAAGACGCGTCCGCCAATGACCTGGGATTCACCCATATCCCTTAGTCGGCCGGCAAGTTGCCGTTCACGCTCGCGCAGAGCTCGCTGCGCCGCCGGTCCCGTCATCCCGGCGAGATCTTCAAACAGCCAGGGCACGAAGAGCGCGTAACGGGCGCGTGTATGCAGCACTGAAGTGCCTGGAAAGAAACGATCGGCATAGCGCTGATGGATCGTCAGGAAGCCGATCTCGTCGCGCACACCCATGGATTCTTCATCCATTTGCGCTTTGGCGCGGGCCAGCGCCTCGCGGGACAAATAGGTCCAGCCCAAAGTGGGCTCGATAGACGGCGCGCGTTTGCTGCGGGAAGGGCTTACAGACTGTCGCACGAACTCAGTTCCGCAAGCAGGGCAGCGGCGACGCAGGCTCCGCGCGATTAACCCCCGGCTGGTACGGCCCGAGGGCCTCAATCTCGACGCCTTCGAAATTCTCGCGGCTGTAAGTGACCCTGGCCATTTGCACTCGTCTCATCCCCCTTGCCCCCAAATCTTTCTGTCACGTCGATCGGCGACTTTGCCCTAAAATCTCAACCCGCAGCCGGCACAGGCCGCACGTCCCTGACTTCGCCGCGGCTCCCTACCAAGGCGATCTCGATGCCGGCCAAGGCGCAACGCGGCGCCAATCGTTCGGCCAGACGCAGGGTGCCTTCCGTGAAAGGGACGACGGCTACCTGCCGTCCTTGCGACGGTGTCGCCATCAACATGCCGACCGTCTCGCACAACCCCTTGTAGAGCCGAGACACTTGGCCCGAATGCCTCGTATTGATGATCCCGCCTTTGCATTCGGCAGCGATGACGTGGTTGCCGACCTCTGTGACCACATCACCCAACCCCGATTTTGGATTGACGGTGATCTCCTGGCCCGCAGCGTTCCGATACGTGCCGCCATAGCTGGTGGTGCCTACGCTGGAGATCTTGATGAAGTCGTGTCGAAGCAGCCAGGCGGCGAAGTCGAATTGCTTGCCGTGCTCTCCATCGGGGTGAATACGGACGTGTCGGGTATCCTGTGCCCGCAACAGATGCATGGCATAGGCGACCATGACAGCGCCCTCATAAAGATGGTGCTCGTGTTCGCCGTCGGATTTCCCGATCCGGTTTGGCGGCGGCGATAGCGCCGTAACGAGATCCTCGAAATCCATGACAATCCTCCCCGGCCGTTAGAGTAGCTGATGGGCCGAGGGTAATCGTCCTTCATCGCGAAATGGCTGAAGCTACTCTTAGCAGACGGAGCCCCTGTTCGTCCGTAGTCTTTTCTTCGCGCAAGAAGTCTGAATTCTTAGGACCGCCAGGAGGGAAAGCCTTCCCCTGCGGCCGAGCCCAATGTCTCGACCGACCCCCTTCTGCGGGGAGACCCCCAGGCTGTGCCAAAACTTGTCAGGATATGGGCGCGGATATAGTGGGCACAGCGTCAGCGGGTGCGCGCCGCAGGATATTCTCGCCCGAATTACCTGGTGCGTCCCGAAGGCGTCCACGGCGTGGAGGATGGTTGGCGGCCTGGCCACCACGGATCGCCACGAGTTGCCTACTTAGCGGTTCATCCGTTCCCGACACAGCGACAGCTCTATAACCAAGCCCTCTGGCAACCACTCCTTAGAGAGTTCGCCGCCCAGTTGGCTGGTCACCGTCAGCCGCGCGAGTTGGCTACCGAAACCTTCGTTCGTCGGTTCGTGGCGAATGAGAGGACCGCCGCTTTCTGACCATCGAATGTGGAACAGGTCCTCGTCCTCGGAGCAGTCCACTTCGATCTGACCCGCAGCTGTGGAGAGCGCGCCATATTTCGCGGCATTGGTCGCAAACTCATGCAGCAGCAGTGCAAGGCCGGTCATCGCGCGACCCGAGATTGGCAGGTCAGGACCGGTGATAGTAATCCGGGCGGCCCCTTCACCTGCGGGATCCGCGTAAGGTGCAGAGATAGCGCCGATCAATGCGTGAAGAGTGGTCGCGCGGTCGGCCGTCTTGTCGGCATCTGAGATCGTCGAGAGGGTCAGAGCGTGCGCGCGCGCCAGAGCGGACAACCGCTCCTGCACCGCAGAAGCCAATTCGCGGGCCGTGCCAGTGGAACGGGCGCTTAGCGCCACGACGCTGCTGGCGACGGAGAAAAGATTCTTGACCCGGTGATCCATCTCTCTGAGCAGCAATTGTTGCTGCTCCTGAGCCTGTCGGCGCTCGGTAATGTCGCGCGCCACCTTCGATGCGCCCACGATCTGGCCGACGACGTTGCGGATCGGTGAGATGGTGAGGCTGATCTCGACGAGGCTTCCATCCTTTCGGCGGCGAATAGTGTCGAAATGCTCAACGCGCTCGCCGGCGCGGATGCGACGCAGGATTTCAGGCTCCTCGTCGAGCCGATCGGCGGGGATGAGCAGGGTGACGGGCTTGCCGATAGCCTCGTCGGCCGTATAGCCGAACAGTCGTTGGGCGCCAGCGTTCCAGCTGGTGATGACGCCATCAAGATCTTTAGCGACGATGGCGTCCTCGGCGGATTCGACGATCGCACTCAGCTGTTGGGCCGCTCGTTCGGTATCCCGGCGATCGGTTGTGTCGACCAGCATGTTGACGGCGCCGACAACGCGGCCGGACGCGTCACGCAGGGGCGTCGGGTAGGGCATGAAGGGGACCCGGGTTCCGTCGGGGCGCTCGGCGATGGCCTCAATGCCTCGAACAGGGCGGCCCTCTCTAAGGGTCACAGCCATGGGACATTCATCGTGGGGGAGCGGGCTGCCATCGGGCCAGAAGAGCCTCCAGGATCCACACCATTGAGCCTCTCCCAGTTGCGGCCGATGTCCCCATAAGGCAGCAGCAGCATCGTTATAGTAGGTAATACGGCCGGCGGCGTCGGTGACGTAAATGGCCGCTGCCAGGGCGTCCAAGATCTCCCGTTCGTTGAGCTCATCGCCGATCAAATGTTTTCCCACATATTGGCTGGCGAAGAGGTCGGTGCCCTGCTGATTGCTCACACCATCCCTGACCGGCTATTCCAAGGCGCCGCCGATCCGTGTCGGCCATTTAATATTGGACTCAATTGTCTGGAAAGTCGATGCGCCAGAGGCATCCCTCCACTCCAGCGCCTCAGTCCGAACTTGGACACCTTGGGCAGTGCCGGCCGCGGAGCTGAGTGATTTCCACATCCCGCCAGTAACTCAGCCAGAGGCAAGCTGTACGCAACCCCTAGAGAGGTAACCGCTGATTGACATTGTGAGCTTGCGGAATAATACTTCGCTATATGGCGAAGCATTATTCCGCAAGCATGGATCGCACCTTCTGGGCCCTGGCCGACTCGACTCGGCGCGGCGTCCTGCAGCGTCTGATCGACGAACCCGGCCTGTCTGTCAGCGCCCTCGCCGAGTCGTTTTCTCTGAAATTGCCCGGCATGACCAAGCACCTCGATGTCCTGTCAGACGCAGGGCTGATTACCCGGATCAAGACCGGCCGGACCGTGGCGGTGACCCTCTCGCCGGCGCCGATGCAAGAGGCGATGGCTTGGCTCAACCGCTACGAACGCTTCTGGTCGGTTAGCCTCGATCGGCTGACTGCGCTCGTTGAGCAGGATGGCGAGCCATGACCGACCGCTTGCCGAGCCTTACCTTAGTCCGCCGGATCAAGGCCCCGCCCGCCAAGGTCTGGGCGGCGATCACCCAGCCAGACCTGATGCTGCAATGGTGGGGTCCCGACGCAGGGCCAACCCTCAGCGTGGAGGCGGACGTTTGTCCGGGCGGCCGGTTCAGTGTGGTGTTCCGATTGCTGAACGGTGACGAGCACAATCCGACCGGCGTCTATCGCGAGGTGGCGCCCGAGAAGAAGCTGGTCTTCACATGGGACGTGCCCGGAGCGCCAGAACCGGAATCGCTGGTGACCTTCCGCCTGGAACCGTTCGACGGCGGAACCGAGCTCACCCTCACCCATGAGCGCCTGCCTGACGAGGCGGCCCGCGCCAGCCATGAGCACGGCTGGAACGGCCTTCTCAACAAGCTTCCCGTCTTCCTTGGAGTTGCCCCATGAGCGAACTTATCCTCACCACCTACGACTGGGTTCCGGAGCCGCCGCGCGGTCTTGTGCGGGACCTACGGGTGCGTTGGGCACTGGAAGAGGCGGAACTGCTTTACCGCGTAGAGAGCACGCCGTTTCGAGAGCGAGGCGCCGAGCATTTCGCGGCCCAGCCCTTCGGCCAAGTTCCGTGGCTGACTGATGGAGACCTCACCATCTTCGAGAGCGGCGCAATCCTGCTGCACCTTGCCGAGAAGAGTCCGGCCCTGATGCCCACCGATCCGCGCGGCCGGGCCGAAGTGGTGGAGTGGGTTATCGCCGCGCTCAACTCAGTCGACCTCCCGAGCCAGCCGTGGGCGCTGTTCCGCTTCATGGGCTATCCTGGCGATTCGCCAGAGGCCAAGTTCGTAGAGGACTTCCTGAAGGCCAGGCTTGAGCGGATGGAGGCGGTGTTGGCCGGCCGCGCATGGCTGGTGGCCGATCGATTTACCGTTGCCGACTTGCTGATGGCGGACGTGCTGCGGCAAGTGGATAAGTTCGATGGCCTTACGGTGTACCCGGCTTGCCACGCGTATGTCGCGCGCATGACAGCGCGACCGGCCTTCCTAAAGGCGTACGATGACCAGATGGCTCACTTTGCTACGGGAGATGTAGCTTGACACTTGCGCCACCCAAAACGGCGATGCGGCAAGCGCCAAAAGCCGTTGTTACAGCGTGACGATCGATGCTGTGGAATACGGTGAGATCGTTTCCCATCCCAGCGTCGAATAGAGGGCTCGGCCGTCTTTCGTCGCGACGAGCAATTCGGGGATGCTGGGCTGCTGTTTGGCCGCATGCAAAGTTGCCATTATAGCGAGTCCTAGCCCTTTCCGGCGATGCTGAGGATCCGTCACGATCCGATCATAGATGAAGACCTCCTGCGTTTCCGCCGCATAACCGCTGGCCGCGATCGCTCCCGTTTCGGAATATATCCGAGCCTCTGACACCGTGCCGACGCGCTTCGTCTCTATCCTATATCCTTCGGTCAGGTGCCTCCCGGCGGGCTCATCGCGTGCCTGCATGAAGTAGCTTGGGGCGTGAAGCACCCAACCAATCGGCAGGACTGCTTGTAATTCGTCGGCTGAACCGCAGAGTTTCAGGAAATAGCGAGGTTCGTTGATAGAATGAGCAAGCTCTTCGAGACCCGGCCCCATCTCGGGGAATACCCAGCGGGCGACCTCGGCATCCGAATTGGTATCGACGCGGAAGCCTCCATATTCGGGGACCGGCGATGGCAGTCCTCGCGCGAGCGATCGGGCTGAAAGCCACGCATTTAGAAGCAGTGGATCGACGCCTCGGTTGTTCATCATCTCTCGCGTTAGGATTGTAGATATCCAACCATGAGAGGCGCACGATGGTCTGGCAAGAATCACTTTTCTCGGAAACCTGTAAGGTCTTCGACGGGCCGCTATCCCGTCTCTGCGTGGTGTTCGAAACCCAACGCAAAGCCTTTTCCCCGGAACAAACAAGTGTAGAATCAAACAAAACCTGATCTGCTTCGTGGAGATGTCAATGAGCTTCATTGAGGGTACAGCGCGAGATCAGGTTAATCTGCTCCCTCCCTGTGTCGATGACTATGTCGGGCCTGACACGCTCGTCCGTGTTGTCGATGCTTTCGTCGACAGCATGGATCTCATCGACCTTGGCTTCACACGCGCCGTTGCGGCCTCAACCGGACGACCAGGTTATCATCCCGGCGATATGCTCCGCCTCTACATCTGGGGTTACCTCAATCAGATCCGATCATCGCGGCATCTGGAGCGCGCTTGCAAGCGCGATCTTGAAGCGATGTGGCTGATGCGCCAGCTCGCGCCAGATTATCGGACCATTGCCGCTTTCCGCCATGACTATCCTGACGCGATCGTCGCCGCCAGTGCTGCGTTCGTGCTGTTCTGTCGCGAACAGAATTTGGTGGGCGGCCGATCGGTCGCGCTCGACGGCACCAAGATGCGCGCCGTCGCCAGTCCGAAGAACATCGCCGGCGCGGAGCGGCTCGCGCGGGACATCGCGCATACTGAAAAAGAGATCGCCTATTACCTCGACCGCCTCGATATCATCGACGAGACTGTCGCGCAGGGGTTTGAAGATCAGCCGCTGCACCGCGAGGGCTTTAAGGCCGCCATCGCCTCCCTGCAGCGTCGAAAGGATCGGCTGTCCCGGCGACAGCAGGAACTTGAACAACGAGACGAGAAGGTCCTCGTGTTTGGCGAACCGGAGGCCAAGCCGATGGGATATGCCCATGCGCCGAAGCTCCCCTCATATAATCTGCAAAGCGTCGTCGACGTCGCGAGCGGACTGATCATCCACCACGATGTCTACAATGACGCGAACGACAGCCATCTCCTTCATCCCATGTCGGTCGCGGCAAAGGCCGTGCTGGAGGTAGATCAGCTTCAGGTGCTGACTGACGGCGGCTATTCAAACGCTGAGGAAGTCGCCCGCTGCGAACGCGAGAACATTGAGGTTGCTGCGCCGATCAAGCGCGGCGCGATGAATTCAGAACATTTTAGACCGGTCCAGTTCCTCTACGACGAGGACAGCGACACGATCCGATGCCCCGGCGGGCAAACCATGCGCCGGTCTGGTATCCATACTCGTAATCGGGCGATCCGCTATCGCACGTCGGCCTGCACGACCTGCGCGTTGAAGCCGAGATGCACACCGGGCGCCCAACGCACAATCCATCGGCTTGTCGATCAAAGTGCCCTTGATCGCATGGAGGCACGAATCCACGCCAACCCCAGCCTGATGACGATCCGACGATGCACGGTCGAGCATCCATTTGGCACCATAAAGCGGATGTCGGGCGGCGGAAGGTTCCTTACCAGAGGGCTTAGGGCGGTAAAGGCGGAAGCGGCTCTATCGATTCTGGCCTTCAACATCCTTCACGCCGCGAACACCTTCGGAACAAGGGTTATTACCCCGAGCTGAGGCGAGGCGCGTTTCGCTTCAGTCGAACTCGGCTGGCGCCGCGCCCGGCGACGGGCGTTTTGGCACAGCCTGCCCCGCAACGCCCCCTGAGAGTGAGAGTGCGGACCGGTTTCCGTGACGGGTGAATGGCTGGGAGAAAGGCTCCCGCGCCCGTCGTGGAGATTGGTCCCATGAACATGCAAGTTCTCGATGCGCGCCGTGACACGACCGGCGGTTACAAAGTGGATGTCAGCCGCGGCGAGCGAGTCGGCCGCGTCTCGTCGGAGTGGTTCTCGCGTCCGGCCGACGAACGCTACCTCTCACTCTCCGAACTGGCGCGATCGGTGCGCGACCGCGCCGACCGCAGCCGGACCCGCGTGGTGGAAAGCGCCCTGATCCATGTGGAGGCGAGCCGCAACAACCCGGAGCGGTTGGCCCTGATCTTGCCCGGCACCGATACGGCCATTGCGCCGACACACTGGTCCTTCGGCCAGCTCGCCAGCCTGGTCGGCGCCCCCGCCGCCTATCTACGGCAGCTCCCGGCTGCACTCGCCGGCATCAACCTGCAGTATGGCCTGACCTCCAACCGTGCGGAGCAGATCAAGACGCTTGAAACCGATGACGGCCGCACGGAACTGCGCGCCGTCACCGGTCCGGATTATGGGAGGATATTCGACGCAGAACTGGTGGAAGCCGTGCAGCGCATTGCTGGCAACGGCACGGGCGACACCCGCTGGAAGGTGCCGGGCGTGCTCGACTGGTCGACCGGCATCTACAATCCCCGCGTCGACATCACCAAGGACACCACGACACTCTACGCCTCGGACCGCGACGTCTTCCTCTTCCTCGTCGATGACCTTAACCCGATCGAGGCCGGCCGTCTGCCGGACGGCTCGCCGGATCTCTACTTCCGGGGCTTCTACTGCTGGAACTCCGAGGTCGGCGCCAAGACCCTCGGCATGGCGAGCTTCTATCTGCGCGCCGTCTGCCAGAATCGCAATTTGTGGGGCGTGGAGGATTTCGAGGAAATCACCATCCGCCACTCCAAGTACGCCCCCAATCGGTTCGCGCACGAGGCGGCCCCGGCGCTCCTGAACTTCGCGAATTCGTCACCACTGCCTTTCGTCAATGGCATCAGGGCGGCCCGCGAGCGGATCGTGGCAAGAACCGACGAAGACCGCACCGACTTCCTGCGCCGCCGTGGCTTCTCGAAGGCCGAGACCGGCAAGATCATCGACGCGGTGCTGGCCGAGGAAGGTCGTCCGCCCGAGAGCATCTTCGATTTTGTGCAGGGCATCACCGCCGTCGCGCGCGACAAGCCCCACCAGGACGCCCGCCTCGACATGGAGGCCAAGGCGAAGAAGCTGCTCGATCGAGCCGCCTAACATCCGCAAAGCCGGAGATGCGGTTTTCCGTGTCTCCGGCTTTGCGCTTCCGCGTATCCCCAATTCCGTTGCGTGGCGCTGCCCCCTTTAGAGGAAGAGGGCGGCGCTTCGCTCCATGACGGGTTGGAGGTCGAGAGAGAGGCTCTCGGCCGCCCGTCATGGAGTACATTCCCATGGCTACTGCTGCGAAGAAAATCACCCTGTCGTCGTCACGCGACATCCCCTTCAACCAGCTCGTCATCTCCCAGGCGAACGTCCGGCGGATCAAGGCCGGTGTGTCGATCGAGGAGCTCGCGGAGGACATCGCCCGGCGAACTCTCCTCCAAAGCATCACCGTGCGGCCCGTGCGCGATGCGGTCGGCAACGAGACCGGCATGTTCGAGATCCCGGCCGGCGGGCGCCGCTATCGCGCGCTTGAACTGCTGGTGAAGCAGAAGCGCCTCGCCAAGAACGCGCCAGTCCCCTGCGTCGTCCGCGAGGGCGGCATGGCCGAGGAGGATTCGCTGGCCGAAAACATCCAGCGGGCGCCGCTGCATCCGCTGGACCAGTTCCGCGCCTTCCTGACCTTCCGCGAGAAGGGCATGTCCGAAGAGGAGATCGCCGCCAATCAGTTCGTCTCGGTCTCGGTCGTGAAGCAGCGCCTGCGTCTGGCGTCGGTCTCGCCCGCGCTCCTCGACGTCTACGCCGCCGACGGCATGACCCTCGATCAGCTCATGGCGTTCACGGTCAACGGCGATCATGAGCGGCAGGAGCAGGTCTTCGAGCGCCTCGCACAGGGCTACAGCAAGGAACCGCATCTCATCCGCCGGATGCTGACCGAGGGCGCGGTCCGCGCCGCCGACAAGCGTGCACAGTTCGTCGGGCTGGAAGCCTACGCCGAAGCTGGCGGCGTCATCATGCACGACCTGTTCCAGGGTGACGACGGCGGCTGGCTGCAGGACGTCGGCCTTCTCGACATGTTGGTGGCCGAGAAGCTGCGTGAGCAGTCCGAGGCGATCTCCGCTGAAGGCTGGAAGTGGATCGATGTGGCACCTGACTTCCCCTACGGCCACACATACGGCCTGCGTCACCTCCGTGGCGAGCAGCCCCCTCTCACCGAGGAGGAACAGGCCACCCGCGATGCCCTTCAGGCCGAGTTGGACGGACTGGAGGAAACCTATGCCGATGCCGAGGATCTGCCCGACGAGGTGGACGAACGGCTCGGGGAGATCGAGACCGCGATCGGCGCGCTCGACGATCGGCCGATGGTCTTCGACGCCGAGGAGATCGCGCGGGCCGGCGCCTTCGTCAGCATCGATGGATCGGGCAACCTGCGGGTCGAGCGCGGTTATGTCCGCCCCGAGGACGAACAACCGATCGAGCCGGAAGTCGATTCCGAGATCGAGGACGGCGTCAGCATCATCTCGGCACGCTTAGAGCATGGGGACGATCACCTGACCGCGGACATCGAGACGACGGCGGAGCCGGAGGAAGACGATGGCCTGAAGCCGATCCCGGACCGCTTGATGACCGAACTGACCTCCCATCGCACGCTGGCTCTGCGCCACGCGCTCGGCGAGCAGCCAGATGTCGCCTTCCTCGCCGCGCTCCATGCGCTCACGCTTCGGGCCTTCTATCACTATGGCTCGGACACCTGCCTGGAGTTCGACCTGAAGAGCGTCAATTTCGGCGCGCAGGCGCCGGGTCTGAATGACAGCAGCTTGGCCACGGCAGTCGACGGCCGCCATCAGACGTGGTTGGCGGCGCTTCCGAAGGAGCCAAGCGATCTGTGGGAGGCGCTGCAGGGGTTCGACGGCGACAGCCGCCACGCCCTGTTTGCGCATTGCGTGTCGTTGTCGGTCAACGCGATCTACGAGGCTTACAACCGTCGGCCTCGTGCGCTCGCCCACGCCGACCAGCTCGCCCAGGCGGTCGATCTCGACATGGTGGCGGCCGGTTGGGAGCCCACGATCGACACCTATCTCGGCCGTGTCACCAAGGCCCGCATCCTCGCGTCGGTGCGCGAGGCGAAGGGTACGCGCGTCGGTGATCGCATCGAGCACCTGAAGAAGGGCGACATGGCCGAAAAGGCGCAGGAACTGCTCGCCGGGTCTGGCTGGTTGCCGGAACCGTTGCGCACGCCCGGCCACCTGGTCACCGCGGTCGATGACACATCAGCCTTCGAGACTGGCCAGTCCGGCGATCGTGAGGTCGAAGATACGGCGGAACACGGCGGCGAAACGGCCATGGCGGAATCCGAGCCGCAGATCGAAGATGAGCCGGCCGAGATCGATATGCATTTGATCGCGGCTGAATAGCCGAAGGAGCAACACGTCCCCGAGGGCCCGCCGGCAACGGCGGGCCCATTTTTCGTCTCGGAGTCCGCGATGCAACCTGCCACAGATCTTGCGCGACGGCTGGCTGCTCAGGCCGAGGCCGTTTGTCGCCACTACCTCTCCAACGGCCGCCGCGAAGGCCGCTACTGGCTCGTTGGCGACGCGCGCAACACGCCCGGCCGCTCGATGTATGTCCGGCTCAAGGATTCCCCGAAGGGCGTCGCGGGCAAATGGACCGACGCCGCCACCGGTGAACATGGCGATCTCCTCGATGTCATCCGGGAAAGCTGCGGCCTGATCGACTTCAAGGACGTGGCCGACGAAGCCAGGACCTTCCTGAGCATGCCACCACCCGAGCCGGAGCCACGATTTCAGGAGCGGCGACGCCCTGCACGGAGCGGCTCACCGGAAGCAGCGCGGCGTCTTATCGGCATGTCTGAGCCGATAACGGGCACAATCGTGCAAGCGTATTTACGGGAACGCGGGATTGCGGATTTACGCGGAACCGGAAACCTGCGCTTCCATCCACGCTGCTATTATCGGCCCGACGAGCACGCGCCGACCGAGACCTGGCCGGCGATGATCGCCGCTGTCACCGATTCAGACGGCAAGATCACGGGCGCGCACCGAACCTGGCTCGATCCCCGATCGCGGGACAAGGCGCCGATCGACACGCCGAGGCGAGCCATGGGCGACCTGCTCGGCAACGCGGTCCGCTTTGGCATCGGTGGCGAGGTCATGGCGGCTGGCGAAGGCATCGAGACCGTCCTGTCGCTCCGACAGGTGCTTCCCGACATGCCGATGCTGGCGGCGCTCTCGGCAGCACATCTCGCCGCCATCCTGTTCCCCGATACGCTGCGACGGCTCTACATCGTGCGCGACAATGATCCGGCCGGCAACGGTGCGCGTGACAGCCTGATCCAACGGGCCAACGTCGTCGGGATCGAGGCGATCGTCTTCTCGCCGACGCTCGGCGACTTCAACGAGGACCTCCGCACCTTGGGCATCGAGCATCTCCGGCAGCAGTCGCGGATGCAGATCGCACCCCAGGACGTCGCAAGGTTCATGGCGCTAGCGGCATAGGCCAGGACGCGAGAGCGGGATGGCGGTGCGTCGTCATGTTCGCGCGGATGCACCAGCCATCGGAGGGGGACCGCGCCTCGGCCTTCGAGAGGGCGATCGGCCAGCAAACGGGCCCGCCCGGCAATGGCTCCGCCCGACGATTTTCCGGCGGCGCGTGCCGCGCCTTTCCATCGCGAGGCAAAATCGCCGGTCTTCGCCATCCTTCGCTAGCGCTCCGGCCCTCCGCTGCGCTCCGGGTGCAGGGCCGGCCCGCCCGCCGGCTTCGTCGCCATGAAGGCCGCGACGGTCGCGGTCCAACCGACGGAGCATCCCATGAGCGAGCACGACGACTTCGAACCGCACCACGCCTCATCACCCACCGACCATGTCCTTACCGAGCTCCAACTCCACGGCTACCGTCCTTTTGAGGATGAGCCCGACCAGCGGCTCCTACCGGATGGCAATGCGGTCGCAGGCGCCATCGCCGACATCTTCGACGCCCTGATCGGGACGCTGGAGGACACTCGCCTCGAACCCGACCTCGACGATCTCCTCTGGTCCACGGTCAACGTCTTCCACCGCGCCACCGACCGGATCGCGCGCGAACTCGACGACAACGAGCAGGCGCAACGCCGCGGGCAGCGTGAACAGGACGGCAGCGAGGTGAAGGCGGTCGAACTCGAGCGCCGCATCGCAGAGGGCCAGACCCTGATCGAACGCCAGAACGCCTTCGAACTAATGCGCGACCAGGCGGCCGAACATTACGAACGCCACGTCGGCAAAACCTGGCTTCCGCGCAGCGGGTCAAGGGTCAACCACCGCAATCTCACCTCAGCGATGATCGACAGCCGCGACTTCCTGGCAGCGAAGCGGCGCGCCGAGCAGACGATCCTTCTTCCCGCTGGTCCGAAAATCCTCGTCACCGGCGGGCTGGACTTCAACGATCACCGCCTGATCTGGGCCAAGCTCGACCAGGTGCACGAAAAGCACCCGGACATGGTGCTGATGCACGGCAAATCGCCGAAAGGCGCCGAGAAGATCGCATCCCTTTGGGCCACGAACCGCAATGTGCCCCAGATCGGCTTTGCACCGGACTGGGCGAAGCACGGCCGCGCGGCGCCCTTCAAGCGCAACGACGAGATGCTGGAAATCCTACCTAACGGCGTGATGCATTTCCCCGGCACCGGCATCAACGACAACCTCGCCGACAAGGCCAAAAAGCTCGGCATCCCGGTCTGGAAGTTCGGCGGCGCCTGAGCGCCGCCTTCAGGCAAGACGACTGAATTGCTGGATCGCAGCGCGCAATGTTTCTACTTAAGTCACTGAACGGACAGCGGGGATGCGATGAGCACAATGACCGATGACGACTACAAAACCCATATGGCACCTGTCGTCGCCGAGGGCTTCACGCTCGATCCTCCCGGATTTGAGCGTCTTTCGTCGTGGACACATATGCTGATGCACCTCGTCAACGCGCGCACCAACTTCGAATGGGTGCGTGACCACCCGGTCGAACTCGGCGAGTTGGAAAACTCGCTGCGCCAACAGGCCTTCTTCGTCGCCGCGATCATGGCCTACTGCCGCTGCTATGCATCGTCGGGGGCCGGAATTCCGATGCTCGATGCGAAGAAGGTCTACGAGGGATCAGACGACGGAAAGCAGGTCCACGAACGCCTCATCGGCCTGCGTAACTCAATCGCCGCACACACCGACGCGTCGGACATCGTTCGCCTCACCCTCGCAATGAAGGAGGAGCCCGAACGTCTTGTCATCCGGCACCTGTGGACGATGGCCGTCCCCGTCAACGAGATCGCCGACTTCCTGGAAGCTATCGCTCACACCGAGCACTTCGTCACGATCAGCCTGAACAAATACTTGAACCGGCTCGAAAAGGACGGTGGCAAGACCATTGAACTCGACTGACGTTTTCCCGGTATCACCGCGGCTCCTGACGCGAAAACCACCCCCGCTTATCTGCGCTGATCCTTGGTCAGACTGATCGCCTGACGCCATCAACCCGTAAAGGGTCGGCTATGCGAGCATGCCGCCGCTTCGGCTGCGCCTGCGCGGTGATTGCAGCGTTCAGTCCGACACTTCGG
>Ga0105239_10001616_pt1 | contig 29772 bp, 28 predicted proteins | sample KBSC44metaG_FD_92761 | JGI IMG/M metagenome (GOLD analysis project Ga0105239, IMG submission 92761) | Corn rhizosphere microbial communities from Kellogg Biological Station, Michigan, USA - KBS C4-4 metaG | ecosystem: Host-associated > Plants > Roots > Rhizosphere > Soil | place: Michigan, USA...
CTCCCCCCTGTTTGCTTTGTTTTTTTTTTTTTCTAGCTACCCCGCTGGCTTGCCTGGTTTTCCTTTCTTATTATACCCCCCCCCCCCCCCACATCTTGAATTGTACTACATATCTACAGATATATCTCTATCCTTCCTGCCTGCCTAGGCGCCTGGGAAAATAAACTGTACTTTGTGACTGCGACAGTGTCGTACATGGACCTGACAACGCGGCCGGCGGGTAGCCAGCCTCGTAGCCTCGTTAAAACTTAACCATTGTAATTGTAGATCTGATTTTGGATGGGGCAAAAAAAAGGGCTTGAGTGGTGCTGCTGAACCGGGGTAGGGGGGGGGCCTCCCTAGCAGACTGGCTGGCTGGCATAAATTCTCACCTTGGGGATCTATCATTTCTCTCAATGCCTGAGGGTGGAGGAAGTCAGCATCAGGGGATTTCAGACATATACGTTTAGTTGCGCTGGATCTGATCAGTGAGGATCGGACTGGTTGGTTATGGTATAATATAATATATATACATTTTATATCTATACATCTGAGAATGGAGGGTTGAGGGTACATAAAGGAGGGGGCCGGCATTGATCCATTCATTCATTCGCCATGAGAGCCGAAAGCATCTGCAGCGTGCAGTCGCGAACTTCTGGATGATGGCGTGGTTGTGGCTGGATGGAAGCGGTCAATCAAACACCCAACATCACATCCTCCTTTGATCTTGATCTCCATCTCCAGTGTTTTTGTTTCCATTTCCTCTCCGCCAAGCGTTGGACCCTCCTTCCATCTCTTTCCCGGCGGATTCTGCCCACTGGGCTGGCTGTAGTGGTACATTGGGACGTTCCCAAGCCTCCAAACGCTAGACAGCAGGCGGGGGGAGAAGTCCCTGATCTCATGCCGGGTAGAACAGGGCACAGCGCGTTTCCTGTTCGCAATGTTTTCGTATTTGTGGTGAATTGATGATGCCAGAGCCATTCCCACTGATCAATCCACGCTTGAGGCCCCGCAAGACTGGCCCTGGTCGCGAAGCTCTTTCGACGTACCACAGCGGCCTTGAGGGTTGGTCTTCTTTTCTCCCCTCCTATCATGAAGAGGATCAGACATCATCTGACCCGACATATGAGCATACCCCCGATTTTCCTCTCTATACATTCCCTGCTTTCCAAAATGCCCCGGTCGGTGCTCACATACAGACACTCGCCCGGCCTCGACAGGCCCTTCACATAGCCGTGCTTCTTCCCCAGCACCAAGTCCTTAATGCCCTCGACGTCCATCCAGATGCGGCGCGTGGGCTTAGAGATCAGCTGGACCTCCTCCAGCACGCGCTCCGAGTTCCAGTACTTCAGGCCGACCCACAGCCGGCGTGATGCGATGTTGTGCCGCGTCACGTTCTCAATCGGTGCGCTTGGGTCCGTCGATGTTGGGTGTGACAGCAGGTTGTGTGCTGGAGGTGGTGTTGGCCCGCCGCGCACGACGGTTGAAATGAAGCCTGAGTTCTGTAGGGCAAGCATCAGCTTTAGGTGGAATTTCGTGTCGGGCACGGAGGTCAGCCCGAGCCGTGCTTTGCTGGCGTTCTGGAGGTGCGAGGCCACGTTCGCGAGGTGGACGAGCGACATGTTGAGTTGATTGATGTGGAGGGGAGTCGGAGGTACGTGGGTTTGAGGGGCTTGTGTTCGTGCTGCTGCTGGGAGTAGGTGGGTTGAGGCCCTTCGATGGGAACGGTAAATAACACTCCCTGACTCGGTAGAGCTCTTGTGGCTAGCTGAGAGGACTTTGGGTCGAGATCGAGTTTCGAGAGATAGAATTTCTGGTAGGGAGCAATATACCTTTTTGCTGCACTTGAATTGGGGGCGCTAGACTAAGGGACTGACTGTTGAGGAATGCAGCAGAAATATCCCCGCAGTGCTTTGCTACTGCTATGTTGGAACGAAACCAATTCCTCTGCCACCGACTCACTTCTTGCAGCGCAGATGGACAAAGGTTCCATAACAGATTGCTCCAAGAATCTCTGGAGCGATTCAATTTTCGCCAAGAACTAGTGTCGACTATAACACCACTAGTGTCATGGCTGGTGCAGCGCTAGTGATCCATCTGTTAAGTTAACAAGAAAGGAGAATGGACCGAGGCTGCCGTTTTAAAGGATGAATAGGGGCTATCTGGCTTGGAGTACGGAATATGCAAGATGACTCCTAGAGCTTGCAGTGTTATTGGGCCTGTATCTTGACTATTTTTAGCGATATTCAAATGTACTTTGAGATAAGGGGGAAAGACGATTCTATGCTTAAGAACCCTATTCAATCTATTCGATCAAATATAGGTCTGTAGTTAATTGGCTACTGGTATTACCCGACATTCATATTGCAAAGTGGGAGTCTCATTGAGTTTCTAGCAGGCAAGCCGTTCATTCTTAACATCCTCGGTATCCGTTTGAATAGCGCACATTGACACAAGCGCCTGGGAAGCCATGGCCCTACTATTCTAGAATTCAAGTCGATGCTGCCAGGAGAGAAATTGTCGACACTCAACGTGGATCAGCGGTATTGGCTAGAATCCTCAGGCATATTTCATTCGTAGCATCGAACACCTTTGAATCATCAGAATGAGAGCAACTCAGCTCAATTGCAAGCACTGGCGGTTAGTCCTCACAGTCCGTTTGGATTGGCACCCAGAAAGCGAGGCAACCAGCCAAGAAAGGGCATCATAGGCATGGCACATGGTGCTGGAGCATTTTCATCACCTAATTGGGGGCTGCCGCTCCTTCTAAATTCGCCCGGCCTGTCTTACCGCAAATTGAAGTTGCCGCCGACCTGAACAGCGAAGAATCGAGGAAGGCTCCAGGAACAAGATCTTGTCACATTGCCATTGAGCCACTGGAATGAAGCGAACTTAAAAATTCAAGTCGTGACAGATATCGCAGTCTCTCTGGGGGATGATCTTCGTGTGCGAATGTACAAGTGAATAAGGGCGAAAGGTGGCTGCCTGTGGGTGGCTTCTGCACACCCACACCCAGTGAAGTCCGGTCAATGAGAACATGTTCTAGCCTCACAGAGGGTGAGGCCCTGTATTCGGAAAAGCACACAATCCGGGTTTCAAGGCAGAGAAAGTTTTATTGATTTCTCCACTGAAGCGGCCACATGATGTGCAGCTCGCCCAAGGACTGTTGCGAAGGCTTAAATACCTTTGAATATGACAGCATTAATGTTCCCGAGCGGGGAAAGAGGATCTTGTTCCGGGCGTTGGCTGAGATGGAGGGCTCGGTAGCTTACGTAGGAAGCGTATGAGCATGCCTATTGGGCCTTCCCGCTGGAGGGCTTCGAGGGACATGGCCAAGCGCTGCGATCAAAGGAGGAGTGCGCGGAACCGAAACTCCTTCAAGGCTCTAGAACTATTCCAGAGTCGGAATCTTGTCCTGGCAACAAGCAACTCTCATCAGAAGCCGAACCCGGGCAAAGTCACGCGACAGCATGAAGCTGGACGTAGACCAGCATGGGTGCTGAGATGGTTGCGTTGCCCTCGCAAGGCAGACTTGGAATCGTAGTCATCAAATGTCAATCGTCAGGAAGGTTCGGGATGATAGCCAACAGAAATGGCCTGGCTGGTTGTGATATGTCTTGGTACCCACCTGTTCGTTAAGCCTGCACGTCATGTTGCCCTCCACACCTAAAACACGAGCGCTTGGCCTTTGCGAGTGTTCTTTATTTTAACCCCAGGGAACCATCGCGATTGGCTGAACATGTGGCGCTGATCTTCCGAAGGCTAGGTCCAGGAACTCGAACTCTTCATGGGAGGATTGATGGTGTCAAGGTATAGTCTTTGGTGGCGAGTCCTGCAGCCCATCGCTTTAGAAGTGGAACTGCATACTCTCGGACATGGCACGCGAATCAGGATTGTGAAGCTCTAAAGGTCTTGGAATTGATCACTACCTGAAGCGGCTCGTCCACAAGCCGTTGGGAGCTTTGTTGTGAGACATGATAATGATTGGGTCATGTCGATGATCTGCTCGGGCAAATTGTCATTGATTCATAAAGAAATGGATGAACTCAAGCCATTGGCATCAGGTAATATGGCGCGCGCTCATCCGAGATCTAGCCATTAGAATTGAGGGGGATGAATAAGGATTGGTAGAGGGATTGCCTGTCCAGTCAATTCAAGGACAGAGGATAGCGCCGACACTGTCTAGCAGAGAGCTGCAAAGATTGTACGTTGGCCTACCGCGCGCTCGAGGCTGTAATATCGAGCTGGACAAGTCAGCCAGTCAGCCAGGTTCCCCAGGTGGAAGATGCGACGAATCAGAGTAGAGAGGCAGTACAAAGCGCCCAGGGTGTGTCATTATTAGGCACGATAACACCGCGCCCTGAGATGGCCATGTGGTCGGCGGTTTGCGAGAGAAGTAGATAAAATGCAAGAAGCAGCACAAATAGAGAGGGAGATTGGCAGAAGCATTCTTCCCACCTACTCCCTCCTCCCACAGCTCTCGTTCTATTCTTATTCTTTCGTTTGCCAAAAGGTGGAAGCCGCAGAGCACACAGTCTACAGGTCGAGCGAGGCATCGTGCAGCTGTCCTTTGCTGTTAGCTTTGGGTATCACTGCTCGCGATATTTTGGAATCCACATCCTCCCCAGCACTCACCTCGCTCAAAATAGGCATCAATTCGCCTATCACGGCGCAGACCGCAAAGGCGACCAGGTTGACAAACAAACAAGCCCGGGTGCACACGAAGGACGCGGCAAGACCAGCATTTGACAGCAGAGTCAGTAAGCTCAGCAGGTCCAGCAGAATCAGCCTGTAAGCTGCAGCTGTTCTCTCGCAAGTCACAGTCCCAGGGTGGACGATCGAATCAGCATTGGGAGAAGAGAGGCTGAAGGAGCTGGACAACAAGCCAAGTTGGGTGTGGACAAGCTGTAACCAATCATCGGCGATCAGTGTGGACTACGATTTTGCCGCGGGCGGCAACCACGATCAAAAAAGCAACACAGCTCGGAAGGGGAAGGCACGATCCCTGAAGTTCCTCGCACGCCAGTCATTTATGCCGCTGTTTTAACGCCCACCACTCAAACACACCCCGGGCCCACCTCCCAGTATCTTTCTACATCCCTCCATCCTCATCCACCATCCAAACTTCTCCTCTTCCACCACTACCGCTTTAAACCATCACTGCAGAGCCTACACCCATCCTCTCTGCGTCTACACCTTCTCTTCTTCCAACCACACTCCCTGGTTTTTGGCCCAATTCCGCCCTTCAAACACGGGCGCCTCAGTTGTCCACTCGACGGCAGTCATCGCTTCTCACCCACTGGCTGGTCTATTACCACTCCCGCTATTTGTCCTTTGCCCACTTCTCTCATCCTCTTTCTTCTTTTGCTACGCGCCACGAGCCTCCAGTCATTGAATCTACTGCACCTTGCTCTGACGACTTACGCCGGTGACTGAGCTGGTCTCATCCTGGTCAGCATTCTTGTACCACTTCTAGGCTACGAGCTGCCGGCTCTGCTGTTACGAGAGCCTATTGTGCCCAGCACTGTTCTTCCCAGAAATAGATCTTGCTCACCTCCTCTGCCTGTCCTGACTTCCTCTCTTCCCTCCTTACGGCACTGTCTCTTCCTCCCTTTGCTGGTGTCCGTCAGGCTCCTTTACCTAACCAGCATCCTCGACATCAATCAACTGCAAGGTCTTTGAACACCGACTCTCTCGTTGTCGACGTCAATATGCCTGCTGTTTCGAGACCCGTTCTTCCGCCTCTCCAGACTCCCAAAACCGCCTCCTTTCCTTCCGAGATTGTCGACACCCCTAACTCTTGCGTCTCAGCCTTGATCAAGCAGGAGAATATAGGAACGCCGATCACTCCACCTGTGGCCTACACAGAGTTTCTCAAAGCTTTGACTCCTGTTCTAGCAAGTCCTCCAGTGACTGGCGCGCTATCAAGATCCATGTCGGATGAATCTACAAGCACTCGGCATTCCATGATATCAAATGCCTCGACGACCTCGAGCATGTCCTCGAGCAGGAGTGAGAGTCACAAATCTCCAACCAGTTCCGTGCCACCAACCCCATACAGTCGCAGAACCCCAACAGCACTTCGACGATTGAGGATACCGCACTCACCAGCCTTTTCACCGTCAACCTGTGGACCCTCGCCCCGCACTGCCGTGAGTGGAATGAGTGGGATGAGTACCAGTAGTTTACTCTATTCCCCTTTCTCACCAGCAGACTGGAGTGCAGACAGTGCGACCCGAAGATACTTTGAAGCGCCCAAGAGTGCTTGTGTCAAGCCCGTGAGCGTTCGTTCGGTGGTCACGAGAACGGTGACATATAAGCGATCTCCACCGTTGGAACCAGCTCCTAAGGGAAAGAAGCGGAAGATCTCAGCCACAGAGATGCCGCCACCAACCATGGGCAAAGATAAAGATGGCAATGTGATTTCGGTCGGCAACTTCCCTTCTACACTGGTCGACTCGACCTCAACTTCAACTTCGACACCAACCAACTCACCCCCAATGAGTCCTTTACCACAGGCAGTGTCTACCCCTTCTACTGTGGTTGCGTAAATACGAGTATGCCCAAATGCTTGGCTGGCTAATCATTTTCCGGCAACCACGACTCTAGACTCAGCTACAACTACAGCTATATACAGGGGTTAGGCTCGTCCTGACAGCGACGACATGTTTTTGTTATCTTTTTTGTACATGATACCACATGACAATGATCATTGGCGCGGCGCTTGGCGTACTGGTACGACCAACAAGATACGAACGAAAGGGAAACGATGCCCTGATCTGCACTTGAGGCGTCGCATGAACCGGGCTTGAGCTTGGGATGGAAGTGTTTTGGGAATTTCATTTTTAACTACATGAGTGGTGTTCTTCAATTCAGAAGCAGAATACACTGGAGGGGTGGAAAATTTGAAAAGCTCTTGGGGATTTTCTTGACATTGGATTCCGCAGCCGGGTTCCAAGCACGAGAGGGAATGAAGAGGAGAAAGTGGATTGAAGCTAAGCTTGCTTTGGCCCCAGAACCCAGAACAAGAGCGACGTTGCTCATTTCAGATAACGCATGCCAGGTGCTGAGGCGCTGAGGCGCGCCTTCACCGTGGCCTATAATGAGAGCTTCTGCTGAAAAACATGGCAAAACCGACTAAGTTTTGCAGCCGCTTCGTTTGTTGTCCCTGACTGGCCATGATGGCATCGCTTCTTTGTCCATCAAGTTGGCCAGCATGGCTCGTGCGCATGTACTTGGAGGGGCAATTACGTATTGCACAGCTTATTTCTATGTATAACTAGCTATGTACCTATTGATTGAAAAAGAGCGGATTGAAGATGCTATTGGTGCGGTAACCGCGCAGGTAATGGATCGAGCTGACCAGTAGTAAGCTTAGACTGCTATGTTCTCCATTGAGCTATGGTCCTTTTGCGTGATCTCCCAGGCAAAGCTGAAGCGTGGTTGAGATGTTCAACAAGCATACGATTGTTTTGGACGAGATTATTCTGTACTCGTACTGCCAGAGGAGACTGGCAGACACGCAAAAGCGAATAGGGGTTACCACGGACTGAGGAACTAAAGCAGGCAGCAAGCACCAGCCTTTCCTCCTCTGGCCTGCCGGCAACGTTGCTATAATACTTGTCCATCCCGATTTACCGGAGTGCAACCTTGCATGTCACCAGCAGTGTGATATCTGCATGATGAGTACATGCTGCTGCCGGGCCAAACCAGTTTGCTCCCTCCCCCTTCTCAGGATGGGATGGGGTGCTGTGGTGTGCCAGAAAGGGAGGTGTTAAAAGCAGCAAGCAGCATATACATCACCCCCTTCCTGTCTCGATTGCACGATGGCAACAACCCTGGCTCGTTCCCTCGTGGAATTGCCAACGCATCATGCATCCGGGACTGGCGTTTTCCCAGACTAAATCCTCTGACACCAGAAACTATGCTCCCACTACCGACTTTCTATCCCAGGCACCCTGGCCAGGCACCCAAAACCGCCACACCCACCCGTTCTAATGATTCTAGCGTGATTCAAAGCCGGCCAACTTTCGAGACCATTGGAGAGACGAGCCTCTCACTGGATCCGCTGTACCGCATTGCTGGAACTGCCCTAGATGACACTAGGAGAATTAATGATTGGTGAATCCCATGGGCACAGATGACGAAGTGGGACTCCGGCGCTTCCTCGAACACACATAGCCAGTCGTTTGGAGATGACGGGCTGCCCACAACCGGTCTGGGATCACGTCCCTGTGATTGGGAGATTGGCTGAGGGAGGGTCAAAACGCACAGTGGCCTCGTTCTTCCGGCTATCCTCCATCCTGGGGGCCTCCCTCACCCAAACTTATTTTTGGGACGGCTGTTTTGTTGGTAGGCGAGCTCCCATTGATCAATCAAACAGAAAAGGGGGGCCGGGCGCTTATTCTCCTTGATTTTGATCAATTCATCGAACAAAGGTCCAATACACCTAACTTATTCGATCTTCAGTCAATCTGAACCAACCAACAATCCGCGTACTGACACAACCTTGCGGATGTTCCAACTGCTCTCTTTGCTGCACCAGAGCTCCAGGTTTAGGGCTTCGTGTGTCAGGAATCAGGAAACAACTGTGCCAACTTCTCGCTTCCAAACAGAAACATCTTCTTGTCTGGAAGCCTTGAAACTCCCATATCCTCACCTAATTCCCTACATCAACCTAGGCACGGGGCATTTTACCGACATACGTTAGCACACTGGAGATATGATTCGATTCCCATTATCGATTCTACCCCGTTCGACTATGTCAATCTATCTTTCCCCGTCCCCTCAATTTGTGGACCGTGCCCTAACAAGCAGTCTCTGGTTGCTTTCTGTCTACGGTAAGTACGGTAGGTGCTAGGCTCCATCGTGAGACATTAGCAGTGTGATTTCATCTGCACAGAAGTGGGTTTCATGAAGGGGACTCTCCTTTCCAGCTTTTTTGATTGCAGACTATCATTCTCCTAGTACCAACCTGGCTACTGGTGGCTACTAAATAGCTGTCACTACGACTACTAGTCATGAGCAATACCTGTACGTACATTACTCTGCCCCTCCCCCATCGCGACCTTCTCATCGACACCGAGGCGAACGGGTGGAAAACTCAAAAAGTGCATGTGATTGCATTATGGGGGGAGAAAAGGAAAGTAAACTGCAAATAGGCTGTATCAGTGACCGTCTGTGACGAGGTAAGGAACATGAATCGGGCAATAGACAGCGGGACTATTCTTTTGGATGCCCGTCAGATTTTATCCCGAGAGCGACCCCGAAGTCTTTGGGTTCCCTTTGCAGTATACTCCTCGGTGGGTTATTACCCACTTGGTGTGCAAAACAATGTGCATGTCGGTCTGTATATCCAGCCGTCCAACCATCTCTGGACGCGTTCCCTGCAGCTGTCCGAATGGAATATTGGCTGGGCAACACTGGAGATTCGATCGGCCCCGTCTATTCCCAACGAGGTGAGCTGGCTTTCTTTTCTCGATCGCTTCGAAGACACTCCGTCCCTCGCGTCGAGTGGTCCAGCTAGTGAGGAGAAAGTCTGGCTTATTCAACATTCTACTCTCGAACTCACTATCACGGACCGTGTCGACTCCGCTCACATGGCACAAGGCTACCTGTCAATAAGCATCCCGGGTGTGAGGGATGTGGGTAAAAACCCACGGGGAACCGGTTCTCGAACAGACCATCACATGCATGTGTGATGGCCGATGTCAAGCTGTGATAGGAGACTGTAGCCTTTGCACTAATTCCAAAAAAAATCTCGTCTTCAAGGATCTGGCTTGTAAGTGGTATGAGGAGGGAGGGAGGACTGTCCATGTGCATGTGCATGTGATCGAGCCTTGTCGGAGTTAAGTTGGAGACAAGATGGGCCGGCTGGTCGGTCAGCCGAGGCTGGCCCGATGATGTGTCGTGTGTTCATGATCAATCAGTTACAGTACGAGTATTACGATCGAAGACTGACTAGTACCTAGGTAGGTAATCCGTACCTAGATAACTAGCTGTAAAACGATCAAAATAAACCCCTTACCGGTGTAAGTCATGAGTCAACGCGTCATGGCAAGCTTGGGAGATATCTTTTGATGTGCATAGGGAGTATGCTCTATTATCAGACTAGAAATGGCCAGGCCAGAGCAGCTGCAACACTCATCCAGAGATCTGGAATCATAGCTGTGTCTCTGAGAGCAGCAGACCAGCCAAACTAGATCGAGTCAAACCGTCTTCATTATAGGCCGAGATGCTCGTTATGATACAACAAACATGAACCACCCCCAGCAATGTTTGTGTTGCGCGGAGCAACTGCCTTGGTACATCTATCCAAGGCCATGGTTTCGTTTTGGCAGAAACATTTTGGTTCTGGTAACGCGCTGGATGTGCCACTTCTTCCTCTTCCCAACTTCGAATTTCATAGTCTGTGTATATGAGAAAAGGTACGCTCCAACGCTTTTTGGTCCCCCACCCCCCACATGATACATGATATGTATGTAATGCGCTCACCTCGTCTTCTTGCCTTCAGAACCACTGGTCTGTCGCTTGACACCAGAGCCAGCCGCCTCGGCCTCCTTCGCGGCACGCTCTTTTGCCTCAAATTCTTGGAGAGCACGCTCGTCCGTCCGATCTGCATACCACTGGCCGACCTGCAGGACCAGGACACCTACGAGAACAAGAGCCAGGATAGTGTTGCTAGCAGCCAAAACCTTAAGATTGTCCTCGCGGCCAAGTACACTGTCTCCAGTATCGACGTCGAAGCCGGCACTGTCGACATTGTCCAACTGATCCTGGTTCAAGCTCTTGAGACCCAGTCCGTAGGTGCCGTCAGCAACGATCCGGAGGCCCTTGATGATGTTGGCCAGGTAGACGATCACAGCGACCATGTAAAGCACCAGGCTGCCGCCGTCGAAGAGCATGTTGCTCTCGCTGGGCTTGTACAGCTTCATGATGAGCCCGACAAGCCCCATCGCGAGCATGATGTGCAGAATTCGTGTGATGAGGTTCGGGGCGTTGTGCAGCAGCTTCAGATGCGTCTCAATGGCGTCGAAGTGCGATGCGGGTGTCACTGCTGTGCTCCATAGGAGCGGGTAGTCGTAGGGGAAGAGGGAGAACAGGATTCCGAGGAAGAAAGCGACCGCTGGAGACACAGACAGAGGTATGGGTTAGTTTCATGAGTTTCTTCTAGAATCAGGAGGGGCTTCTGGTTCTTACGGGTGATGATGAGGAAGGTTGCGAAACTTGTGCCTGCCATCTTGTTGCTCTTGGTGGTGGGGTGTTTGGTGCTACTGTGTGGAAGGAGATGCAAAACACTCAGGATCGTGGTCAAAGGTGACAAAGTGGCCTTTTTCAAACCAAGTCGATCGCAGGAAGAAACCTTGCTTCTTTAAGTTTCGTTGCAGGACTGGCGCATGCAGGGCGGAGGAAGGTTCCAATTTGCGCTCTGAGGGTGTGGAGGTGGAAAGCTGATGCGCCTTATGAGATACAGAGAATGGCCTGGAAGCAGGTGAGAGACAAGATTGCAGCGCCTCAGATGCAGAACCAAAAAAACAAAATGCAACTATCAGTAGTCGTGGTGGTTTAGAAATCCTCACACGGAAAGTTGCGGCTGGGAGATCTGGTCCCCAGGAGCTTTAGAGGATTGATGATGTTGCATTTCAGGTGCCTGTCGCAGGGCTAGTATCGATGCTTTTGTGGGTTCCCGCTTGCTGACTCTTGATAAGGCGATAACGGCTCTCGGAGGTGGTTGTTCCGTTCCGCTGAGGGACATCAGTGCCGCTTGGGGTGAGGGCTCCCGCTCCATTCCAATTGCTCACGTGAATTCCAGAATTCCAAAGTTCTCCAAGAAGAGATGTTAATTAGTCTTGTCTACAGAGTACCGTCATTGGTGTCAACTCTGAGTCTCTCCTCCTGTTGCCACTAGAGCACATTCAAATCTACCCAGGCCGAAAGTACAGAGCGCTGTCCCTATCATAATTGCCGGTGTTTGAGGCCACACCATTTCGCAATCCTCCGCTTCCCCGCATGTTCATCACCAGATGGTAAAGAGTATCCAGACAGCTACTCGTATGATCCTGGCATGTGCCAGCATTTCCTGGGGTGTGAATGACGACATTAGATGGAATATCATGAGATGTATTCGAAAAGGGAGATCTCGGCGAGAGAATTCAGGAGGAAATCGGAATCTGATGCCAAGCCCGGGGAAAGACATTTGAATTCTTGCGCTGTGATTGGCCCATGTCATCAACCGTACCTGTAAAATCGTCAGCCTGTTTTTTCTTGCTGCGGCGTCCGCCGCACCTAACCGTGGTGATTCCCACCAGCTTCTCCCTTCAGCCACCACTGCAGAGTGTATCATCTCGCTTCATATACTGAATACTACGCACCATACTGAGAACTCTCTTGAATTCCAAGATGCCAACCATGGGTAACTCAAAGCCAGTGGCTGAGCTGCCCCGATTCCTGCTCCCTCGACTGAGCTGGACGACCGCGTCCTTCGCTCAAATCCCTGTACAACCAGTCCCCATTCGTTCTATACAACGAAAAAGAGATGTCCCAACTTTCAAATCTGTGTCGCAAGCTCGACAAATACATACCGGGCCCTCAAAAGCCTTGGTTCTATCAAAATCTTCTCCACTACACTCACCACGGCGATCCAAAGCCTACGTCCAGCCACTTCCATCCGACGCAGCTCCTATCCGACATAATGGCGTGTATGTTGCAGCTTTCAAACCCGCGCGCAAAGCCTTCTCTACTACAGCAGTCCAAAGAAAAGACCACCACTTTGACACACTGAAATTCGTCGCACGATTGAAGGGCGAGGGCTTCAGTGAAGCACAGGCCGTGGCGATGATGCGCGTTCTCAATGATGTGATCGAAGAATCAATCCAGAATCTCACCCGAACAATGGTTCTAAAAGAGGACGCAGAGCGGAGCACGTACACTCAAAAGGTCGACTTTGCCAAATTGAGGAGTGAACTGGCCAATGCAGATAGCACAGAGGCTCAGTTGACAAGAACCAGCCACGAGAGACTGTCCAGCGATCTGGCCAAGTTAAGCTCGAGACTGCGGGATGAGATTGGGCGGACACAGGCTAGTGTACGGCTTGACCTCAATCTCGAGAAGGGCAGGATACGAGAGGAAGCAAACGGCCAAGAGATGCGCATCAAAGAGACAGAAGCTCGTATCGAACAAGAAGTCGCGAGCTTGAGAGAACGAGTTGAAGCAGTTAAATTCTCGACTTTGCAGTGGCTAATGTACGTCATAAGCCCTCCTTTGACATGCGTGTTTTACTGACATAGTGATAGGGGTGTATGCACTGGTACAGCCGCCCTGATTTTGGGTGCCTGGCGCTTGCTGATGTGAAGTGTTTGTCTCCGTCTTTACTGAAATGTACAGGATACTCTGTGGAAAAGTCAATTGTTCTCCTTGTCGGAAGAGCAATATCGGCCGACGTTCGTCACGCCTCCTTTCATGTTTGAACGTGGTGGCCTGACACGACCTTACGGGTTTTTGTCGACTTTTGGTCATCACCACGCTTGTTCTTCTGAGTTCAAGTGTTTTTGTACAGTGCGGATGCTCTTGGAGGCTCTCACATGGCATGACTCGCATTTTCTCACTGTGGTATTTCTAACCTCGGTGTTGTGTCGGCTGTCCGGCATCCCGAGTGACAGGAGACCGCTCGAGTGGATACTTCTCCACATCTTAATCAACCTTATGTACTCAATACAGTGCGAGTGAACTCATCTATTTCTCGACGCATTTGGGAAATTCAGAAGTACGCTGACTTTTCGGCTGGAGGATTTTTGAGGTTGGAATCCTCATTGCAGTCGCTTTTCAAGCACACCCGGGATGCCCTAATATTCAACGTGTTGAGTTCATACCAAAGAACGATACACGATATCACAATACCTGGCCTCTTAGATCAAGTTACAACTCGATCCAAAATGTCTAACACAACCTCGCAAGTAAAGTCATGGATTCACACCAAAGCAGGATATCCTCAGTCCCTCAGTCTATCAACTACAGACGTGCCAGCAGCGCCCTCGCCGTCGGCATTACTGATTCAAGTCCATGCGGCTGCATTAAACCCAGTCGACATCCAGCTGATGAACTTTCCGTTGAATTCTCTACCGTATCTAGATGGACCCAAGATCCCTGCAAGAGATTTTTCGGGGACAGTTCTGGCTGCTGGATCCAAGACTGAATTCGAAAAAGGAGACGAAATTTATGGTGTCTCCTTGGCCATGAATGGCACTGGCGCTCTCACCGAAGTAGCTCACATCGACACCAATGGCGCGTGCATCGTCAAGAAACCCAAACATTTGTCGTGGCAACAGGCGGCAAGCTTGCCACTAGTTTACCTCACAGCTCGGATGTCCATTGAGAAATGCAAGCCGTTCCTGAAGGCGCCCACTCCATCAGAAAACAGACTTGTCGTATTGGGCGGTTCCTCTGCTACGGGAATCTATACCGTTCAGATCGCCAAATCACTTGGCTGGACCGTACTCTCCAGTTGCAGCGGTCGCAACATCGACTTTGTCAAAGGTCTGGGCGCTGCAGAAGTTGTTGATTATACTACCTCACTGAATGCCGTTGTAGCGGCGGTCAAGAAATTTTCACCTGGCGCGATAATCGATTGTGTTGGTGGGACAGAGACCATTGGACTAGCCGCTCAGTATGTCACGATAGTTGGAGACAAAACATCTCGGGCTTCTTTGGGTGGCAGTGCGCTTTACCTCACCCACCCTAGAATGGTACTGCGATGGCTACTTGGGTACCTAGGTGTTGTGAACTCCTATGAATGCATCACCTTGGAGCCAAGAAAGGAGTGGCTAGAGGAAACAACCAAGCTGGAACCTGAGAAGAATGTCTTCATTGACAGTATATTTGAGTTTTGCCGAGGAAAGGAAGCCTTTGAACGACTGAATACCGGGCGAGCGAGGGGGAAAGTGGTAGTGAATATTAGAAGTTGATGATGGGTACTGACCACGGATGGTAAATTGGATGCATGAATCTCAGTCATGAAATATGATCATTTTCAGCCATGAATTCAAGTATCAGATGATACAAGCAGACAGCTAAGAAAACGCTGTATTAAATACTTTGAGATGCCGTTCCTGGCTCTCGTATAAACCAGAAGGGGTCATGCGTGTCATAGGGAATCCGGGGAAATTCACATGTAACGAGTTCCGCTGATCATCCGACTCGTTTTTGTGTGCCTGGTTTCCCTTCTTGACTCTGCAACCACCTAATGAATTTGTATCATTAATATTACTTCCATTGCAGCAGCCTGCGGACGCCTGAAGTTGCGACCATGTCATGTCCTCGCACTTCATAAATCGGCATATTTCCAGAATTCGGTGCTCCCATAGATGAGATCTGCAACTTCCGTCGTGCGAACATCCAACCTCGATCGGCGACCTTGACCACATTCCATCGCTGTTGACCCTTCCACTCGCCCCCCATACGTTCACTACCTAGCGATGCCGCTTTAGCAGCGCGTGCAAAGCCGCAAACTCTTCATCTCGCTGTGTACTATTGCAGCTGTGATCTACTACTTCAAGGGATCCGTGCCGCAGTTTCTGGAAAAGCTCTGGGAGGGGCTACGAGAAGAGCTCCTGGAGCAACTGCTGGCCCTGTCGTATTGGGATCAGATCCCTTCGAGCTACAGATCAGTTGCACAAGCTATCCTTCTCGCCATTCTTGGCCCGGCCGACGAATACCTAGAACTCGTCGAGCAGATCTACCATCGGGAAATAGGCCAGCAAGACACTTGAAACATTCAAAGTTCTTGGCCATCCTGCAGCCTTCGGTGACAGAATTGGAAGAGACGTGGCGCAACAAGCTAGAAGATCAAAATGAACAAGTCTTTCATCGAGCGCATATTTCCCCAATCCCCAGGTAGCCGGTTGCCTCAATATGAGGACGACTATTCCCCCGCGTGGACAAGATCTCCAGTATCTCCTCCTTGCATCTCTTTACAGGACTCGACACTGTCTTCTCCGCGCTCTCGAGAGGGTTCCTCCTCTTCATCACGGGCCAGGTCCCAGTACCTGACCACATCTCTTGTCCGTCACGACGACCCTTTCCTTCCTGTCGAGCGCGCTTCCAAATCTCTCGAGAGAACTTTGCAGAATCTACTGGATGCACAATCGGAGGGACTCAGTGCAGGAATTGGCTCGGATGAAGTAGACGATATCTCCTCAGTAGGAAGTCCTACACCTACCCCTTCTGTGGTGACACCGACAAGTCGAAGAGATTCAGGTTTGAAAACGATACCAATTAGACAGCCGAAAACTAAGAAAGTCACGCTCCGTGGGGCCAGAAAAGGACTTGGAAAATCCATGAGAGAATTTGCGGATCTAAAGAGACACGAGTTAAGGCTTATTGAGAAGGAGATAGTAGCCCGTGACGGGGCTCTCAAGCAAGTCTCTGATCTGGGAAATCAAAGAACTGTTTTAGATGATAAGATTTACAAGATCAAACACCAAGAGAGTTCAGCCGGTCTACAATCAGAACTGCAGAAGGTTGAGCAGGAGATTCGGGAGTTGGAGAACACACTCTTTGAACTAAAGGCCAGGCATCGACATCTGACAACGCGGCTACGAGAGGAAGAGAGTGCAAAAGGGTCCAAGCTGAGTTCCTACAACGAATCAGTAAGGCTGAATGACACTCAGACGAGGACTTTCCTGCGCCATCCTCCCATTGCGCAGGGATTGCGACCAAATTTCACAGGCGGAATGTACGCATTGAAGCCCGAACGGAGAACGCTGCAGATGGCGCAAGAACAGTGGACTTCGGAGATGGAAGTGCTAGACCTACAGAAAAGCGATGTCAAGAATGAGAAGGCCGCGCTCGAAGAAGGCTCGGCTCTGTGGCGAGATGTCGTACAGCGAATCACCGGATTCGAGAAGGAACTGAAGATCCAAACGCGCGACCTGAGCCAGTCTCAACTGCAGTCATACTCCGGTGACCCCACACTGGCCAAGATGGGCCTGGAGACTAGCATGCATGTGATCCTGACGAAATTGTCAACTCTGACCTCGGAGCTGGAGAGGGATCTGAAGCTCGCGGAGGACAGAAATTGGAATCTCCTGATCTGCTCCATCGGCGCGGAGCTCGCAGCGCTCGAGCAGGCGAAAGACTTGTTGATCGAGACATCAGACCTCGCGAACGGGACAATCCACACCCCCTTGGACGACGGTGCGGGCATGAATGGTGATGCAGACTCTCTCGCCGATGAGAATCAGGATGCTCCGCACGAAGAGCTCTTGAACGAACTGCAAACTACCAGCATAAACCCACGCAGCAGAAGTCCCGGCGAGGTGAGCAACCAGAGCCTCGAGGATACGCTGCGCGAGTTTGGCGCAGAGGCGAAGGATGTGATAGGGACGGGAAAGGAACCCGAAAGGGAGAAACCTACAGGTTCGACGAAGGCCAGGGCCGTGGTCAGTGAACACCTGTCGGAGAGCGAGGACGACGACCCTGGTCCGGACTTCTTTTTGTCCCATTCTACTGAGTGAGGTGTTGGGCGTGGACGGAACTTGGGAGGTGACAGTATTTTGCGTTTGTATGACTGGGGAGTCGTTCGTAGTGGCAGGAAGTAAGTATGCCTTCTTGCAGGTATCCTAATACAAAGAAGAACATTCCGTGGATTGCTTTCGAGGTGTGTCAAGTCGAAATCTTGCTTCGCATTAGCAGTCAATGGTTATGCATCATCGAGTTCATGGCATCCTTTTCATCTGGCTAGACTGTATCCAGCTATGTCTATGTACGTCGTCCCCTTCCCAAACTTCTATTGCGGCAGCCTTTCAGCGAACCTCCGCCGAATCTCCGTGCTCGAGATCTTGCTATCAAATCCCTTCTTCACCTCCTTCACTCCGGTTTCGTCCCCGTCACCAGCACCGGCGTCCAGTACGTCTACCTCGAACACCTCCAGCGCCTTCCACCCTTTCTCGCCACGCTTGTCGTTCACCGCGTTCCCGCCCGCCCGTGTCTCGGCGGAGATGACCAGCGCTGAAATGTTTTCGTCTGTGATTGTTGGACCGAACGGGTCAGATATCTTGGTGTAGTTTATTGTGATTTCATCGGTTGGGCTGGTGGTGGTAGTTGTAGAGTAAGTCACGCGCACGACGCGGCCGTTTGGTCCGGGCTCGTTGATCTGCTGGACGGAGCGGATGCTGGGAACATCGTGGTGGAAGGTGAGTATTGATTCAACGAATTCAGCAGTGCGTTGTTGTCGTGAGTCCCAGGACTCGACAACGTTGCCGTATTTTTTGTTCACGAGTAGCTCGTCGCCTGTGATGCCCACAGTGATGAGCCGGGGAGATCCTGTGCTGCTGGGTTCGGCAGCTAGGATGGTCCCTGTCAGGAGCAATTTGTGCCCGATGTGCAGGTGGTCGAAGGTGCCGCCTACGGCTACCGAGGTGTGACTTTGTAGCGGGCGGTCGTCGATTACGGACTCTGAGGGCTTGGATGTCGATGAGGAGGTGGAGATAGCTGGGCCAGACGGGAGGCGCTCCATAGGTGATGGAGATATGTTGATAGAGTTATATGCTGTGACAAGTTGTTTAAGGGCTTGTTCACCCGATTCACCGTCGACAGAATAGATGGTTCTGTATGGTCTGGAAGACTTGACGAATGTCGTGATGTCAACGATGGGTCCAGCGAGGGGCTGCTTTCCGGCTACACCAGGGGGTAGTGAAGAGAGGCGAGGTTCGAGGACGAAGACCCGCACGTCCAAGCCACCGGGGAAGTCCAGATCGATGCTCACTTTGGCGGCTGAACTGACGACAAGGCTGTAGACTGAGGAGAAGAGAAGTTGGTACGCAGCAAAGGCCGATGCACGGGGAGACTTGGAGCTCAGTGGGTAAGAATCTGAGAGGACAACAGCAATATCTATCCTGGCAAGGGAATCGTCCTTTAGACTATCTTTGCTTACGAGGCTGGGTAAGAGTGTGTCCAGAGTGATGTTGTATGCCGACTTCAATGACGAGTGTGGGGACGGGAAAGCCAGTGCTGGAAGGATGAGGAGAGACATGTCTTTCCCTGCAAGAGGTGGCATATTGATCCTTCTTCTTGGTAGTAGGATTGTCTTTGTATCCTTTCGTGACTTCTGGTGTGTTTGATGAACGTGAAAGGGAGTGAGTGGTATTGATATGCTCTGTCGTGTCTTCTACCTTACCGAGGTATATTTATGCTCTGGATGCTCAGACCCGACTTTGACCAGGAGTCTTTGTCGTGGTTCCCAATGTTCTGTAGTAATGCTACTTGAACTAATGTAAGCGTGATTTAGTACTATTATGAGGCAAGTATTTTGATCTTTCTTTTTCAGGTGAATATGAATGGTCTTGAATCTGAGGGCGTGGTTGTGGTTGTGGGTGGTGACGAGGGTGGGGGGAGGAAGTACGCGTGCAGCGTTAGAAGTGGAAGGATGTACCCGGATTGCCCAGTTTGGGTTGTGGTGATTCTTGTCCCTGAGGCCCTGAGGCTGCACCTCGACCCTCTACCAACCACCAACCGCTCTCTGTAACCCACGCAGGTTGGGCCACTATGCATTCATCAGCCTGACTCTATAGATTGTTGCTAGGATGCCCTTCCACATTCCTCATCATCACCGTCAATCCTCCGAACCTCAATCTCCCCACGACAACCGCTTTTCACTCTCGCATGCTCTCTACTCGACCGGCCACGCTTTGACCTCCATTGGCCATCCTCACGGCCAATACCAACAGCAGCAGCAGCAGCAACAACAACACCCAAACCAAAGTCAAAACCAGCAGTGGCCCGCTCAACCCCCTCCACTTCCTTCCGCCCAGTCCACTGGAATCCTGCCCACCACGGCGTCCGACCAGATCAGATCCAACACCAATGGCAATACCACTGCCACCGTGATCCCCTACCGCTCCGGGCCCCCTCAATACGAGAATCAGTACTCGGGTCTCAGGCGTTCGCTGACTGTCGGCCGCCAGTCTGACGATCTTCTGCTCAACACCAATCCTCCTCCGCCCTCCGCCATGAGCGACGTCCACCATTATGGTGCTCCGCCAGCATATGGCCCTCCTCTACCTGCGCCAGGAGATCAGGGCTTGTCAATAAATATCGATCCTTCCACACCTCAACACCCCTCCAGCGCCGCTGCCAACATCCAGGGCCCTCCCATTCCTGGCACACTACAGCCCGGTCTGGTCAACAGACCTGCTCCTAATGCCACTCAGCTGGGTGCGAACAGTGCAGCTCCCAGTCTTCCTCAGTTGCCTCAAATATCCACTCAGTTGCAACAACCTCCACTGTCCGGGAGACCCTCTACAATGAATCATTCGCACAGCTATTCACGCTCGAGTCCCGGTGTCATGGACCAGCCCAAGTACAAACCCTTTACAAACCACACCCCTGAACAAGGGAAATATAGTTCAACCTCGAGTGCGTATGTTCCTAGCACCCCCCTTGGGCCTTCCTCCTACTCTCCCCTCGCCCTCGCCGATGTGCGTCTACGCGGAGACACCAATTTCTCGGACATGCCTTTCAGTCCAAATTTGGCCCAAGAAAGCGACATTGGACAGTATCCTCGAAATAGTAACTATGCGGCGCCTTGGCCCATATATGCTGTTGACTGGTGCAAATGGCCACCGCGCTCTAGCAACGGCTCCGCGGGCAAAATTGCCATCGGTAGCTACCTAGAGGACAATCACAATTATGTAGGGATTCACATCCCATTCCACTCTTACTATAACCTGGCTGACAGACAATTAGATTCAAATATTAGACGCCCAAAGGACCCAGGTTGACCCGGATAATCCACATGCTGAGCGAGGATTGGAATTCATCAAGACTGCAGAGGCAACACACGCATATCCGGTAACGAGGATTCTATGGGAGCCTCCTTCGTCCAACAAGCAGACTACTGACCTGCTGGCGACCTCCGGTGACCACTTGCGATTGTGGTCGTTGCCCAACGATCAACACACCTATCAATCCAATACTATCTCCCGTTCAAATAGCACCAAAACTCCGCCTTTGCAGAAACTATCCCCCTTGGCCCTTCTCTCCAATTCCAAGTCCCCTGAACATACAGCGCCGATAACGTCCTTGGACTGGAACGTTGTCCAACCTTCTCTAATCATTACCTCTTCCATCGATACCACTTGCACCATTTGGGACATTCCAACTCTCACCGCAAAAACGCAACTTATCGCACATGACAAGGAAGTCTATGATGTCCGATTTTGCGCAAATAGCGTTGATGTCTTCGTTTCCTGTGGAGCAGACGGGAGCGTCAGAATGTTCGACCTAAGAAGTCTTGAACATAGCACCATCATTTATGAGCCTTCGGAGAAGCAGCAAAATAAGGATTGTAAGAATTTCCCCTCCACAAATAAACAAGTGACTTCTTGAAATGAATGGCTAATCTCATTCCCTTTTAGCATCTGATCCTTTATCCTCCTCGCCGACTCGAGGGCCCTCCAATCTTCCCTTCCCACCTCCGTTACTACGTATTGCCGCCTCCCCCCACGATGCTCATCTCCTTGCAACATTCAGTCAAGACTCATCCGTTATCCGCGTTCTAGATGTGCGTCAGCCAGGTCAAGCTTTACTTGAACTCAAGGGTCATGGCGCATCGGTAAATTGCATAGACTGGAGTAATTCTCAGCGTGGTCTCCTCGCTTCCGGCGCTGATGACTGCTGTGTCTTGCTTTGGGACCTAATGGGCTCAAGTGCAAGTGGAATCGGCAATCAGGCACCAGGTGTCACTGCACCAGTCGGTGCCGCCGCCACTGGGCAACCTGGAGGTACAGCTCAGGAAAGAGGCCCGAGTGCGGTGTGGGAATGCGCCTTCGAGGTTGCTAATCTGAGCTGGGCCCCCGGTATGGGAACGCTAGGTGTCTGTGGTGGAAAGGGACTCTGGGGCGTGCAGTTATGAGCCAACAACCATTTCTAATCCGAAAATACCCGCCCTTTTGCATGCATTCTTTCAAGATGCAACTTGCCTTCCGAAGCGCGTTTGCCTGAATTGCATATCATATCATCCTTAGAACCCACAGGTTTGGCAGCACTTCTTCCGCTTGATGAAGTATTTCTGTACCTGGTGACAAGAGATGAAGCTATGAAGTTGATACATACCAAGTGTTCCCAGCAGCATTCTGAACAGATCGGCATGAATCTTTTTGTTTTTTAGGAATAGAGGAAGGAATAGTGGAAAAGCGGGCGGGTGGTTCTTCGAAACTTGAACAAGAAAAGTGCGCTTGTGGGATGGGGACCTTGCATAAATACGGCTTTCTCGTTCATATTTTGAGCGACAGCGTCGTTCTTGTTGTCATTATCAATTATACCGTTAGGTAGAGCAAGATGGACTGTGGGCTTGTGCATGCATGCAGGGAATGGACGGGACTGGACTGGATGACGGTTGTAAAAAGAAGAGAGAGAATGCATACTCCGCGCTGGTGTGATCAAACGTTCATTGTGGTCATTGCTTTGCTCCTGCTTGAGTCCTGCTTTTCCACGCCTTCTTCCCTTTGACTCCAATTGACATGAGCTATTGAAAATGAAGTTGCACGTACTGAGTACCATGTATATATCATGAGGCAGCGAGGTTCTGGTTGATGTGATTGCTCTGTCTAAATTTAAAAAACTATCTAGCAGCTGAGTATAGTACTCTAGGTACTACAGCTAGCCAAGCCGAACCCCTTTTCCATTGCACCGATAATCTAGTAGGATCGGCTATGCAAAAACATTTGAAGAACATCAGAGGATGCTGGGCATGCGCCAGCGTGTATGGGGGCGGGCAGGACAGTAAGATATCTCCATCTATCTAGTTGCGCCGACCTTGTTGGGGGTGGTGTGTGAGTACTCCGTATAGAAAGGCAGATAGATATGCATGGATGCATGCATGTCAGCGGTCGATTTCTAGCTCTTTTCTATGGGGTTTCGTTCTAGATGCCTGGAGAGAAGCAGTTTAGTCAAGACCCAAGCCCCCAAGTCTAACTCCGGTAATTTGATACAAGCAAAGCAAAGGCGAGCGCCTTCGGAAATTCATGTCGTGGTCCTTGTCTTGGTCGCATCATGGAACATGAGGATGTGATATAGCTAGAAGACCAAGACAGGTTGGTCTAGAGAGAAAGAGGTCAATCGGCTTTGGCCCTACCATTCGCCACATGGCCATTCGCTTGGCCTTTTAGGGCAGGCGAATGGCTGGGTGTGGCTTTGTTTAGGAAGACCAGTCGCTCAACGAATTTGAGACCCTCGTCGATGAAGATGACTGGTGCTGAGATGTAGACCACGGCGGCCCACTCTGTCACGGTGAGAGGCTCGATACTGAACAAGGTCTGCAGGAAAGGGACGTAGAGAATGGCGAAGTGCAATGCCATGGAAAGCATGATGGCGTAGATCAGCTTCATGTTCTTCCACAATGGCATCGACAAGAGTGACTCTGATGAGCTGAGTGCGTTCATGGCGTTGAACATCTCGATCACGACCAATATCGAAAGAGACATGGTCGACGCGGTCTTCGTGGCTAGGGAGCTGGCGTTGAAGATGCTGCAGTCCGTGTTGAGATAGAGCGGATTGGTCAAAGAGCATTTATGGAAATTGCGAAGCTGCGCGAAACTGATTTGCGGGCCGCTCTCGTGGAACATGAACCACCATACGTATCCAAAAACTGTGGCTGCGCCGACATAGGTGCCAACCACCATATATCGGAAAAAGAGCCAACCGGAGACTAGAGGTTCATCGCGTTTACGCGGACTGCGTCGCATCACATCATTGTCTGCTGGGTTAAATGACAGGGCGGTGGCGGGTAATCCGTCGGTCACGAGGTTGACCCAGAGAAGCTGGACGGGGATGAGAGCTTCGGGCAAACCTAATGCCGCGGTGAGGAAAATGGAGACGACTTCTCCAATGTTTGAGGAGATCAGATACCGGATGAACTGTTGGGTGTTGCTATATATGGTACGGCCTTCTTCGATGGCAAGTTCGATGGTAGCAAAGTTGTCATCGGCGAGCACCATGTCAGCTGCAAGCTTGGCAACGTCGGTTCCACTACCCATGGCGACACCAATGTCCGATTTCTTGAGCGCAGGCGCATCGTTCACGCCGTCACCAGTCATGGCAACGACCTCACCACTCGCTTGCAGCAGATCGACCAATTTGGACTTGTGAGTCGGTTCCACACGAGAGAACAGGGAAGCGGTCTTGACGGCTTTCACTTTCTCACTTTCACTCAGGGAGTCGAACTGGCGTCCTGTGAATGACTTGCCTTCGAGGTCTTCGCCTGGTGAAAACACACCAATCTGCTTACAGATGGTTTCGGCTGTATTTTGATTGTCGCCGGTAATAACGATGACTCTGATGCCAGCTTCTGTACATTTACTGATTGAAGCTGCAACCTCCGGGCGTGGAGGATCAAGCATACCAACAAGTCCAATGAGTGTCATGTTTTGTTCAAGCTGTGCATATGCTTCGGTCGTCTTTGCCGTGTGGAGAAGTTTATTTCCGCTCACATTTTCGATGTTGGCAATGGCTAGGACTCGCAGGCCGCGTCGACCGTATTCGACCACTTCCTCGGAAATCTGAGCGATGTGTTTGTTGCTGATAGAAACCTTTTGGCCGTCTGCTCCAAGGAGAACGTGCGAACATCGATCAAGGATTGATTCAGGGGCACCCTTGACCAGTAACTTCTGTTCCTTGCCAGTGCCAGCCAGGACTGACATGCTTTTCCGATCCCTTGAGAATTCGTACATTGCCTGCAAGGGCAATTTGTCTTCGTAGTACTTGCTGGAATAATGAGTTCGTTCACCAAGAGCGAGTCCATATCGTTTGTTGTTGGTCGCAACATCGTCAGTCCCAATCTTCTCGACAAGGACTCGGAGGGCACCTTCGGTCGGCTCGCCTATGCTTGAAAAAGCGTGAGTCTTGGGATCAAAAGCTAGATGGGCTTCATTGCAAAGAGCCAGGACCTCGGACATCTGTTTCAATGTCTTCGAAGAAACTGCAGGGTTCTCCAATGTCTTTCCATGGTGTAGAAGGTCGCCAGTGGGTGCAAACGTGGTACCTTCAACTTGAATCTCTTCGAGACCATTGCCCGCCTCATTCAGGTAGACGATTTTTTCGACGCTCATTTGATTGGTGGTAAGAGTACCAGTCTTATCGGAGCAGATGACACTACAACTTCCCAAAGTCTCCACGGATGGGAGACTTCGGACAATAGCATTTTTGGCGGCCATCTTTCTCGTTCCCAGTGCGAGACATGTTGTAATGACGACGGCCAGACCTTCCGGAATGGCGGCTACGCCGAGGGAGACAGCAATCTTCAGATAGTAAATGGCGCCTTTGGCCCAGCTCCCTCCATGTGAAGGATCGTTGAAGTGCTGAATGTTGATAAGCCAGACCAAAATACATATCACAGTGATGACCTTGGCTAGAGTATCGCCAAAGTCATTCAACTTCTCTTTGAGTGGTGTGGGCTCCGAGATCTGAGAGGTAATGCTGTCGTGGATATCGCCAATGGCAGTCGAAGATCCGGTAAGCACGACAACAGCCACGGCATGCCCAGTCACCACCGTGGTACCAGAAAATAGGATGTTGATCTGATCTTGTTTGACCGCTTTCTCATCCTTGATTGGCCTGGTTTCCTTGCTAACGCTCTCGCTTTCACCGGTCAGAATGGCCTGGTCTATGGCGAAATTGTTGCTGTGGATGGAGACTAAGCGACAGTCGGCTGGGATTCGGTCGCCAATGGCAAGAGATACGATATCGCCGGGGACCAGCTCTTCAGCCTTGATCTTCTGGACTTTCCCGTTTCTCAGTACCTTGGCTTCGTTCGCGGAGTATTCTTGGAGGGCGGCAATTGCCTTTTCGGCGCTGCTCTCTTGAGTCACGCCGACGATTGCATTTAGGATGAGGATGGTTAAGATCTGGAGCATGGTGAGTCCGGGTCCAGCAACAAAACGGAGGGGAACGTCTTTGGCCTACCACGACAGGATCGACAAACGCAGTCCAGTCGTCAGATTCTTCAAAGAGTGCGAGCACGAAGGATATTGCGGCAGACCCAAGAAGAATCAGAACTAACTGATCTTTGAATTGCTCAAGCACGAGTTGCCATAATGGTGTTGGCGGATCTTCGGGTAATGCTATGAGGTTTTGTTAGTTTGGCGTGCGAAGGCTGGATGGGTCCATGATTGGAGACTTACAATTGCTGCCATAGCGCTTTCGCGATTCTGTGACTTGAGCAGAGGAAAGTCCACTGGATTCAGCAACGTTGAAATGCTTGAGGACCTCGGGTACAGAGCGGACATAGGATTGCTCCATGTCGTCGAGTCGAAGGATTGCGAGTTGGTCAAGAGAAACCAGGGAAAGTAAGGATTTGGTGCTTGCAACAGGGCCTTGTCGAAGCCATGCACAATAGAGATCTTGTCTCGGGCTTCTGACAGACTGCGGTCTATGAAAAACGAGGCCTAGAAAAAAGGACTACGTCAAAGGAGCGACTTATCGGGATCATGCCCTGGGTTTCTGGGTATGGCCCACGTGGAGATCTGAACACGGTGGACTCTGTGAACTTTTTCTCATGGCGCGTCACGGGCGTAGAAAATTCCAGACGCCAGCCGCCAGCGACCCCGAGCGAGTGGCAGTCAGCCACTCTGAGGCACAGGCACAGGCACAGGGCACAGGCACAGGCACCGTGGCGACGCGGCAGCCAAGGAAGGAATAAAAGAGGCGAGTTTCAGTTTTGGGTTCGTGGCCTTCGGGCTTGAAAGTTTGGGGGACCCCGAGAAGCCTAAGGAGCCACTGCGATAGTGAGATAATAGGGGGGCGGGCGGGACCAGTTGGGGAGTACTTTAACTATTAGGTCGAGGCGAAACGCGCGATCGTTGTAGTCAAGGTCCTGGAGGACGACTCTCCAACATCGGTTCTTCTCTGATACAACATGGTGTTCAATTCCACGAGCTTCGACCTGTGGCATGCTTAACTTGGGAAGAGGTGCCCCTGGCTTTGGAACACGTGCTCACTAAGCCCTACTCAAAGGACCAAGAATACGGAGCACAGGGAAACCATGTACAAACTGCCCTACGACGGAAGTTCTCGTTCGATGAACAATAGTTGAGTTGCACATGTCAGGCTCGAGCCCGCTGATATGCTTGACTCCTGCACCACGACGTGGCTCGTAGCCTGTAGGCCAACCCAGTGAACCCACGGGCTTGCGGTGGTCACATGACTCCTGTCCTTCTGTCGGACTCGAGGCGTTTGGGTTGTCCGCACCCCAAACACGCACTGGGATGGCTGGGTAACATTTGAGAACAAGAACAATGGAGGGGCCGAGGGACCTCTCAGATTGCTGCCAGGCTGGAGTGATGTACTGATACCTGACAAGCTAGAGGGGTGACCAGATATCAATTCACCAATTCGAGCCACTGACTCACAGCCAGAGGTTTGTTTTGCAGATGGATAGCCTTGGTTGGATTGGCTGCCGATAGAACTGGAGTCACTGGCACCCTTGTTTGTTTCTTTGCTGATGGCTTGGAACTCGAATTGCCAGTTTTGAGGCGCTTGTCAAACAAACACATTTCCAAAGCAGCCCAGTTCTGAGCCCAATTCAGTTGGGGGGAGTGTCCACCCAACTCCGTAGCCTAGCTAGCCGTTCCCTGCTGATCGTTTAGGCCCATTGCCCACCCACTGCAGCTTGGAAGTAGTTGGAGCCAGAGCCCACCCGCCCACTACCCGCTGCCCAAACGGCGAGGCACCCCTTCCCCCCATCTTCAATCGTAGGTGGCTGCAGACCCCCCTCCCCCCCAAACACTGCCATACCTGTAATTACAGACATGCCCTTGACCTGCCTGAGAATCGAGATCCATGATCGCCCAGCCCTGCAATGCACTGAACTTCAAGCTGAAGCTGAGCCTGAAGCCTGACACCCCTTCACTCACCAACTACTTACTCCACCGTACTCCTGGCTGCTGGCCTTCTCCTCCCACACTCAGTCACTGCCCGTTGTCCTGTTACCTGTTACCAGTTACCTGTTATTATTCCTCTCACCCAATTCATCATCAACCATTCACCATCCATCCACACTCAACCCAGAACTTGCGACCCCGTCTCATCACCAGACGCTCATCTCTCCCTCAAATTTCCATCCACAGTCAACAATCTCCATCTTCCATCTCCCACAAACTTCCTCCCGTTCACACTCAATCTCCATCTTATTCTCAATCCTTTTCTTTCATCTTTGTCTAATCATTCCACACCTCCCAAAACATGGCTACTGATGTGAGTATCATCTTGTCCCCTTTCCCCGCCGCCCAAACTGTGCTTGTCCAGCTCAGTCTGTCCAACCCGATGTCTCCCCTCCCCCAAGATCATCTCATTTGATAACGAACGATGCTGACATCCCTGTTATCTACAGCGCGAAAGGTATCTCTACCACTCTGACCTCATACCAAGCGACTGTTCCTAATCATCTATAATAGCAAAACCTTCCTCGCGAGGCTCTGCGAGCAGGCCGAACGCTATGACGAAATGGTCAATTACATGAAAGAGGTTGCAAACGTACGTCCGGCCCTCATCCACCATTTCCATCCATCCTTGCATGCCATCGCAATTCACTGACTTGTCCAAGCTGGGTGGAGAGTTGTCTGTCGATGAGCGGAATCTCCTTTCGGTTGCCTACAAGAACGTAGTGGGCACTCGACGTGCTTCGTGGCGCATCATCTCCTCCATCGAGCAAAAGGAAGAGTCAAAGGGCTCTGACAAGCACGTCTCTACCATCCGTGACTACCGCCAGAAGATTGAGACCGAGCTTGAGAAAGTCTGTCAGGATGTCCTCGACGTCCTTGATGAGGCCCTTATTCCCAAGGCCGAGTCTGGCGAGTCAAAAGTCTTCTACCACAAGATGTATGTCTTACCATTCCCTGCCCACCACCCGTACATTGACCAACTCCATCAACAGGAAGGGTGATTATCACCGATACCTGGCCGAATTCGCCTCGGGAGAAAAGCGCAAGGTTGCCGCCACCGCCGCACACGAGGCCTACAAGGTATGATACGAGTGTCCTGGAGAGGCAAAGGCATCCACTGATCAACCCCATCTAGAATGCTACCGACGTTGCACAGACTGAGCTCACCCCAACACACCCTATCCGCCTTGGTCTTGCCCTCAACTTCAGTGTCTTCTACTACGAAATCCTCAACTCTCCCGATCGCGCCTGCCACCTTGCCAAGCAAGCCTTTGACGACGCTATCGCCGAGCTTGACTCGCTCTCCGAGGAATCCTACCGCGACAGCACATTGATCATGCAGTTGCTGCGAGACAACCTAACATTGTGGACCTCGTCCGACGGTGGTGAGGGAGATGCCGGTCCAGCTGGTGATGCTCCTAAGGAAGAGAAGACTGCTGAGCCTGCCGCTGCACCAGCGGAGCCTGCGGAGAAGACAGAGGCCGCTCCCGCTTCCTAGATGTGTTGTCCTGTGGCTGACGGTCATCTGAGCGATGATCGCCCCTTTGGCGACTCTTGCTTACGACTCCTTCAATGTTTACTCCGGCAGGGTTATTGCTCCAATGGCAGCTTCGCCTGTCCTGTGGGCACGGATTCTAGGTTTTGCACTGGAAGGCGCGTATCAAGTTGAATCGTTCCGAAGGCGAAGGCGAGAGATAAGGGCAAGCTACGGATCCCCAACCCCAACCCCGAGAATCAGGGTTCATCCCCCCCCCCCCCAATTATCCCCCTCTATGTCGAAATCGAATCCAAGCAACCACAGTTTTTCCCTTTTTATTTCCTTCGTTACCACTTATCTTTAACTTTTTTGTGCCGGATGAGTGGA
>Ga0105239_10001621_pt1 | contig 29737 bp, 23 predicted proteins | sample KBSC44metaG_FD_92761 | JGI IMG/M metagenome (GOLD analysis project Ga0105239, IMG submission 92761) | Corn rhizosphere microbial communities from Kellogg Biological Station, Michigan, USA - KBS C4-4 metaG | ecosystem: Host-associated > Plants > Roots > Rhizosphere > Soil | place: Michigan, USA...
AGCGGCGGCCCCCCCCCCCCCCCCCCCCGAGGCGTTCTCGCACGGACAGTGTCCAATATTTCCAGTGTCTCGGAGACCATGAGCCGTGTGCCTTGGCTTATGAGCTTTCCCCCTCCTCTTTGCTAGATATGGGTGCAAGTTGCTGTAATTTAAATACTTAGCAGAATCGACGGCTTTGTTGAATATAGATGAACATCCAAGTGCCAAAGGCAATCCCTGCAAGCGGTCAAGGTCTGGGAGCCTTGGATAGTTTTGCCAATGTCCCCAAGCCATCGCCAATGCAGATGCTTAGAGGCTATTGGTCACAAGCCTTTACGAGCTGAAATCGCCTCTTGGTCGGGGCTTGGTGTAAGCTTGGCAAAGTGTATATTGCAGAGATTGGACCACGAAGGTCAAAATCGGTAACAGAGCAGATCAAAAACTCCCCTTTATCTTGTACCCTTTCTGTGGCTGAGAAGTACGAGGTGGTCAATGGGGGCTGAAGCCCAGCAGCAAGGGTCCGTGTGCCAGGCTGATTCAGACTTGACGGTTATCCTTGGCTTAACCAAGATTGTGTCAAGCTTTTGTTATGAATTGGGTACCTTATTGTATGATCGATCGTTGAGTGGCTGGGTGTCACTTACCTGTGAGGGAGATCTCTGTGAAAAGTGCCCGAGAGATAGATACCTACCTAGGGAGACAAGACGGTGATTCCTGATGCAGCAGGCTACTCATTTAGCCATCGTTGAGTACGGAGTACAGCTTTCAGTTTGGTTGCATATGAAAGCCGGTTCACCGACCTATTACTTGAAAATTGGGCCATGGATGTTGGCAATCCAACATGCAAGACTTTTAAAGGGAGGGCACTATATTGTATCGTTGAAGGAAGCGACTCACTCACCACCTGTGGATTGTGAGATGAGCGAAGGCAAGCAGCATGGTATGTTATAATACCTTTGGGCGGTGGTCTGGGGCTTGATTGGAGATGTCAGCCGAGCGAATAGTAGAACAGCGCCATCCCCTCGGATTTCACGTGATTCTAAATGCCAAGACCTGGGGGAAAGTGCACCCACTGCGAGGCAAATGCGGGCAGGCACGACTAGGCTAGCGACGCAAAGCGCAGTTGAAAGTAAACACATACGAATCACTTTGCTGGCTTTATTGATTGTGCTTCTGCTTGTGCACCACACATCGTCAGCCTTTAAAGCTTTATCTCAAATCGTTGGCCTCATCTCCCCTGGAGTGAACCATCCCACACCGGCTTCGACACAACTGATCCCGCGACATTCACACCACCCACGGACTCGCATGGCAGCCTTATAATTAATTACTGGCGAACATTCATCGCGCGAACGCGAGCTTTCCCCAATGGATAAGATCTTGGAGGATAGTCAAGCTTTGACCCCGGCTCTGCTCCTCAAAGATGAAGGCCAATTCGAGCAAACGGCACTAGAACTGTTATCAAAGTTGACCAAGCTCTCCTCACAAGATTTGGCCATAAGAGATCTGCTTGATGTATGTCACATGAAACCACCACATACTAGGATTGGAACTGATCATTGTTTTAGGCGATTCAACCATCTACTCATACAATCACCTTCCTCTATGTGCTGTTAGCTTGCATAGAAGCATCTGCAGCTAGTGGAAAAGCTGCACCTCGCCAACTACCTTCCAGCATTCTGCCTGAGGGGTCACTGTGGCCATACATCACTCAAATACTGTTAGAATTCGATCCCATACAAGTCCGATATTGTGGAACGCAACTAGTACGCATAATCGAGTCTGTGGCCCTTGGTGCAGAACAGACCTCCAACTTCATCCCCGCCATTCAACTACTTCACCATGTCATCCTTGGGCTTGATAGTACATCGTCAATATTGACCTCAACTCACCGAACTTATATTCGCCTCTGTCTTCTTGCTCAAGCTTATGCCGAGGCAATCGACATTCTGGATCGCCCAATTTATTCCATACCCACAATGCTCGACAGTCGTTCGAGAAGCCACATCTGCTCTGGCACAGATCAAAACTCAACATATTTGAACCCAGCAACTGGCCTGACCCAACCCATTACTTCTCGAACCTTCCTTGAATATTATCTGTTAGGTGCCCTGGCTTATCTAGGTGCAAGACGCTACAAGGATGCCTTATTTTTTCTTGAAGTGGTTCTTTCTGCCCCGGCAGCACAAGGTATTGCGAGCATGCTACAGATTGAAGCCTACCGGAAGTGGACACTTGTCGGTTTAATTCTAAATGGTTCCACCCCAGAATCACCTAAAACCGTCTCACAGGGATCTCTGAAGCATATCAAGTCGCTGGCCAAACCATATGACTGTGTCGTTGATGCCTTCCATAGTCATGACCTCAACAAACTCCGATCTGAGATTGAGGTCGGAAGTTCGCTGTGGCAAGAGGATGGAAACTACGGTCTCATGGTGGAAGTCTACCAAGCGTTCAGGAAATTTACAATCCAACGTCTGGGAAGAACTTTTGCGGCTCTTCCTCTAACCGCAGTGGCAAGGAAAACATCAGTCGACCCACCAGAAGATCTGTCCGAAACCAGGACGTATCTTCAAACCTTAATTGCCGAGCGATCACTCTCTGCCGTCCTCACCACCTCAGAATCAGGTGAAGAGATCCTGCGCTTCCATCCTCCATCCGTATTGCTAAGGAGTGAGATCGAAGTGGAGAAAGCCCTTGCGACTCAGACAGAACATCTTCACGGGTTGCTCAGACATATCCAAGACACCGAGCACCGAATGGAGACTTCCAAGGAGTATATTGACTATCTCAAGAGGTTGAAGAAGGCTAGGGAAGAAACCAAGAAGACAGCCCCTGGAAAATCAGCAACGGTTGACGACGTCGATGAAGATATGATGGAAGAGTTTTAGCCGAACCCTGCCACACAGATGAAATACGGGGTGCCCAGTCCTGAGTAGTCGATTCAATCTCTCGGTGTTGATATGTACACTCATTGGGTCGATTTCTCATTCGGCTTGCCAGCCCCCAAATGGGTAATCTGCGAGTTCTCCCTTGCACCATGAGGTTCCAGGAGACAAAGGAAGAACATATATCATCTGGAGCCAAACTCTTCAGGGTGGGGGAAACAAAACGATAGCCATAGAGCTAGAGTCATTGGCATTAACATTGATGGGATTGGCCGACGAGTGATGAAAGTGAAGACATGAACTGAAATGCATTCTCAGCAAGCGACTGGCGTTATGGGTTTCCAAAGAGCCACAAACGTAGGGCAGTACAGGTTAGAGAGAGCAAAGACAAAACAACACTTTTCCTGCTAGAGAACGCGGTGAGAAAAAGGTTACCCGACTTTAGTGCATCGTAGAACAGCGCGCCTGTCGAGTTCAATTAGAGTCTGTTGTGCCCCTATATCGTCGCGCACATCCGACCAAGGTCTCCTGCCCGACCAGCCCTAAGAGGCTGCGCAATATTTGCCGGTGTGATACTTGTATAGGACTTACCGCGTTCCTCCGCAACCCTTTAAAGGCAAGCGGGCGGTGAATCGTGACCCTAGGGAAAGGAAGTCCCAGGTCTAGGAAAAGTAGATGATGATAAGAATTTTTCAAATGTTTTTTGTTTTTTTTGCTTGCTCTCTTTCAAGAACTATAGAACTAGCACAGCAGGCAGAAAACGGCAGCTACTGCGTACTTGAGATGCTAGATACTTGAATGTTTCAGAGTAAAAAAACTTCCAAGAAGAACCACACTGCATAAGAGCAAACTCGACACTTTCCAGCAAAAGGGGAAAGACATGTTTCAAAGCGAGCGATGGGAAAACACTCATTCACTTTTTTGCCCTGTCCTCCGCTCCCGCAAGGTCCATGGAGATGTGGTTGGTATCCTTCCTCCGCCTGCCTCCGCCCCCTTCCTCTCCTCCTTCACTTGGTTTTTTTCTTTAATTCCTGGACCTGAGTTCATTTCAGATTGCCGATACTCCGTTAGGGGGGAAGAAAGACTGGTATCCCCCTCCCGTTTCCGAGGCCGTTTCCTGCAATGAGACTGCAAAGCCAGATAAAGAGATGAGTCGTGATTCGAGCGCCTTGGGAATCGAGGGTATCATTTCCTCGATACGTTGAGGTGTTACAAGTATAGACAATTTAATGCTTCCTTGACATGCGTTCGTGTCGAGGTGATTGAATTTATGCGGTGGCGCTTGAGACCTTCTCGATCTCGATCCGAGGCATCGAGGCGGATGCAGCTCCTAGATCTGTGACCTTTGCACGAGGATCTGGACACACGTTAGTCACGTAGCACGAATTAGAAGGGCATGTCGACTTCTCACTTTTGCGGTTGTAATCTTTTATCGCCGACTTGATGGCATCCTCAGCAAGCATTGAGCAATGCAGCTTGACTGGTGGTAGACAAAGCTCCTTTGCGATCTCGGTATTCTTGATCTTTCCCGCTTGCTCGAGGGTCATGCCGCGGACAAGTTCGGTCAAATATGAGGACGAAGCGATAGCTGATCCACAACCAAAAGTCTTGAACTTGACATCGGCGATAGTCTGGTTATCAGGGTCGACCTTGATCTGAAGCTTCATAACATCGCCGCAGGCGGGAGCACCGACGAGACCTGAAAGAATTGTTAGAACATCAGTTTGCCATCATGAAAAGACCAATGCTCGGAGTGTCCGCGGTGAATTTGCGCGGCTTCGGGCTCGGTCGTAAGATGGGAGCAATTGACGCACCTGTCCCAACATCGGTTGCGTTCTTATCCATAGACCCTACATTCCGTGGATTGGAGTAATGATCAAGCACCTTCTCATGATATGACCGTCTTTGTGATAGTTGTGTGGCAGCAGGTCTTAGGAAGGGTGATGTGGCTCTAGAGGCGAGTGGTGATCGGACGGATGCTTGAACCGAGGTGGTGAGGGTGCGAGGGACGCTCAGAAGCGCTCTTCGGGACATGGTGAGTGCTGTGTGTATGTGCGGGTGTGTATTTAGATGATGTTGTAAGGTTCTCGAAGAGAGATTGGGATAGTTTTAGGTGGTGACGAGGTGGAATAGGTGGATGAGTTTGTATTATTGGGGTGTGTTTGACGACAGAAGGCGAAACCTCGAGGCAAATCTTTGGAGCGAGAAGAGAGAAGAGGGGACTAACTCCGACCAAGGGACCGACCTAATTCCGCGCTAATCCACCTATGGTTAATATGCCAAGCTTCTAGAAAGTATGACGTTTTCGCATTCACGCGCCCTTTGTGGTTGCTCTTTCCACGTTCGAACCCTCCGACTTAGGCGCGTCGTTTTGTAGGGCACTGGCACCACACGCGTTTGTACTCGTAGGAGCCCATAGACGAACTTTCACAGTCGCAACCGACGCTCTGGATCTGATAACAAGGCTTGAAAATCCGCATTACCCAAACATAACACCTCCACAACCCCACGATCTCCTCGATGCCTTTTCCATCAAAGAAGAGGAAGTCAGCGAACCAGGCATACGATGATAGCGATATCGATGTTGATGCACCTGCAAAACGCGGCAAGGCTTCATCCGGAGCCGCATTCAAGCCTGCCTCTGAACCTCTATTTGACTCAGATGGGAACCAATACTGGGAGATCTCAAAAGCCAGACGCGTCACCCTATCTGAATTCAAGGGCAAGCAAATGGTGAATATACGAGAGTATTATCAAAAGGATGACGAGTGGCTCCCTGGAAAGAAGGTGAGTTCTTACTGGCAAATCTGGCCATGGAGTATTTGTTCATCAAGTCCAATAGGGCATCTCCATGACTCTCGAACAATACTCTGCATTTATCAATGTCATCCCTCAAATTGAAACTGCCTTGAAAAAGAAAGGTGAAAAGATTCCTCGACCCAATTATGGTCCCCAACCTGGACCTGGCAACCAGGATGACCAAGATGTCGATGACAACCAAATCGAAGACAAGAAGGCCAACATCGAGGCGACCAGTGATGAGGATGAGTGATGCTCGAATATATTCTCACGATCACGAATTGTCTCTTGCTGGCATTATGAGGATTACATCATCTGTCATCGAGCACAAAAGAAACACTCTGATAAGCGATGTACTTCACATATGTGCGATTACAATAACTACGGGTATGTTCTACATATCCCTGTACGTGGTCTTGGCTAATGGACAAGTTTATGGATCATGCTGTGATACAGTCTATAGGCATTGTGGCTCTATCCTGACCGATTGAGGAACGGTCTTAGGAGCTGCTCTCCCACTCGGCCAACCGCGAAGCCAAGCTGCCCTTTTTCCAATGCTTCTCATAATCTTCTCTGAGCTGCACCTTGCTCTGCTCGCCAGCTTTCCCGTAACCACCGCCTCCAGGAGTCAGCTAGAAATGAAGGGTTAGCAAAATGATCCACTCAACAGAGTCATGAGAACGTGTTGGACTTACCACAATGATCCTTTCACCTGGGGACATGGATGCCGTGTTTTTGGCCCCGAGACTGCCATTCATTAGTATTTCTCTCCAACATATCCGACGAGGACAGGAAAGATCAAGCAATGAAGCTCTCCCACTGAACACCTGGCACAGGCAGACAAATAGACAAGTCACCGATGACATACCTGATATACTTTTCCTCATACTCGTCATCTTTCGCGCTCTCACGCTGTTTTCCCTCATGTTCACCGCCCAACCCCTTCTTCGTGACTTTCTTGATCCTTCTTACCCAGATGTTCTTACCACATTGTGCATCACCACCACCATGCAGACCGTACGGCCTGTATACTCTGCGCTCACTCAAAATACTAACTTGGACAGGGATTCGGAACTCGATATCACGAACTACTCCGTCACCACCTTTATGCTGCCCGACACCACCGCTCCCAGCTCTCAGGCTGAATTGTCGAAGAATGACAGGATATCTCCTCTCAAACACCTCCGCGTCTGTTATCCTCGTGTTCGTCATATGCGTGTGCACTCCACTGGTCCCCTCCCAGTCCTTACCCGCACCACTACCACCAGCAATTGTCTCATAATACCCGAATCCTTTCTGCTGTGCCCCGCCCTTCATATTCCCACCAAAACCGAACGTCAAATTATTGCAATCACCTTGGCTTGCTGCACAGGCCTCGAAGCACTTGAATACGACGTCGGTCACACGCTGGCTGGTAAGTACATTTCCACCCACCACGGCCGCCTTCTCACTGGGGCTGAGGAAACTTCCAGGTGGGATCCTCACATCCACAGGTTTCAGGCACCCCTGGTTCAACGGGATGTCCTGGTCGATCAAACAACGTAAGCAATAGATGATCGCCGAGTACGTTACAGCCTCGGGTGCGTTAATATTGCCATATACCTCAGGGCCTGTGCCGTCAAAATCGAACACTGCCTCGCCCTTCTCTGCATCAATAGTCACGCGCAGACTGATCGGCGACCCGTCATCCATGTAGTCTGTAGCCTGGAGATCCTTACCCTCGAACCGCTTGCTCACATCCTTGAGCAGCTCGCGCACGCTGCGCTCTGCGTTGTCCTGAATCGCGTGCATGTAGTACTGCACTACATCCTCGCCATAATCCTCGATGAGGGTGCTAATCAGATTGATCCCCTTCTGGTTCGCGGCAATCTGCGCCTTGAGATCATTGATGTTATCAGCCAGACACCGCGTCCCACTGCAATCCGGGTACTGGGCGGGCTCTTCATACAGGATCTGCGTGATGCGCTCCTCATCAAACTTGCCCTCCGAGACAAGCTTCTCGGACTTGATCGCCGCGCCCTCTTGGTACAGCTCGCGCGAGTGCGGCGGCATGGATCCCGGGAGAATGCCGCCGATGTCCGCGTGGTGAGCGCGACTTGCGACGTAAAACACAATCTCGCCACCAGCCGAGAAAGCGGGCGTCACGACCGTGATGTCCGGAAGATGGGTACCACCGTACTCCGGGTGATTAGAGACAATGACATCTCCCTTCTTCAGCTTCCCATCCCAGATCTTCGCCTGCGTGCGCACGCACGTCGACATGGAGCCGAGGTGGACAGGCAGATGGGGCGCGTTGGCGACGAGCCCACCCGCGGCGTCGAAGAGCGCGCAGCTGTAGTCCAGGCGCTCCTTGACGTTCGTGCTCACGGACGTCTTCTGCAGCGCGCGGCCCATCTGCTCTGCGATCGCCATGAAGCGGTGCGCAAAGATCGAGAGGAGGATCGGGTCGACCTCGCGTGTATTCGCTTTCTTCGCCGCCCCTTCCTCCCCGATGTTGATCACCACGTGCGTCTCGATCACCAGCGCTGTCGCCCCAGGCGTCACCACGATCGTCTGTGTGCCGTCTGCGATGATCGCGGGCCCGGATACCCGCGTCCCAACGTCCAGATCTTCTAGCTTGTAGATCGCGGTTTCTTGCCGTCCGCCTTCGAAGTACACCTGTGAGGTCGCGTACGCCTTATCCGCGGACACGTTTGTCGGTTTAATCTCCTTGAGCTGCTGGTCCGCTGTCTTCGACATGCCTCGGAAGGACTTGCCGATGCCGCGGACGCGCACGTCGTCGACGATGATGTCCCGGTCGGGCAGTGTGAAGCCGAATTCCTGCTCGTGCTGGCGGACGAATGCCGCGCCAAACGCGAACTCATCGCCCTCATACAGTTCCTGGGCCTCCTCCGCGGACGGCTTGATCACCATCAGCGCGGACTCGGTGCCGCGGTACCGCATGTTGAGATACTCTTCGTACTGGATGGAGTCGTCATTGAAGCCCTGGTCTTGGAGCCGTTTGCGCGATCGTTGCTTCAGATCGTCGAGCTTCGACTGCAGTCCCTCGCGTTTGCCACCGGAGAGATCCCATACGTGCGACTCGGGGACTTGAGACTCGTCCACCACGTCGGCAAGTGCCATGCCGTACGCCGACAGCACGGACGAATACCGATGAACGAGGATCTGGCGAATGCCAAGTGACTCGGCGATCGCCACAGCATGTTGTCCGCCTGCTCCTCCAAATGTCGCAAGGCGATGCTGCGACGTATCGTGGCCCTTGGCTTCGGTCAGCGAGCGGATCGGCCGGGTCATCGTTTCGTTCGCGATTTTGATGAACCCATAAGCGACCTCGTCGGCGGACATGTGCTTGTCTGTCTTGCTGTTGATTTCTCGAGTCAGTTCCTCGAAGAGCTTCTTGCTTGCTTCGGGGTCGAGGCCCTGGTCTTCATTCTTGCCGAAGATTTTGGGGAAGAAATCGGGGAGGAGACGTCCCAGAAAGAGGTTTGCATCTGTGACTGTCAAGGGGCCGCCTTTGCGATAACATGCTGGTCCAGGATGGGCGCCTGCAGACTCGGGCCCTACTGTGAATAGGCCGTTTCTGAAGAATAGCCGAGATCCGCCCCCTGCCGCCACGGTGTTGATGTCTAGTTGAGGAGATTGGATAGTGACGCCCGCCGTTGTGGTCTCGAATACGTGTTCGTAGCGACCAGAACCATATCGACTGACATCTGTACTTGTGCCGCCCATGTCGAAGCCGATGACGGGTGTCTTCGTCTCTGGATCGTATGACGTCAAGGCGTAACCGACGACACCACCAGCCGGACCCGATAGAATAGCCCGCAGGCCTGAAAACTTGTCGACGTCCACCAACCCACCGTCAGATTGCATGAACTCACACCTGGCACCTTTATCCTCGCCTTCCTTCTTGACGCTCTCGGAACCAAGCCCGCCTTCAAACCCGGCCTGGAACCCCGAGATGTACTTTTTGATCGCCGGCGTGAGGTACGCGTCTGCGCAAGCCGAGGTTGTGCGCGGCACGAGCTTGATCATGGGCATGAGTGCATGGCTCAGACTGACATTCTCAAAGCCAATCTCTTGCGCCAGTTTACCCACCAACGCCTCGTGCTCGGGAAACGTGTAGCCATGCATCAGGCACACAGCCACGCTGCGGAACCCTTCATTGTACAGGCTCTTCAGCTGCTCCTTGACCTTCTCCTCCTCAGGCCTCTGCAGGATCCTCACCGCTTCACCAGAAAGGCCGCTCACGAGCTCGTGGTCCTTGTAATCCTCGTGCTTTGCCTCGACCTTAGTCTGCGTCCGCTGGGGGTCCTCAGCGTAGTCCTCGAGCGTGACACGCTCGTCAATCTCGATGACTTTTTGGTACAGCACGTCTGGCCTGCGGATGGCGAGGTCGAAGATCTTGGGTCTCGACTGGTTCCCGATCTCGAGACAATCTTTGAAGCCGCGGGTGACGACGAGGGCCATTTTCTCGCCTTTCCGCTCCAGCAGCGCGTTCGTCGCTACCGTCGTCCCCATCCGGATGCTCTCGATCTTGCTAGTGTCTAGTGCCTCGCCTCGGGGAATGTCCCGCCCCGTGAACTTCGACATCAGTCGTCGGATGCCTTCCAGCGGCGCATCCTCGTAGTTCGACGGGTCTTCAGACAGCAGTTTGATGATAATGTCATCTTCCATCCGCCCTGTGCCCGGGTTGCCCACGCAGTCCGTAAACGTACCGCCTCGCTTTTTTTTGGAGCGCTAGGTTAGAATAGATTCATCCGCATTGTGGTAAGGCGATTGCGTGAAGGGAGTGGGGTATGTGCTTCTCGAAAGGAGCACTTGCGACTCACATCGATGGCAATGCGGATGCCCTTCTCGGACCCGCTGGCGTCCCCCATCTTGTCCCGTTTGGGTTCTGATTAACGACAACGAATATCCAAAAGGAACACAACTTGAACTTGCGCCGCGTAAATCACACGAAAGCAAACGCAGAAAATCTGCCGTCTCGAGAGCCGTTCAATATCAATTACAAAGCAAGGAATAGAATAAAAATGCCGAAAGCGAAATATATAAATATTAACGATGGAGAAGCCCGCTCTCGAAGCACCCCCCAAGAAAGCGAGCCAAGGGTGGACGTGCTGGATTAGTATGGAGACCACCACGTAGCGAAAGATAAAGTAATGGGGGAAAGTAATTACCCTGCTTCTGAATATCCTCGTAGGATGAATTGATAGATATAAATGGGTTTCGGATATCTTTGGGTAGATATCATGCTTCGCATGGGGGCTCGACTTATTGATTGTGGAACATTATTTCCGTTTTGGGTAGTGCTCGGACTGCCGAAGCTCCTTATATCGGCTCGTCGTCCCGATGGACTTTCAAGCTCGTGTATACATATGATGGTAGTATCTCCAGGTAGGTAGAAGCATTGTACTGGGAAATACTGAGAACCATCCCTTTCCCTCGTTCAGCGCGTGCACAATTGGCGATGAACATTGTCGTCGCCGGCCCAAAAGCGTGTGGCTGGCTGCGAAACAGCTGTAATATTTCGTCATCGACTGATTCGCTGAGGTCTCCGATGACGGCTGGAGCAAAAATCGCCGAGGCCAGCCTTGTTCATTGCCTTTGGGTGGCTACGCACAAGTGGGTGGCGCTGACGTTTCTTTCCCCCTGGGGCACGCTAGAGAGTGGCCTTTAATATCTAATGTCTGATTTGGTCGACGTGGTGGGAAATTCACCAGAATAGTGAAATTGAAGCAAAGTCAGAGTGGACCTCTAGAGCCCTAAGGTTTCAGCACTGGCAGTCGACAAAAGTATTGGATCGCGGGACAAGTCTTGTGCGCGGCCAGGGATCGATGGTTCCTACAAGTCTGAGGCTTCGCAAAAGATTCTAGACCGTCTATCTAGCACAGATGATTACAAATGAAAGGTCGACCAAAAGCGTTTTAGAATATCTCTCCTCGTAGGATGTTCACCAGCCTACTTGGTAAGAGTGGCCCTCAACTCGTCTAGGGCTTTCGATGCATCCCTCGCCTTTGATTCCACCATTCGCTTCCTGAGAGCTCTGGTTGCGGCCCTTGCCTTATCGAGCTCTGTGCTTCCCTCAGCCGTGCCAAAAATATGGTCGAGCAGGTCTTGAATCGACTTTCCGCCGTCATCAGGCCAAAAGGGAGTAAGTTTCGCTCTGCCCATAATCGGCTCGTAATGGTTCTCTGCGATGGTGCCAACGGAAATCCCAAGATGGCGCATGACCCTCGAATCAATGAACTGGTCCGATGCAACAGGACTTGTGATGAATGGCTGCTCGGCAAAAATGCCCTCGATCATGGTGCCAAAGCCTCCGTGCGAGATCACACATTTCAGGGCGGGATGGAGGAGGATGTCCTGCTGGGGTGCCCACGCAGTAACCACTCCGTCGTTGAAGCTTTTGCCCAGCCTCTTTCTCATCTCTTCAGTGCCTTCTCGGAAAAGCAGGACCCATGGAGTTTTGTTTCTGCGTAGCGTTTCAATGAGGAATGCTGCTTGATCTATCTCGAGTTCGATATGGCTGCCCATCCCCACATATACGACGGATTGGTCCGCCTGACTGTTCATGAACTGAATACACTCGTCGTTCATTGCAGCTGGTCTTGGTTGTGGGCGTGCTCCCCCATCCAGCGCTTTTTCATACCATGGCGGTAGGATGGGTCCAATCATATATTTGCGTGCTTTGTCCTCGAACGGCGCTGGAAGTAAGTGGTCTTGTTTGAAACTCTCGCCTTCGAGTCCGATGTTTGTGTTCGAATAGATTATCCCTGAGGCTGCTGACAATGACGCTCCCACCATTTGTAGCATGGGGCCAGCGAAATCCGTAACGTCTCCTGGCTCAGCCTCGATGTCCTTGGTTGAACCTCCGATCCCCTTAATGAGCACTTTCCTTTTCATGTCCAAATCGGGACGATGCTGGGAACCAAGTCGCACCATGTACTCTGTCACAAACCAGGGACAATAGGTTAGCTTAATCACCACAATGAGATGGAACCATTAGGGTCAGCTATGCCTTCCAAGAGCCAAAGGAATTTGGGATCAAGGCTCCTTCTTAGGTTTTGATCAAGAATCGACAGCAACCTACCGGTACTGGGGTTCAACACAAGGAATTGAAGTTGAAGTTCCTTTGCCAGGATCGGCAAACCACCCATCAGGGGGTTGGATATAATTGCTGTTATCCTATCAGAAGGGAATCGCCGGCGTATCTCTTCGAATGTCTCGCGCACTGCCTGATTGTACTCGGGGCTGCGAATTTGTATGACCAGTTCTCTCGGCTCCGCAGGATGCCAGTCTTCCCACTGGCCGTTCCCAAGAACTTGTAGATGCACATTAGGGTTTTCGTCCTGTCCAGTTGCCCGCATCCACTTCTCCCCCTCCTTTCTGCTCAGGACCAGGACGTGCGAGATGATGTCTTGGTTTGCGATCGTGGTCGCCACATTGAACATGTTGACCGCATGGCCAGCGCCTGGAAATGCAGCACATAGTACATGTGTTTTCCGAGCCATATTTTTAGAATAGGGAAATCAGTAGTGGGAGAAGTACAAAACCTTTTCACCTAGTTCACATGTCGAGTCTCAAATCGTGATCGATCCTAGATATGACCGCCTATAAATACATCACGGCAGTAGTGGTCAAGTTCGGAGACAATTATTAAAAAATGTCTCCGATATCTCACTGGAGGCCTGATCGGGGAGCATGTATGCATTTTGCGACCCTTGTGAACTCGAGTTGTTCACATTCAGAAAACTAGAGAAACCCTTGAACATCAGGATTAAGCTAGTGAGGTGATACAAAGAAAAGTGGTTGGCCAGGCCTTGAGACCTAGTTATGCCTGATTGAGGGTGGCTCAAAGCTTTTGCTCGGTACCAAAAGCCAACCAACTAGTTATGCTAGCTGGAACCCACTGCAATTTTGTTACCTAAGTCTGATTTTTAACGCTGCCGTACCGAGTACGTATAGATTTAGTTCGCAAGCGGTGGACGAAAACAGGATTGACAGCCAAAATTCTGTGGAGCGGAAGGTGCAATGATATATAATCTTCTCCATATTGAATTTGTCATTGGGCCAATAACTAGAGTCAGCACGTTAATGCACCTAGGGTTTATCTTGTCCGTTGGGTATCAGAAGGTCCACATACGTACTCGCTGAGGATGCTGGACACTGTGGAGTTCGAATCAGCCTCGCAACCTGTATTCTTACACACCGAGTACTCGGCGTATTGGCCCCTTCGTCGTCGAATGGTGCCGGGACATTTGAAACTGTGATTCTACCGTTGAATTCATAGTTGACACAACTCCCGAGGTGTCTTTGTTAGGGGTCTTTGTGGAGGAAGGTTTTGGAAGAAGCGAGGCCGTGACAAGTGAAGATTTATCATCATGCGGGCTTGTGTCAGGTTCTTCTGCGTCGTCTTCCCAATTTCCAGTCCACCTAGGAGCAACCCATCTTCGATCATGCTCCAATGCGGAGGTTGGTAAGTCCGACATCATTGCTCTCTGGCGTGACTTTTCGAGAACCCATTTCCAACGCCGGGGTGGTAGTTTCCGCCGATATCTGCGATATAGCACGCTCATATGCTCAACATCACCTGCAGCGTACCTCAACATCGTGGGTGAAAGCGGCCTCTTCGTAAACACGTCCGGGGAGCCTCCATACCTCGGGTTGTATAATATTCTCCCCTTTTCTTTCTGCATATTCCATTTCTGAATCACATCGGGACGAGCAAACAGGTGCTTCTCAATGCATTTCAGAAGGCCTAACACCGTGGAACCAGGATCACCTGGCCTCGAAAAGTATTCCATCAATTGGAGGTCCCGTACACCACCGAGACGTATTCCATACTCGGTGGATAAATTGTCTGAATCATTGCGAGCATCGAAGATAACTTTGGGAATTCTGTCGCTTTCTAAAATCGTCTTTAAAGTCGTGGTGCTATCATCGGCGTATGTAGTAAAAGCGGCTTCTTTGAGAACATGAATGTCAATGACAAAGGTACACTTCAGTGGGGTTGCAAGAATCTGAAGAAGAGCTAAACTGCCCTTTCTTCCTAGGTTATGGCCTTCCGCGTCAATGTAAAGAGAAGGTGGTTTCACAGGTAAATCTCGTAATTTGAGAAGCATCTCCTTCAATGCTTTCTCGTTGTCGACTAGCACGATAGTTGCCGGTGGCTCAGGCTCTGGATATTGAATCTCAGTTGTTGATCGCCGGGACAGCGGCTTCGGCATGTTGATCAGCTTGGTTGCTTTGGCTAGTTTAGAAGAGTAGGTATGAGAAATGAGTCCTGTTGGATCCGTTGAGGTTTGAAGGCATCTCCGTTGATAGGCGGCGCCCACGCCGTAGCCAGATCCAGTGAGATCCTCGCCATCTCGTGATGATGGTTGTCGAAATAACTGCTTGCGCCTGAGATGGTGGGCAAGAGATGCAATATTTTGCCCCACCTTGATTGTTCGAAAGTTATGGCGACAGCAATTCTCTGGACGCGTTCTGAAAAGGCTGTGCATAACGCAATGGGCAAGCAATGCTGGCAAAGTCGATCTAGTCCAAGAAATTAAAATCTGAAACCAGTGCTTGTCGCGAGGGACGCACTCCCGCCAATCTAGACTCTTTTCAAACGCAGCAATCCGTTTATCTGGCTGTACAACATATCCTCTAGCATAAAGTCGGGTTATAATATACCAGGAGCTCTGAGGACATGTGGACTCTTGGGCTATCGCATTATGTTTGTTAATGATCCGTTCCTGGAAATGCGGTAAAGATCCGGTGAAAGCGCAAGTCGTATAGCGCTGGTTGACTTAAGGAACCGAATTCTCAGATTAATAAAAGAATGAAGCGACCAAAAGCGAGTTACGGTCAGGGATCGTGAGCGTCTGTATTATTGAACAAACATCAAACAGGGAGTGAGGAACATCTTTGCCAGTCGGCATAGCTACTCTATCTGGAAATTAGCCAGCCTTGTGCCAAGACCTAGCCTTGCATTCAAGGTCGCATCATCCTACTCGTACGAATGGAGGGATGTCAGCAGCAGAGCAAATTGCCGGCTATTTTATTGACGCCTTACTACACCAGCACCATTGTGTACCCAAAAAACTCCTGCTAACATATGATGCAGATGCCAAATGGCAGGATGAGATTATGGCGCTATGGAACTACCAGGCACTACCAGGAAAAGGGGACAAATTTTGTACGCGAGTTGTTAGAGCTCATTAGACCGCTACCTGTGGCAGTTGAGCGGGAGTTGAGTTCAGGGCATCCGGTGGTCTTGGCATCTCCTTGCCAGCATCCTCAATTCTCCCTGTCAAAAATGCCAAAGGAATGTTCGGGCCCCAAATATGTAGAGTGTCCGGTGCTGCGGGCTCTCTAGTAAAGGGCTTGTCTTCATTGACCAAATCACCGTCCGAATAGTGTTCTACGATGTTGCCCGAGCCATCAAACCTGTACAACCTCCGTCAGCCTTGTTTCTCAATGATCCAACTCGAATTGGTCAGACTTACCAGTAATCAAAAATCTGGCTGCCAAGGACATGCCTTCCAATACCCCAACAGTTTGTCCAACCTTTAGAACGGAGCCAGTCGTGACCTAGGGTTTGGGTATCAAAGTCATTAATCTCGTAACTAGAGTGGTGCACGTGAGGTGGAGCTTCTTCAGGTCCTGAAGCGAAGAACAAGCTCTAAATCTCTGATCAGCACCACCCAGAAGTATCGACCCATTCCAGACTTACATGATGGTCGGTATATTCCTGACCAAGGTCAATATGGTTGAAGATCGTTTCATCTTTGCCGGTCTGTGGATTGAAGACTGCATCTGATGGCTTCAAGTTGAAGAGGTCCAAATACCAGGATAGTGTGCTCTCGAATTTACTACCGGGAACGACGAAACCGTAGTGACCCAATTTGTGTACTGGACTTGCGCCATGTTTGAACCTTCGAAAGGCACCCTTGCGTCGCTGTTGTACGACTGTGTTTGATGGCAGTTGATCTGGTTCTTGTTCGAGGTGAGCTTCAGAAGATTCTTCCTTCCGTAGCTTTTGTCCATGCACAAATGACACTTTGAAACCGTTGGGATCGGTGACGGTGACAATTTTGCCGCCCCCAGGAGCGTCACTGTCATGGATGGGGGTAGCACTGGGCTTGCTAGCCGCAGTCTCTAAATCTTCGAGCTTGTCAACTACCCAGGAGCCTCCAATGAAATGTCTCTTGCTGTCAGGTGATTGCTCAGCAACATAAATAAATGGTTGAACTCCGTAGCCACGAAGGTAAACTTTGTTCTGCGTTCGCTGTTCTTCCACAAAACCAAAGTCAGATAGAAATGTTAAAGCTTTCTCTAGGTCGGGATGTTGATATGTTACATGGGCGAGTCGAACAACACGGACTTTCTTGGTCGCCATTGCTGTGATTTCCAATGAGGAGTCTTGGAGGAAACGTAGATAGTAGGAAACTTGATATTGAAATGGATGTGGCGGAGAAGGGTTGCTCTCAAATGTCGACCTCAGGGCTTTTATTGAATTAAATGAGCCCAAGCTCGCCCCGCGTATTTGTCCCGCATGTCTCGTGTATTGATGTCAGTCATTAATCCCCGACTTTTCCGTGTACAGAGTGCTGAACGTCGACTGATTCAAGGGCTCGGTGTAAGCCGGGTCTCAACAATGCCGGTCACGTGATATTGATCAACTCGACCGAGGTAATTCAAGGGATCAACGGGCTTAGGTAGCGTCAACCTGACGTAGTAGAAGGCGCAGCACTTCCGCATGACGTTTTGGACTGTGAGCGTCTTTTGTAATTAGAGCCACACATAAAGAAGCCCCTGTCGCGGAGGCCTAGCTGATTGGTGGTTGCATGAATTGTAGGTCCTGATAGCCCCCGAAAAATTCAGAAAACCCAAAGTCAAGGTCGTTTTGTTCATCGTACATGTTCGCGTGAAGATTCGGGAAGGTTTGTTGTCCATACACTGCAAAGCTGGGTATTGCGTCTTTGTCAGATACGCTGACTGACTGCGCGTATTCATCTGTAGGCTGGCCAGGCTGTTGATGACTGGCCATCTCTCCCAGGTACTGTGAAGGGTCACCCGCGCTCGTTTGATTTACCTCATATCCATAATTTTGGCTTGTAGATCCCACCGGACTATTGATTGTGAGGCGTGGCATGCGGAAAAAAACCGCATACCGCCTTGCGAGTTGCTTCTCTTCGGCATTCAGGGAACCAGGCCGTTCTAGCATCTTCGCAATTTCTAGGGAATATTAGCAATCAGTACAAATCAATTGACGTTGCCTTACCAGAAACAACACTGCCTAGTTTCCATTTGTCACTAAAGTGGCCCAGCACAAGTTTCGCCAAATCATGCGCTGTGACGATGAGAGGCTGTGTCTTCAATACCTCTCCGTCAATAGCATATGTTGGTAGGGTCATGCAGGTCAAAAAGGGGTGTGCCAGTGCTATGTATCTGGCATCCCAGAACCCTATTATTCTTGACAGCTCAATTGCTCGATGTCGCAAAGACGGTAACACCGTGTTGTTGGCGCTTGAGACGCTACGATCGTCGGCGTCGGCAGTCGCAATTCCGGATACCATGAAAGATGTAGTCATAAGCATGAGGTGGATTCCAATCACCCAGTTGCATTTTGCGAATGTTTCGGGTGTGAAGATCAAGTTTTCAGCCTCAAGTCGAAGTGTGGCTGGTAGTGCTAATTTGAAGCAAACGATTTCGTTCTGCAATGTCAACTTCTCATCCATTGATACATCTTGCCGTTGCTGTAGACGATCATGTATTGTGGCCATGAAATGATTTGCCACGAGGAACCAAGCCCTTTCGTCCTGGTTACTGCACCCGGCTAGAGATCTCCAAGATTGACCAGGGAGATAGAGTAACTCGGCCGATTGTATCTCGGTTCCTGAGAACCAAGCTTCATCGGAGATCGGTAGAGTCACTGCCATCCTCTTACGGTCAATTGCGTACGGCCTCCGGGAGACACACGAAGCGAAGGTGTCCAATTCCCACACCAACCACCAGGCCCGTCTTAATTCCTCCTTGTCTATGTTTCCAATAGGAGAGACTGGAGTCCAGTCTTCATCATCAATTTCTGATAAACCCAACTCGTATGCCAAACGGACACACACTCCGATAAGCACCCATCCTTGGGGAGTTGGACCGGAGGTATAGAAGTAGTTTGCAAGTAAAATGCAGCCTTGTAAATATGTTACCGAATGTGCCTGTGTCGGACGCTCCTGGGTGTAGAGCCGTCTCGCTTGTTCTGCAAACCAATGACCTCGTTTGAAAGTAGGTACGTTGCTGAATCTTGGATGATTGGAAAATCTCGCTGAAAGCGCAAACATGCTGTAAAACAAGAGCGCATCGTCAGGAGAAAGCCCTTTCATAACATCTCCGTCGACTAGTATTTTTGATTGAAAATGTGCATCGAATCTCGGTTGATGCAATAAGGGCAGCCATGGTTGAATTTTGTCGAAGAACAAGCAAACCAAATCCACAGCAAGGGAGCAGCTGATCTCAATGGTACTTTTCCCAGTGGTAGGCGAGATGGACGATTCCACTTGGTCGTCAGATGAAGCGCTTCTGCGATTGATAGCATCATTTGAGCCTTCCTCGATGGAATTTAGATCTTTTTCATCGATATCTTCGTCATCTTCAATGGGTGATAGAACATGCTGAGTAAGCGACTTAGGATCATTAGATGCCTGTTTTGGCGAAGAGTCGATCTCTGCAAGGAAGCCCTTGAGTGAATCTCGAAGGGCTGAGTTTGTTATTGACTGGCGAGTACGGGATGAGTCCCCTTCGCCCTCTGAGCGGGTTGCTGCCTCGAGGACTTGCACCAATTTAGAAAGACTGTCGCTTATTTGACGTGATTGTGCTTTCAATTGAGGTTTGCGCGATACAGGCTTCTTCCTTTTCGAGGGGAAATGGCAAGTATTTCCAGTCCGTAAGCAGAGGCCACAGATAGGATGTTTCATATCACATTTTGTTTTCTTGCGATTGCATTCTTCACACGCTCTCCGTGGCTCTGACGACGGCTGAGACATCCTTGCCTCGGCGAGGGTATGAGCTTGACGGGGAGCTTGAAAGCTCGAGCACGGTCAAGAGCACCATCTAGAACGAAAGCCTTAGACGCGGTTGGAGGTTAGCCCGACTGATTTTGTGATTGCGGATGTCATTGACCTGGATGATGTAGTTACTCGTTTTCTCAGTTAGTCTGACAGATCACCTTCGCAGCTTAGGCTCTCGGGAATCTTGGCACCGACCTATGAGGCAGGTTATGCGGAGGGCATTCAGCCAGTGCCTACGAGGGAAAGTGGGGGAAGGCCAACGCCCGCCAGCCTGAGCTTTCTCCTTAGTCAGCGCATTCTTCCTCTCCCAAGGCATCAGGCATGAGTCAGCAACGACGAGGACAACAACCGGTGACAATTTTGAAGTGTGGCAAAGCCCTACGTATGCTATGCTATGTGAGGTATGAAGGCATGCATGGAGTGCATGTCTCTTGGGATTGCGCAGTCCCAGGCATTTTAAATTTCTAATTAGTAAACGCGGTGAGGATGGAAATGACAAGGCTCGCAACACACTTGCGTGAAGCTACTTAACTAGTCTAGCATCGCTGCTCACGGGGCAGGATGACTGCAGGGAGCACAGTTCAAATAAGCATCTGGGTTTGGTTAATTTCAAGACACGAGGGCCCTGAATCTGAGTTTAGATAGAACAAGGCGGTGCTTGTCGGGTCTCAGGTGTACGGAGTACTGATTATTCTAATCATTAGCATGTGGTTGCAGCGTGTCTCTTAGTAATAGGAAATTGGCATGTGACAAGGGCCAAACCAAGCCCTCAGGACGTTTGAACCTCAAAGACGCATGGCATGGTAGGTGACTAAAGAATCGAACGCTGCCTCACACCGTAGGTGGTCGACTCAGCTTTCGTATAACCGTCGTATTTAGATTGCACGTCAGCCACTCAGTGAACCTTGGCGCTGCTGAGATGACAATATGATCCCTTAGTCGCTGGCAATTTCCTCGATTCCAAACTTCAGCTCGATGTAAGATGCGAGGCTGTTGAGTTGGGGTGCTCTCTCTCCAGCCAGCGTTCATCCCTTCCGAGGATCAATGTGGTGGGTCATGGGGTGAAAACCTGGAGAATAAGCCTAGGAAACCACTTAGGTAATAAGATGTGCTCCTTCACAAGTGGGTGACGAGGCTGTTCAGATGCGTCGTCCTCCTGAGTACCACTCTCGTACGTGGGACCTGCAGCCACCACCATCTGCCAACAAAGAAGTAATGGCATGAAGAGTTTAGCCGTTCATCTCCAAGGTTCGGTAATCGATTCGATTGGATACCTCCCCAGGTGCCGCGGAGGAGCAAAACTATCGTGCAGTAACACGGACATGGTGTGTACGAACTCAAATCGGAGCAGTGTTAACTCGTCCAAGGGCTCGGGGGCGAGATGGCCAAAATCTCCAAAGCACCCTAGGAGATCCCATCAACAAAGTCAACCGAGGGCCGACGTACCCAACTAGTCGCGCTCTCCCACGGGCACTAGAAAATTAATCGTGAGGTTTCTCCTTGGCCCGAGGGGCCATCCTTCTAAGCTCTTGTTGCTATTCAATGCTTGATGCGCTACAATTTGTGGCATTCGATGCAACTGCCTTGTGCTCTAGACCTTGGGACGTGAAAAATGGTTTCCATCCCACATGGATCGCTCTGCATTTACGACCAGCACGCCTATTGTTGGGGTTGACACTCCCTAATCCACTTTACCCGTCCATTTTCTCCCTTGAAATGGCACTAGAGCGAGAAACGTCTCCCTCACAGCGACGCACAAGCCGGGCTGGGCTATTCTTGCCCTTCCCATGTTCGCTTAGGTAGGGACATGGTTGCCAACTCCGGTCACGAGCCCATCTTGTCAGTATGTCCTACTTATCGTGCCAACCGATCTCAGACGATTATAAAACTCGACAAAAGCAATGAGAAACAGGGCTCGCGCAAGTGTCAGCTGGGCGCGTTTTCCTGTGGACAGAGCCTACTTTGGGGAGCGGGATACTCCGCCCCACTCGTGCCACATCCGAGCCCTGCTGAACACGGATACTAAGTTGGAAACCCAAAAGGTCGGGAGAACTTCATACAGCGGATACTGCGCGAGCACGAGGTCCACCCCAATAGACTTATCGGCTCTCGGGACGAGTCTACGTTAGCCTCGATAAGCCCCTTGCTGTTGTCCATCTCATTAGTCGAATGATTCGAAGAGGAAAGGTCAAGACATGTGTACCCAAATCCAGGCTACCCTTGGCTACCCCCAATCTACCAAAACTGCCATATATTCCTGACTCGTCCTTTCTTTTAGGTAGAGAATCACTTCTCACCGAGACCAACTTTGCGTGCTTTGGTTAGATTTACGTTGTCAAGTTTCCATCATGATTTATGCCAAACTGGAGATCTCGTCGCTGGCCGATGAGGACAATACTCACGGCGCCCGAGGCCGAGTTAGTGGGCGATTGAGCGTGTTTGACGATTCTGTGCGACAACGTGCCTTCGATACCGTACAGCTATGCTTTCGAGGTATTACACAATGCACTGTACCGTCTACTTCAAACTCTAACATGGCAACTATAGGCGTTATTGCATCATGCATAGGACCGCAAACTAGCCTGGAGGATATCATTACATTGACAGATATCAAATCAGCAGGAGATTTCCAATCTCATACCATCTCAAACCAGAAGCACTCTACTCAAGCACATTACGTGGACTTTTTCTTCAAACTTCCCACTCATGCATCTGCAAGCGCGGGACTCACCAAAACTCTTCCGTTGACCACTACCGTCGAGGGATCTACGAGTGTAACCCAGTCGACGGCGATGAATGACCGGCACATCGTTCAAGGAGAATGCGAGGTCTCCTACTGGATCGAAGCACAATTTCGCTCTCGAGGTCAACAGGTCGGTTCCTTACCTCAACCTGTACGAATTTCAGGACTATATCCTCACCTACATCTTTCGTTATCGAATGGGCAACCATTGACCATTGACGCCACACCTGATCTACTTGCACGATGGAAAATGCAAAAGACTCCCAAAATGTCTATTTCCATCTACGAGCCTGAAATTACCATTAGACGAGACCGTAAAACTGGAAAGCGGCAGATCAGTATCCCCATTGCGGTGGCGATGGACATCCAAAACCCTCTTGGGGGATATACCTCCATCGATACTCGCCAATCCCTCAAATGCTCTGTTGACGCAAGGTGGCAAGTGAGTGATCGCTTTTCCATTGTTCCGGCGAGAGGGAAAGACCGGATACCACTGCGCGGTGAGGTTATCAACAAGACCTCCACTGCCTCGACCCAAAAATCCAACATCCTCTTCCGCCCTCTGCCGTTGTATGAGGATTCCGACACGGGCAAGGACAAACCCAGTCAAACATCCTACGTCGCAGCTTCCGCACTCGAACTTTCCGTGCCTGATGCAATCTCGCAACCCTCTCTGTGCTGGAACCATTACGCCAGATCGTACACGCTCGACCTGTCACTGACTTTTCACGGACTACAAGGCGCGCCGAAGTACAAGGCGAACAGCATTATCCCAGTAGCGGTGACAACACAGTATGCAAATGTGGAGAGGCTGAAGGATCAAATAGTCGTGGGTGTTTTGGAAACCCATCCCGACGAAATGGATGACGAGGATGAGGATGGCGAGCTTGACGTGCGACGGCCTAACGCGAATGCGCCCGTGCCACTCCTCCGACAAGGCCAACGGACAGCCTCGAGGACGCCTCCACCGGCGTACTTCCGCTGAATGAAACGGTTACGAACTTGACATAAATAGATCTCACAAATTTGGGGGGAAAAAAGGAGTCTCATTCGACGCTTCAGAACCAAACAAACCTCAATCCGCTCAAAAGGAATACCATATCCTCGGACTGCTTCCCATCCAAGAATGCCCAGTTCAATGATAAACATGTACCGAGACATTCCCGATTTGCGAGTGGAAGTTTCACGGTGAATCTTTGCAAGGAACGACCATCATAGCGAGCTGGGATTGAACCAACAATAATTTCAGAACAAATGGTTAATTGGCCGGGCATGCCCGGCAGACCGCTTATTCTCGCCAAAGCGTACAGGGACAGCCTTGTTCCTCGTTCCAGGCAGCCCAAAACGCCCAAAACGCCCAAAACAAAGGGCGCTACGTGTCGTTCCACAACTCCAGTTTCTGGAATTTCTTCAGCTTTCCGAAACAATCACTCACACACACACACACACATCCCTCGTCACGGCCCTGAGATTCCAGGATTTCCTTTTGGGATCAGATGTTGGGAAGGTGGGCCTTTTCGGGGGGCGGGGGCTAAATAATTAGATATTCCCATCCCACGGAACCATCACATCATTCCATCCCCAAAGCTTCGGCTGATTACTCGGAGGATCTAGTTACATACATTCCCCCCCACCCTCGGAAAGCCCGGCCGCTTTGGCTCCTACAAAGGTGCGGCGTCAGCATCGAGGTTCTTGATTTCTTATCTGCCCGCCCGTGATTATTTGACTTTTGTGATCATCAACTTCACTTTTCAGGCTCCGTTTCTATTCCGGCGTTGCTGGTTGGACGAATGCAATTGGAGGGCCTTTGATGTGATTAGTATCAAACCCCGACTGGCCGGGCTTCCCCAGTTATGGTCAGACGTAACCCCAAGGTCACGTGATATGGGAAGGGCTGTTGCGAAGGACGACGAAGTTCTAGAAGGCTTGCTTGAGCGAAAGAGTCGATGTAGATGTGGGGGCATAGTTCGCTGGTGAAGGCTGGAGATACCAGATGAGGCATCATGAAATGAGGCTGCTCGAGGACAATCCGATTTTCGATACTAGACGATAGAGCGACTGGAGGAAGCGCCACCCACACACATGTGCCAGGTTAATTACCTGGGTAGTATCTTTAGACTGCTGGATAAAATCAGCTCGATAGGGAAATCTATACAAGAAATCAACGTCTGCGGACGGAGTCGGTTTTCTCCTGCCCAAAAAAAACTCCACAAAACCCCATAAAAAATGTTTTCTAATGAATTTTTATATGACTATCGGAGCGGAAAGCGAAGCGCCCTCGTAACCAGCGCGCCCCCAAGGAAGGAGTGAAGAGTTTGAATTAAAAACTCCCCATGCCGCCCTGAGTCCTATTCGACATAATTAACAATGGGTCCAGTGTGGGCCGGGGCCCTGACTGGAAGGGCTCGAAATAACCCCCCCCCCCCGGGAATGGATCACCGGTCGAGAGCCTGCTCCTGACACATCTGCCAGTAGGCGCCTCTCCTCCGCAGGAGCTCGTTGTGGGTGCCCTGCTCGAGGATGCGCGAGCCCCTGCCGACCTCACTCTCGCCGAAGACGAAGATAACGTCGGCTTTCTGGATCGTGGCCAGGCGATGGGCGACGGCGATGACGGTCATGCTGCGGTGGCCGACCAGCCGCTCGATGGCCGCCTGCACCAGCTTCTCCGACTGCGAGTCCAGGCTCGAGGTCGCCTCGTCCAGCAGCAGGAGCTGCGGGTTGCGCAGGAGCGCGCGCGCCAGACACAGGCGCTGCTTCTGCCCGCCGCTGAGCGCCGTCTGCGTGCTGATGCCCAGGGCCGTGTCGTACCCGTCGGGCAGCGACACGATGAAGTCGTGGATGCTGGCGTCCTTGCATGCGTCCGTGATCATCTCGTCTGTGACGTCTGCGGACTCGAGGCCCAGGACGAGATTCTCTCGGATCGTGCCGTCGAACAGCCTCGGTTCTTGTGACACCAGTGAAAGCGCCTCGCGGTAGGACGCCATTTCGATCCCGCCGACGTTCTGGCCGTTGAAATAGATGGAGCCGGAGACGGGTTCGTAGAACCGCTCCAGCAGCGAAATCACCGTCGTTTTCCCGCAGCCGGATGGGCCCACGAAGGCGACAAACTGCCCGCTCTCGATGGAAATGTTCAGGTTCCGGTAGATCGGGCTCTCCCGCGTGGGATACTTGAAGGCGACGTCGGCGAATTCGATTTTGGCGCCCGTCTTGACTTCGGACGGTGCAAGGGCGCTGCCGCTAACCATCCGCGTGGTCCGGTACTTGACTTCCGACCGCAGTTTCAACATACGATTGCACGCTGCCGCCGCCTGGGCAATGTTCGGTGCAAAACTGAAGAATTGACCTGCACCTTGTGCACCCTGTACGATTGCAATGTATACAACGAAGTATTGGACAGGGTTGTACTCTCGAGTAGCGAGTAACTGGCCTCCATACCTGAAATGACGTTAGCTGAGATCGCTGAAGTCGTGGCTCAAGAAATAGTACTAACCAGAAGGTCAAGGCCAAGACACAAAGATCGACGCTGTCCGACAACGCGAAAACGAGCGCCGCATACGATGCCTTTTTCGTTGCCTTCCGGATCTGATCTTGCAAGAGATCCGAGTATTTGTTGATGATGGAATCCTCCATCGTCAAGGATGTTACCGTTCGAAACGCGCCGATAGCTTCAGTGGCAAACTGTGAGCTGTGGGCAAACACTTGCGCATTCCATTCTTCGAACTTCAACTCGTATCCAATCCGTACGAATGCGGCGATGAAGATGACCGGTAGTGCGGAGAAGAAAGTGACGAGTGTGAGTTTCCAACCAAATGAGAAGGCTATGGCGATGCAGCCGATCATGTTGAAGACCGAAATCAGAGGGAACACACCGTTCAAGCCCATCAGCTCGTGAAGCTGTTTGGGGTCTGTAGACAATCGAGACATCAGTGCTCCCGAAGCATTTGCTTCTTCGTCGAAGAAGGATACCGGGTTTGAAAGCATGTTTTGGAAGTACTCTCGACGGTAATACGCAGAGATATGCTTCAGGTAGTTAGTCAGCTGTGGTCTGTGGGAATCGGTTGGCAATGGTTCTTACGGCTGAGAGATGGCCAGACGCGAATCCCAAACTGAAATAACAGACTGCGATTCCAAGAGCAAGAACGAAGAACATCAGCGACCAGAACTCGCTCCTCTCCTTCAATCTGTCGCCCGTGAACTGGAACACCTCGATGAGTTTCGCGAAGATCCAAGATTGTAGGGAGAATGCGGCTGGGAAGAGTCAGCACGGTCATCAAAGCAGATATAGTCGGCAGTGAAAAACACTCACATCCGGCCCCAATAGCAGCAACAAGGACCAAACAATAGAGCCTCCAATGGGATCGCTGTTCCCAAAGGAAAAGTCCAACAGACCTCCAGAAACCTCGTGTTTTGTAAGAAAACGCTTCGTCGACAGTGCCCTGCTTTAAGGAGGTGATTGTCTCCTTTCTTGCCAAGGCGTCCATATATTCGGCTTCGTCCACGTCGTCGTCTTTAGGGGCAGACTCATTTTCGAGTTGTTGCGCTTGTACAAGGCCTGCATAGATCCCGTCTGGCAGTGACAGCAATTCGTCATGAGTACCTTCTTCCATGTTTCTACCCTCGCGCATCACGATGATTTTGTCTGCTTTGCGGATGGTTGAAAGTCGGTGGGCGATGACAATCGTTGTTCGATTCTGTGACACGCGTTCCAGGGCCTTTTGGACGATTCTTTCACCCCGAACATCGATCGCACTGGTAGCTTCGTCAAGAATGAGGATGGCTGGTTCTCTGATGATGCTTCGAGCGATTGCAAGGCGTTGGCGCTGTCCGCCGCTCAGTTTGATTCCACTCTCGCCTACCATGGTATTATATCCCTGGGGTTTGGTCAGCGATTTCTAGGATCCTCGAGTGAGAATACCTACGTCTGGAAGTTGCCGGATATACTCAGCTGCATAGGCTTCCTCGCATGCCCTTTCGACCTTTTCTCGCTTGGTAGCAACGTCTGCATGTTCCCACTTGGTGCCCAATAAGCCGAAGGCTACATTGTTGAAGATGGTGTCATTGAAGAGGAATGGTTCCTGCTGCACAAGACCAATCTGTGACCTCCACCATTTCAATTTTGTAGCACTGATATCAACACCGCCAATCGAGATGGTGCCTTGGTTTAGGATGGTTTCTGATTGAGACTCTTCACTGTTCTCGCCGGAGTCTTCAGCCGCTATCATAGTATCTGCAGTTACTTCTTCATCGGCCTTGGTTTCCTCACGTACTTCGTACCAACGCTCCAGCAAAGCTACGATCGTACTTTTTCCCGAACCTGATGGGCCAACCAGCGCATTGGTTTTACCTTTCAGGAAGCGTGCGTTGAAGTTTTTGAGTATCTGGACATTCGCACGGGTGGGATAAGCAAAGAAGACATCCTTGAACTCAATATCTTCATGTGCAGATAATTCGGCTTCGTCTAAGCCATCGTATGAGACAGAATCGGCGTCGATCATGGAGAAAAATGTGCTAGACACACTAATCGCTTTCGTTATGTTCATGATTGGCGCAGCCATGCTACCCAATATAGCAACCACCAATAGAACAGAAAAGAAAACACTGGAATCAAGATTAGTGCCGCGAAGCGAAAGGAAGGCATAAGGTTACCCACGTGACAACAGTGGACACGCTGTGGATATGTCCCTCGCGAAAGAGCTTGATTCCAAACCAAAAGGCGAGGGCAAAGCTTGAATACATGGCGAGGAAGATTGGGGCAAGCTGTAGCCCAAGATGGATCGATATTTTCATCCCTTTCCCCTTGGAGATTGCCACACTTTCAAAGTACTTTCTCTTCAATGATTCTTCGGCGCCCAGGGAGAAGGCAGTTCGGATCGAGCTGAAGACTTCACCGGCTATCGAGGCGGCCGTTGCATCCGCTTTCTCAATCTGTTGGACGAGTCTGATGATAACAGGCGTTGTAATGCTGTAAACTATGAGCACAAACAATATCGCTGAGCTCGTTACCAAAGTCAAAGCCCAGGAATATCTAAATGCTATGGCATAGGCAGCGATCGTGAGGGCTATTGACGAAAAAAGTGAGTGGAGTTTGTCTGAGATGCTGAGTTGAATGGTATTTGCTGATGAAGTGACAGTATTCGCAATGGTCCCTGCTGATGTTTCGTCAATCTTCTTGACTGGTTGTGCAAAAAGTGATCGAACGTAAGCGAGTCGAAGGTTGGCCGAAATTCGAAGCCCAGTCGTTCGAAAGCAGAACTATAGGTTTTGTCAATGGATGCGTGGAAGCGGTGGGCTCTAGCAACTCACCATGGAGACATAGGTAAGGACAAATTTGCCGATGAATAGATAAACAAGAAACAGTCTGCACCATTTCATTAGTAAATGTTGCATTTGCCGTTGATTCGATAGAACGAACGAATTTTGGTTCACAGATCTCTTAAACTGGCTTTCCGTGACTGTGGTTTGAGGCAGAAAGTAGCCATTGAAATCACCGACCAGCTTTCCAAAAATAATGTTCATGAGTGGGAGTGCCTGACAGGTGTAAGTGGAAAGGCTCTTCGATCAAACGGTATCTATATCCAACTCACCACTCCCGCCCCAGCGGCACAACCAAGCCCGACGAGTAGAGCAAAGCCATCTTGCTTCGTGCGAAAGGAAAGGATGCGCTATGATCGGTAAGTGGTGCATTCAATGTGCTAGATTAGACATAGCGAACCCAATAATTGCTGACTGGGGCGGCCTTCTCTGTCTCCTCTTTCTTCTCCTCAACGGTGAGGACGGTTTCTTCCACAGCATCAGGAGCGGCTTTAGGCTCAGTCGACGGCCCTGACTCCTCAGCAGTGCCCATGGTCATGTAAATCTAGATGCCTGCGTGTGATTAGATGTCGACATCGTCAAAGATTCAGGCCTTCGAGGATGCAAGGCGTGCCGATAGATAAATGAATAGATGGCCACGAAGTAGTTCCTTGGGGAGTACAAGGGCGATCCCGATTAGTATTAGGATAGTCGTAATTGTTGCCAAACGGATACGTGGGAGGAACCACGTCGTATTATTCAGGAGGTTGATGGTTGGCGGATGTATCAGAACGTGGAGAAATAGAGGATCGAGGCGAGCTTGGAAGAATTGTGGTGCCTGGTAGACCTGGCACCACTTTTCTAACCCTCAAATTGACCCGAAATCGAGAACGTAGTCATTGATAGGTAATATGTACGGAGTACGGCCCTCGTAGCTAGGCAGTTAGGCTAAAAGCGCCTCGTTTGGCGGGTGCCTAAGGAAC
>Ga0105239_10001624_pt1 | contig 29700 bp, 21 predicted proteins | sample KBSC44metaG_FD_92761 | JGI IMG/M metagenome (GOLD analysis project Ga0105239, IMG submission 92761) | Corn rhizosphere microbial communities from Kellogg Biological Station, Michigan, USA - KBS C4-4 metaG | ecosystem: Host-associated > Plants > Roots > Rhizosphere > Soil | place: Michigan, USA...
CGCGGGCGCCTGGCCCGCGCCCGTGCTGCCGAGCATCCGGCCGGTGCCGGTCTCGAGGATCGCGATCTGCCCGCCCGTCGATCCGCGGATGTCCACCGCCGAGTGCGGGTCGACGCCCGGTGCTGGGAAGTAGCCCGTCGGCCGTCGCCGCAGCAACCCGTCGTCGACCAGCGTCTCGGCGACGGCTTCGGCGTTCCAGGTCCGGACTTCGGCGTCGGTGAGGGGGAGTTCGGTTGCCGCACAGAGCAGTTGGGGACCGAGCACGTATGGGTTGACCGGGTCGATGACAACGCGCTCGATCGGCTTGTCGAGAAGCGCGCCGGGATTGTTGACGAGGTAGGTGTCGAGTGGGTCGTCGCGCGCGATCAGGACGATCAGTGCGCTCTGCCCCCGCCGCCCCGCCCGGCCTGCCTGCTGCCAGAAGGACGCCACGGTGCCAGGGAAGCCGGCCAGCACTACGGCGTCCAGCCCCGCGATGTCGACGCCAAGTTCCAGGGCGTTGGTGGTGGCCAGCCCGCGCAACCGGCCATCGGCCAGCGCGCTCTCCAGACTGCGGCGGTCCTCGGCGAGGTAGCCGGCGCGGTAGGAGGCGACCAGGCCGGCCAGTTCGGGTGCGACGTCCTCGAGCCGGGCCCGTGCGCCGAGCGCGGTGAGTTCGGCGCCGCGACGCGAGCGCACGAACGTCAACGTCCGCGCGCCCTCGGCCATCAGGTCTGCCATCACGCGGGACGCCTCGGCTCCAGCCGACCGCCGCACCGGGGCGCCGTTCTCGCCCATCAGATCGGCCAACAGCGCCGGCTCCCACAGCGCGACCGTCCGCCCGCCCTGCGGTGAGCCGTCTTCGGTCACCTCGACGACGGTGTGCCCGAGCAATTCGGAGGCCGTCGCCGCGGGAGACGCCGTCGTCGCGCTGGCAAAGATCACCGTCGGCCCCTGGGCGTCACCGCCGTAGCGCGCGCACAACCGCATCAACCGGCGCAGCACCATCGCGACGTTCGAGCCGAAGATGCCGCGGTAGTAATGGCATTCGTCGACCACGATGAATCGCAGATTGCGCAGGAACACCGCCCACCTTGCGTGGTTGCGCAGCATCGACAGATGGATCATGTCGGGGTTGGAGAAGATCCACCGCGAGCTCTCCCTGGTGAATCGCCGCGCCTCCTGGGAGCTGTCTCCGTCATAGGCGCTTGGCCCGACGGTCGAAAGGCGCGCGACGGCGTCGGTCAATGCCTGCGCGGCGCGCAACTGGTCGTGTCCGAGAGCCTTGGTGGGGGACAGGTACAGCGCCCTGGCCCGCGGATCGGCCGCCAACGACGAAGCGATCGGCAGCTGGTAGGCGAGCGACTTGCCCGACGCGGTGCCGGTACTGAGCACCACGTGGCGGCCCGAGTGCGCGAGTTCCGCCGCGGCGACCTGGTGCGACCACGGTTCGGTGATGCCACCGTCGACGAAGGCCGCGACGACGTCGGGCTCGGCCCAGCGGGGCCACGTTTGCGAGCGGGCGTGGCGCGGTGCCAGATCCGCGACGTGGCGTAGCGGATCCTCCGACGAATCGGTGCCGGAAACGGCGCTGGCGAGCAGTTCGCGACCGAAGTCCGACGCTCGATCCGACACAGTCGCGCCTCCTCCGAATGGCGGGGAGCGGCAGCGTCATCGGACGTCCGAGTTCCCCGGTTGAATTGTTAACCACATGATCACAACAAGACTGTCGCGAAGCCCCCGGACATGATTCACTTGTCGTGGTCGCAGCTTCTGTGTTCGTGTATAAGCGCTCGCAGGAACGACGTTGCGGTCGCGGTTCCTGCGAGGGTTGTAGGTCGGGCTGTTCCGGCGCTTCCACGAAGGTATGGCGGTCGGAACGGGCCCGGCTCACCGAAGGCGGTGGACCGCACCCGCTGTAGTAGAAGGAATGAAGTACAGATGCCTCAGGGAACTGTTAAGTGGTTCAACCCGGAAAAGGGCTACGGGTTCATCGAGCAGGAAGACGGCGGCGGCGACGTCTTCGTCCATTACAAGCAGATTCAATCCAACGGGTTCCGCACCCTCGAGGAGAATCAAAAGGTCGAGTTCGAGATCGAGCAGAGCCCCAAGGGCCCGCAGGCGCTCAGCGTCAAGCCCGTCTGACTCGGCGGAGATTCGAAAGAAGATCCCAAGAAATCCCCCGCGCGTACCGGTCAGGGACGTGTGGGGGTTTTCTCGTTTTCCCGCATTCCCCCGACGCGTAGTGCGGCCCGGTAACGCCTCCTGAGTACGGCGCTGGCCTAGTGTCGATTTCGTGAGTCAGCTGTCCTTCTTCTCGGCTGAGTCGATGCCGCCTTCGGTCGCCGACTTGACCGGGATTCTGGCTGCACCGGGCCAGGTGGTCCTGATGGGTAGCGGCGCGCAGCAGGGCGCGCGCTTGTCTGTGGTGGTGGACCAGTTGTGGCGCGCCGAGGCGCTTGCCGAGATGATCGCCGACACCGGGCTGGCAGCCGAGATCAGCCGCACTGACGAGAACACCCCGCTGGTGCGCACCGCGGTCGACCGCCGGTTGACGGCGATGGCCGCGGCCTGGACCCGCGGCGCGGTGAAGACCGTCCCGCCGCAGTGGTTGCCGGGTCCGAGGGAGTTGAGGGCGTGGACACTGGCCGCCGGCACCCCCGAGGCATCAGATCGTTACCTGCTCGGACTCGACCCGCACGCCCCGGACACGCACACTGCCCTTGCATCGGCGATGATGCGGGTGGGAATCGCACCGACATTGATCGGCACTCGTGGGACTCATCCCGCACTGCGGGTCAGTGGTCGTCGTAGGCTGTTACGCCTGGTAGAGAACGTGGGGGAACCGCCGGGCGATACGGAGGCGTTCTCGCAGTGGCCAAGGACCTGAGGTCCAGTACGGGGGAATCCAGTTTGCGTCGGCGCTCGCAGGATGCGAAGTTGACTGCGGTTATCGTTGCCGGGAGCCACTGCGACCATGGACGCTCAACGTCCGGCGTACGGCTCGCGGCACAAGAGTGGAGTGTAGGAAGAGTTGGCTGACCAGGAGGGCGGCGGGAACGGTAGTGCGCCGCGTGGGCGTGCCGTCGTACGGCGACTCGTCATAGTCGAGTCGCCCACCAAGGCGCGCAAAATCGCTGGTTACCTGGGGTCCAACTACATCGTGGAGTCCTCGCGAGGGCACATCCGCGACCTGCCGAGGGCCGCTGCGGACGTGCCCGCCAAGTACAAGTCCGAGCCATGGGCCCGGCTTGGCGTGAACGTCGACGCCGACTTCGAACCGCTCTACATCATCAGCCCGGAGAAGAAGGGCACGGTCACCGAGCTCAAGGGCCTGCTCAAGGACGTCGACGAGCTCTACCTGGCCACGGACGGTGACCGCGAGGGTGAAGCGATCGCCTGGCACCTGCTGGAGACGCTCAAGCCCAGCGTCCCGGTCAAGCGCATGGTGTTCCACGAGATCACCGAGCCCGCGATCCTGAGCGCGGCGGAGAACCCCCGTGACCTGGACATCGACCTGGTCGATGCGCAGGAGACCCGCCGCATCCTCGACCGCCTATACGGCTACGAGGTCAGCCCCGTGCTGTGGAAGAAGGTGGCCCCGAAGTTGTCGGCGGGCCGCGTGCAGTCGGTGGCGACCCGGATCATCGTGCAGCGCGAGCGCGAGCGCATGGCGTTCCGCAGCGCCGGCTACTGGGACGTCACCGCCGAGCTCGACGCCAGCGTGTCCGACGCACAGGCGTCGCCGCCCAAGTTCACCGCGAAGCTCAACCAGGTCGACGGACGCCGCGTGGCGGCCGGGCGCGACTTCGACTCGCTTGGCGGGCTCAAGAAGCCCGACGAGGTGCTGGTCCTCGACGAGGCCGCGGCAGGCGCGCTGGCCAGCGGCCTGCGCGGTGCCCAGCTGACCGTCTCGTCGGTCGAGCAGAAGCCGTACACCCGCAAGCCGTACGCCCCGTTCATGACGTCGACGCTGCAGCAGGAGGCGGGCCGCAAGCTCCGGTTCTCCTCCGAGCGCTGCATGAGCATCGCGCAGCGGCTGTACGAGAACGGCTACATCACCTATATGCGTACCGACTCGACCACGCTGTCGCAGTCGGCCATCGACGCGGCCCGCAACCAGGCCAGGCAGCTCTATGGCGAGGAGTACGTCCACCCGACGCCGCGCCAGTACACCCGCAAGGTGAAGAACGCCCAGGAGGCGCACGAGGCCATCAGGCCCGCGGGTGACGTGTTCCAGACGCCGGGCCAGCTGCACGCGCAGCTCGACACCGACGAGTTCCGGCTCTACGAGCTGATCTGGCAGCGCACCGTCGCATCCCAGATGGCCGACGCACGCGGCACCACGCTGTCGCTGCGGATCTCCGGTCAGTCCACGGGCGGCGAGCAGGTCGTCTTCAGCGCCAGCGGCCGCACCATCACGTTTGCCGGCTTCCTCAAGGCCTACGTCGAGAGCCTCGACGAGCAGGCCGGTGGCGAGGCCGACGACGCCGAGAGCCGGCTGCCGAACCTGACCCAGGGGCAGCGCGTCGACGCCGCCGACCTGACCGCCGACGGGCACACCACCAGCCCGCCTGCGCGCTACACCGAGGCGTCGCTCATCAAGGCGCTCGAGGAGCTCGGCATCGGGCGGCCGTCGACGTATTCGTCGATCATCAAGACCATCCAGGACCGCGGCTACGTGCACAAGAAGGGCAGCGCGCTGGTCCCGTCGTGGGTCGCGTTCGCGGTGACGGGTCTGCTGGAGCAGCACTTCGGCCGGTTGGTCGACTACGACTTCACCGCAGCCATGGAGGACGAGCTCGACGAGATCGCCTCTGGCAACGAGCGAAGGACCAACTGGCTCAACAACTTCTACTTCGGTGGCGAGCACGGCGTCGACGGCTCCATCGCCCGCTCCGGCGGTCTGAAGAAGCTCGTCGGCGGCAACCTCGAAGGCATCGACGCGCGAGAAGTCAACTCCATCAAGCTGTTCGACGACGACATGGGGCGCGCGATCAACGTCCGCGTCGGCCGCAACGGCCCGTACCTGGAGCGGATGATCGCAGGCGACGACGGCGAGCTGACGCCGCAGCGCGCCAACCTCAAGGACGACCTGACACCCGACGAGCTCACCCTCGAGCTCGCCGAGAAGCTGTTCTCCACACCGCAAGAAGGGCGTTCGCTCGGCATCGATCCGGTGAGCGGGCACGAGATCCTCGCCAAGGACGGCCGGTACGGCCCGTACGTCACCGAGGTGCTTCCCGAGCCGCCGGAGGATCCCGACGCGGGCGTCGGGGCCAAGAAGGCCAAGAAGCCGACGGGTCCCAAGCCGCGCACCGGATCTCTGCTGCGCTCCATGGACCTGGAGACGGTCACGCTCGAGGACGCGCTGAAGCTGCTGTCGCTGCCGCGCGTCGTCGGCGTCGACCCGGCCAACAACGAGGAGATCACCGCGCAGAATGGCCGCTACGGCCCATATCTCAAGCGCGGCACCGACTCTCGCTCACTGGCCAACGAAGAGCAGATGTTCACCGTCACCCTCGAGGAGGCGTTGAAGATCTACGCCGAACCCAAGCGGCGCGGCGGGCAGGGTGCGGCAACGCCGCCGCTGCGCGAGCTCGGCACCGATCCGGTGTCGGACAAGCCGATGGTGATCAAGGACGGCCGGTTCGGCCCGTACGTCACCGACGGCGAGACCAACGCCAGCCTGCGCAAGGGTGACGACGTGCTGTCGATCACCGACGCAAGGGCGTCCGAGTTGCTCGCCGATCGTCGTGCCCGCGGACCCGCCAAGAAGACGGCGAAGAAGGCTGCCGCGAAGAAGGCACCTGCCAAGAAGGCTGCCGCGAAGAAGGCACCGGCCAAGAAGGCCTAGCTCTCGCGCTGCAATTCGCTAGGAACCTCGATGTCGGTGTCCGGCGCAGCCAGAGTGACCGGCCTGGCCAACTGGGTCGGCGCGAGGCGGCCACGCAATTCGACGATCTCGCCCACGTCCCAGCACAGGGCCTCGGCGTCCAGCGCGCCGCTGACGGCGATCGCCGATGCCAGCACGTGGCCCTGTTCGAGCTTGGCCAGCTCCGTGAGCCGGGCGGCCTCGTTCACCGGGTCGCCGATCACGGTGTACTCGAAGCGGGCCTGCGCGCCGATGTGGCCCGCGATGGCACGGCCCGCCGAGACGCCGATGCCGAAGTCCGTCTGGCCCAACACCTCGACGAGATCGTCGTGCAGTTCGCGGGACGCCGCGAGCGCCGCGCCAGACGCGTCGGGATGCTCGATGGGCGCGCCGAAGATGGCCAGCGCCGCGTCGCCCTGGAACTTGTTGACGAAGCCGCCGTGCCGGTTCACCGTGTCGACGATGATCTGGAAGAACTCGTTGAGCAGGCTGACGACCTCGGAGGCCGGCTTGGTGGATGCGAGTTCGGTCGAGCCGACCAGGTCGACGAACAGCACCGCGACGTCGCGCTCCTGGCCTCCGAGTTCGGTACCGCGCTCGAGTGCGCGGCGGGCGACGTCCTCGCCGACGTAGCGGCCGAACAGGTCGCGAAGCCGCTGCCGCTCGGCCAGGTCGCGCACCATGTCGTTGAATCCGGCCTGCAACAGACCGAGTTCGCTGGCGTCGTAGATCTGCATGTGCGCGTTGTAGTTGCCGCGCTGGACCTCGCCAAGCGCCCAGCGCAACTGGCGCAGCGGGTCGGCGATCGACATCGCGACGAGCACCGTGCCTGCCAGCCCGATGATCAGCGCGGTGATGGCGAGCAACAGGATCGGGGTGTTGAGCCGTTCGGCGGGTGCGGTGAGGATCTCGAACTTGCTGGCCACCAGGGCCAGCAGGATCGCCAGGATGGGCACCGCGGTGGACAGCACCCAGGTCAGCACCTGGCGCTGGATCACGCCGGGCGCCCGGAACGTCTCGGGGACGCCGCCCCGCAGCGCCGCGACGGCGACGGGCCGCAGTACGCGCTCGGACTGCAGGTAGCCGATGATCGCCGTGGCGGTGGCACCGAGGCCGGAGGCGACGGCAACGACCGGGGCCGAATGGCTGGCGACGGGCCAGCTGGCGACGATGAACACCACGGAGCCCAGCAGCCAGTTCGAGACGCTGATCACCGACCGGTAGAACGGCATCTTCAAGGCCCGCACGCGGGCCAGCTCGGTGACGTCGGCGTCGCCGTCGACCAGCAGGGTGTCGCGGCGTTGCCAGCGGATCACGGGCACCAGCAGGCGCAGCGTCAGCCAGCAGCCCACGACGAACGACACGAACAGGTAGGCCAGGAAGACGGCCAGGTTGAATGCGGGCAGGTCTTGGAGCTGGACGCGGTCCTCTGGCGGCAGCCCGAACCGCAGGAAGCCGAACACCAGAAGGGCGCCGATGATGTCGGCCTGCAACATGCCAAGCAAGAACACCGGCCAGGGTGTACGCGCGACCCAACGGACGAGCGCGGTGATTCGCCCAATCCGTATTGCCTCGGTCACGTGACAACCGTATCGGGCGAGGGGGACGCGCATCGCCGCTGTCTGCAAGCTCGTGTCGGGTGCGGACACTAGTGTTGGGTTCCGATGAGCGGTGTTTTCTCGCGTCTCGTGGGCCAGGACGCCGTCGAAGCGGAGTTGGTGGCCGCAGCGACGGCGGCCCGTGGTGATTCCACTCACAGCGGACTCACAACCGGAAACATGACCCACGCGTGGTTGATCACGGGTCCGCCGGGGTCGGGTCGGTCGATCGCGGCGCTGTGCTTCGCGGCGGCCCTGCAGTGCACGTCGGACGGCGTACCGGGGTGCGGGGAGTGCAGGGCCTGCACCACGACGATGGCGGGCACGCACGCCGACGTGCGGCGGATCATCCCCGAGGGCCTGTCGATCGGCGTGGACGAGATGCGCAACATCGTGCAGATCGCCTCGCGCAGGCCAGGAACGGGCCGCTGGCAGGTCGTGGTGGTCGAGGACGCCGACCGGTTGACCGAAGGTGCCGCGAACGCGCTGCTCAAGGTGGTCGAGGAGCCACCGCCGTCGACGGTCTTCCTGCTGTGCGCGCCGTCGGTGGACCCGGAGGACATCTCGATCACCCTGCGGTCGCGCTGCCGCCACGTCGCGTTGGTGACGCCAAGGGTGGACGCGATCGCCCAGGTGCTGATCGACACCGACGGCCTGCCCGATGCCGACGCCCGTTGGGCGGCGTCCGTCAGCGGCGGGCACGTGGGCCGGGCGCGGCGACTCGCCACCGACGAGCAGGCGCGCAGGCGAAGGGAGCGTGCGCTGGGGCTGGCCCGCGATGCGGCAACCCCGTCGCGGGCGTACGCGGCCGCCGAGGAGCTGGTCGCGACCGCGGAGGACGAGGCGAAGGCGCTGACCGGTGGCCGCAACGAGGTCGAAACCGAGGAGCTGCGCACGGCGCTGGGGGCGGGCGGTACCGGCAAGGGCACCGCAGGGGCGCTGCGCGGCGCGGCGGGGGCGCTGAAAGACCTTGAGAAGCGGCAGAAGTCGCGGCACACGCGGGCGTCGCGCGATGCCCTCGACCGGGCGCTGATCGACCTCGCCACCTACTTCCGCGACGCGCTGCTGGTGTCGTCGGGTGCAGGCACGGTGGCGGCCAACCACCCCGACATGGCCGACAAGGTCGCCTCGATGGCGGCGGTCGTGCCCCCCGATCGGCTGCTGCGCTGCATCGAGGCGGTGCTGGAATGCCGGGAGGCCCTCGCGGTGAACGTGAAGCCCAAGTTCGCGGTCGACGCCATGGTGGCGACCGTCGGGCAGGCACTGCGCAGCTGACTTGGGCCGGTGGTGTGCGCTGCCGTAGACTCGTCCCGCCCGGACGTCAGATCGGGTACGCCGCCCTAGCTCAGTCGGTAGAGCATCTCACTCGTAATGAGAAGGTCAGGGGTTCGATTCCCCTGGGCGGCTCCGTTTCGGAGTCGGACTCGACGATTCGTCATACCCCGATGGCTTCTTCTGCTACCTCGGTGCCAGGTATCCGACGGGCCCGGCGGCCAGGCATACCGACAAGTTCGACGTGTTGGCCTTGGCCAGGATCGAGTCGCCTGCGCCCGACAGTCGCACGTAGACGCGGTTCAACCCTGGCCGAACCCGGACCTTCGACTCGACTCCCTCGGTCAACGACAACGTCATCGTGCCGTCGCTGTTGGCCAGGTAGTTGATCTCGGCCGTCCAATCCGAGGGAAGCAGCGGCCCGTCCAGCGGTATCCGGACGGGGGCGTCGGGCTGAACCAGGTAACCGCACTTCGGATCGGGGCCTGGCACGATCGAGCGCACCCACGTGACCTGGGCGGGCAGCAGTCGTCCCGTCATGTCGAGCATGCGTAGATCGGTTGTGCTCGAATCGAATTCGGGCCGGTTGGGCAGCAGCGCGAAGACGTGGCTTGCCATGTTCTCCGGCCAGGCGACGCGTTGCAGGACGAGTGCGTCGACCTCCTGGTCGAGCATGGGTGCGCTGGAGGTGCGGTACGCCTGGGAAAGGCTGGCCGCCGCGGTCAGCAGGTATTGCCGGGTCGGGTTGTCACGCCAGATGCGGGTGAACGTCACCGTCGAGTACACGCTGCTCACCACGAACAGCAGGGCGAAGCCGGCGACTACGGCCGTGCGCGCCCGCGATGCGTCCAACCACGTCGACTGCGTCCGGTTCGGGGCGCAGAACGCCACCGCAGCCAGCAGGGCCAGCACCACGACGAGATCGGGCAGATAGCGCATCGTCTGCGCCAACTCCAGTGCGGTGAACCGCGACGAGCGCATCAGATAGATCGGCACCTGACACGCGACGGCGTAGCCGACGGCCACCAGCCACACCGCACCGATGCGCTCCTTGCGGGCCAGCGACACCGCGAACACCGCCGCCAACACGACCCAGCCCAGGACCATCACCACCAAAGGTGGTGTCGCCCAAGGTGAAGCCGGCGCCCAGCGCTGCCAGTCCCACGGCCCGCCTGCCAGCCCGGGCACGATGCCGTGCGTCACCGATCGTCGCAACAGATCCCACGTCATGGCCAGGTCGGTGCTCCACCGCTGCTGGTCGACGACGACGAGGTAGACCCCGATCCACGCCGCGGTGATCGCCAGCGACGCCGTCCACAACCGCATCCCGCGGCGCCACACCGTCGACACGGCAGCCCGGTCGCCCGTCACGTGGGCCAGCAGCGCGGTCACCGCGAACGCGACGAATGGGATCACCGCCGCCTTCTCGAAGAACAGCAGACCGCCGAGGAACACCAGCGCCCCACTCAGCGCGTAGCGCTGCTGCCCGGTCCGCACCAGCAGGATGGCGTCCGCGCACACCCACGCCAGCGCGGTGATCATCGGCAACGAGTTCAGCGCGGCCGCCCACCACGCGAACGCAGGCACTCCCAGCGGGACGAACAACGCGAACGTCAGAGGAACCAGCAGCACGGGCCGCCAGCCGAGGATCACCCGCAGCGCGCGCAACAACGCCAGCGACGCGAGCAACTGCAGCACGACGAGGCTGACCGCGGGCCAGATCCAGTTCAGCGGCGCCAGCCGGGTGATGGTCCCGGCGATCAGGAACGCGGCGGGCATGACGTGGCCGTCGTGGTCGTCGAACAGGTAGGACGTCGACAGCAGGCTTTGCGTGCCTGCGCGGCCGGTCAGGATCAGGTCGTCCCAGTAGAAGTAGCCCTGAAACGCCAGCACCGCCCGAAGGACCAGCTGCGCCGTGATCAGCGCGACGGCGGCGATGAAGACCCACTGCACCGGTCGCGCTGCGCGTGCCAACCGGTCCCACATCACTCCCGATGACTCTACGGGGAGGAGCGCAGTGGGCATCGGTATGGTGAGCCGGTGCGGACACTGGTCACCGGAGCAGCCGGATTCATCGGATCGACGCTGGTAGATCGTTTGCTGGCGGACGGACACAGCGTCATCGGGGTGGATGACCTGAGCTCGGGAAACAGCGTCAACATCGTCGGCGCCGAGAAACACGACACCTACGAATTCGCCAAGGCCGACATCGTCGACGCCGATCTGGTGGGTTTGATCGCCGACACCAGGCCGGAGGTGATCTTTCACCTCGCGGCGCAGATCTCGGTGAGCCGTTCCGTCGAGGACGCGCAGTTCGATTCCAGCGTCAACGTGGTCGGCACCGTCCGGCTGGCCGAGGCCGCCCGCAAGGCCGGCGTACGCAAGGTGGTGCACACCTCGTCGGGCGGCTCGGTCTACGGCACGCCACCGGTCTACCCGACCAACGAGGACGTCGCGATCAACCCGGCCTCCCCTTATGCGGCGAGCAAGGTCTGCGGCGAGGTCTACCTCAACATGTTCCGCAACCTCTACGGTCTGGACTGCTCACACATCGCGCCTGCCAACGTATATGGCCCCCGCCAGGACCCACACGGGGAAGCGGGCGTGGTCGCGATCTTTTCCCGGGCGCTGCTGGCGGGCAGGCCGACCAAGATCTTCGGTGACGGTACCGACACCCGCGACTACGTGTTCGTCGACGACGTGGTGGACGCCTTCGTGCGGGCCTCGGGCCAGGCGGGGGGAGGGCAGCGTTTCAACGTGGGGACCGGTGTCGAAACATCGACGCGCCAACTACATGCGGCGATCGCGACGGCCGCCGCCGCGCCGGACGAGCCCGAGTTTCATCCACCTCGCCTCGGCGATCTGAGGCGGTCGTGCCTCGACAGCAGTCGGGCCAATGCCGTCCTCGGCTGGGTACCGAAGATCGCGCTCAAGGACGGTGTGGCTCGGACCGTGGACTATTTCCGCGAAGCCGACTAACGCCTCCTGAAGAAAAGATTGTAAGCACTTACTTTCTGTTGTACGGTGGCGAGAAGCCGACGACGGGGAGAAGGCATGACGTACGACGTGATCATCCGCAACGGACTCTGGTTCGACGGGACGGGTAGCGCTCCGCGGATCCGCACCCTCGGCATCCGCGACGGCATAGTCGACACGGTGTCCGTCGGCCCGCTCGACGAGACGGGCTGCCCCGACGTGATCGACGCGTCGGGCAAGTGGATCGTCCCCGGCTTCGTCGACGTGCACACCCACTACGACGCCGAGGTGCTGCTCGACCCTGGTCTGCGGGAATCGGTCAGGCACGGCGTCACCACCGTGCTGCTCGGCAACTGCTCGCTCTCGGCGGTCTACGCCAGCACCGAGGACGCCGCCGACCTGTTCAGCCGGGTCGAGGCCGTGCCGCGGAAGTTCGTCGTCGGGGCGCTGGACGCCAAGAAGACCTGGACCACGCCCGCGGAGTACGTCGCTGCGCTCGACGAACTGCCGCTCGGTCCCAACGTCAGCTCGATGCTCGGGCACTCCGACCTGCGCACCGCGGTCCTCGGGCTCGACCGCGCCACCACCGACGGCGTGACCCCCACCGACGCCGAGCTCGACCAGATGGCCGAGATGCTCGAAAAGGCGCTCGACGCAGGGCTTCTCGGCATGTCCGGCATGGACGCCGCCATCGACAAGCTCGACGGCGACCGCTTCCGCTCACGCGCGCTACCGTCGACGTTCGCCACGTGGCGGGAACGGCGCAAGCTGATCGCCGTGCTGCGCAAGCGTCGCCGGATCCTGCAAAGCGCCCCCGACGTGAAGAACCCGATGTCGGCACTGAACTTCTTCCTGTCCAGCAGCCGCATGTTCGGACGCCGGCCCGGTGTCCGGATGAGCCTCTTGGTGTCGGCCGACGCGAAGTCGGCGCCCGCCGCCGTGCACGTCTTCGGGCCAGGCACCCGGCTGATCAACAAGCTGCTCGGATCGTTCGTCCGCTTCCAGCACCTGCCCGTTCCGTTCGAGTTGTACTCCGACGGAATCGATCTGCCCGTCTTCGAGGAGTTCGGCGCGGGCACCGCCGCGCTGCATCTGCGCGATCAGTTGGAGCGCAACGAACTGCTCGCCGACACCGAGTACCGCCGCAGGTTCCGGAAGTCATTCGACCGCAAGAAGCTCGGACCGACGTTGTGGCACCGCGACTTTCACGACACCGTCATCGTCGAATGCCCCGACGAGACGCTGATCGGCAAGAGCTTCGGCCAAATCGCCGTCGAGCGTGGACTGCACCCGCTCGACACGTTCCTCGACGTGCTCGTCGCCAACGGCGAGCGCAACGTCCGCTGGACCACCATCGTCGGAAATCACCGGCCCAAGTACCTCGACAAGCTGGCCGCCGAACCGTCCATCCACATGGGCTTCTCGGATGCAGGTGCGCACCTTCGCAACATGGCGTTCTACAACTTCTCGCTGCGCCTGCTCAAGCGCGTGCGCGACGCCGACCGCGCCGGGCGTCCGTTCCTCACCACCCAGCGGGCGGTTCATCGCCTCACCGGCGAGGTCGCCGACTGGTTCGGCCTCGACGCGGGCACGCTGCGCCAGGGTGATCGCGCCGACTTCGTCGTGATCAACCCGGAAGGCCTCGACGCGTCGGTCGACGGCTACCACGAGGAGAAGGTGCCGTTCTACGGCGGCCTGAGCCGCATGGTCAACCGCAACGACGCCGCAGTGGTCGCAACGGGTGTGGGCGGGGCCGTCGTGTTCCGCAACGGCGAGTTCCGCGAGGGCTACGGGACGACCGTGAAGTCGGGTCACTTCCTTGGGGCCGACACCCGTCACACCCCGAAGGTCCTTGTCTGACATGGCAAGAACCCAGCAGCAGCGCCGTGAGGAGACGGTGGCCCGCCTGCTCGACGCGTCCATCGACACGATCATCGAGGTCGGGTATGCGCGGGCGTCGGCGGCGGTGATCGCCAAGCGCGCACGGGTGTCCGACGGCGCGCTGTTCCGGCACTTCGCCACGATGGGCGACTTCATGGCGGCGACCGCGCTCGAAGTCATGCGACGCCAGCTGGAGCTGTTCACCAAGCGTGCCGCCGAGATACCGCCCGACAAACCGGCATTCGAGGCCGCACTCGGCATTCTGCGCGACGTCACGGGCAACGACACCAACACCGTGATGTACGAGCTCCTGATCGCCGCGCGCACCGACGAGAAGCTGAAGGTCACCCTGCAGGCCGTGCTGGTCGAGTACGCGGCGAACATCCACGACGTCGCGCGCACGCTGCCGGGAGCGGATCAGTACCCGCCAGAGACGTTCGGCGCGTTGGTCGCAACGCTGACGAACGTCTTCGACGGTGCCGCGATCGTGCGAGCGGTGCTACCGCTGCCCGAGATCGAGGACGCGCGGATCGCGCTGCTGAACGAACTCATCGGCGATCGATCCGGGACGAACCCGGAGAACCGCTAACGCTCGTCGGGGACCCTCGCGCCTTCCAGTGCGACCGCGCGGGCCAGTTGGGCGTAGCGCAGTTCCAGATCCTTGAACCGCATGTAGGCGCTGAGCGTGGTGAAGAGGAACGCGATCACCAAGGCGTACTCGATGAGGTCGGCGCCGCGGTCGACGCCGAGCCAGTTCGCGACCACGGTGGTGTCGTTGGGTCGGATGACTGCGTAGATCGCCCCGATGATGAACATGACGTAGCCGACCTTCACCCACGCCCTGGACTTCGCGCTGCGCCGGGACCGCAACAAGTACACGAGCAGCACCACGATCGCCGCGATCAGCAGAACCTGAATCCAGTTCATCGGCGCATCCTTCCGCGCAGCAGGCCGTCGAAGATGATGTTGACGCCGTTGACAAGGGGTTGCCCCTTGGACATCGAGTAGTCGGTGTAGAGGATCTCGACGGGTTCCTCGACCACCCGCCAGTGGTTCTCGACGATCAGAGCGACGAACTCGCTGGCGTGCGCCATCCCGTTCATCGTGAGGTTGAGCCCGTCGGCGACCGTCCGGTCGAAGACCCGCAGCCCGTTGTGCGCGTCGGTCAGGTGCAGCTTGCGACTGGCCGGGCTGAGTTTGGCGATGATCGGCAGGAGCAGCCGCTTCAACTTGGGCATCCGCTCGGGCGCGCGGTCGCCGAAGCGGGTGCCGATCACGATGTCGAGATCCTCGGCGGTGAGCCGGTCGATCATCCTGACGACGTCCTTCACCCGATGCTGGCCGTCGGCGTCGAACGTCGCGAACACGTTGGCGCCTGGCCGGTTGCGGGCGTACTCGACGCCGGTCTGGATGGCGGCGCCCTGGCCGAGGTTCACGGGGTGGCGCACCACGTGCGCGCCCGCTTGATGCGCACGGTCGCTGGTGTCGTCGCGGCTGCCGTCGTCGACGCACACGACGTTGCCGAAGACGGAGCGCACATCGGAGATGACGTCGCCGATGACGCTCGCCTCGTTGAAGGCGGGGATGACGATCCACACGTCGTGGTAGCGAGTGTCAGGCATGGTGATGGCGACCAAACTACACGCTCACGGTGCGGGAATCCTGCTCAGAGCACCCAGGTGCACGACGATTCCCACCAGCGGTCCGCACATCAGCGCCATGACGGTGCGCGTCTCGAGCGCCACCGGTAGCAGCAGGAGAAGGGCCGACACCAGCGTTGCCCCGATCCAGCCCGCCGCGTACGCACGGTGCAGCGCGGCCGCGACCGTCGCGGCACCGGTGAGGGTGAGAAGCGCTATCGCGATGGCTGCAGCGGTGAACCAAGCCAGCAGGGCGCCGCCGGCTTCGTACTCGGGGCCGAACGCGAACTGCAGCAGCCACGGCCCGGCCAGGCCGGCAATGAGCACCGCCACCACGCCAAGCCCCAACACCACCAGCGCGGGTATGATCAGTGCCCGTACTCGGGCGTCGCGCTGGTCGACGAAGTGTGCGATCAGGTTGCCCTGCATCGCGGTCAGGGGTACCAGCAGTGGCGCGCGGGTCAGCGTCACCGCCAGGATCACGACGCCGCCCGCCGCGCCGAGGTCTTGCGACGTCGCCTTCAGCAGCACGGGGAAGCCCATGATGAGGACGGCACTGGCGCCCGCCGCAGCGATCGAGTGCGACGCGCCGCGCAGGAACGTCCATGCGGTGCCAGGGGTGAGTAGTCGCGCCGCCGCACGCGTCGCAGGTGACGCCAACAGCAGCAGCAGCCAGGCGATCGATCCCGCGACGGTGGCCCACAGGTAGCCGACCAATCCCCAGCCGACCAGGAACGTGGTCGTCGCGACCGCCACCCGCATCGTCGCGTCGCCGACGATGAGCGCCCCGTACTCGCCCCAGCGGTCCACCCCGGCGAGTACGCCGAGCAGCGTCGCGTGCATGCAGAACCCGGCGATCCCCGCGCTCAGCAGCCCCACGCTGAGCAGCCGCGACTCGACGAAGACGTGGGTCGACCACAACGGCGACGAGCCGACGACGACCGCCGCGGACACCGCACCGACCAGAATGGCCACCCGAATCGGGTGGATCCGCGGGCCGTCGGCCACGTGGCCCGCGGCAACCTGCTGCGCCTGCCGCACTTCGCGGGTGGACTCCTGAAGCAGACCGTTGGCCGCACCCGCGAGAAGTCCGAACGCACCCCAGAACACGGCGAACACCGAGAAGCCCGCCGGCTCGAGGTCACGCGCGGCGAGGTAGAGCACGGCGTAACCGAAGAGTGCACTGACCACCGTCGCCGTCCCGACCCGGGCGAAGCTGCCCCTGGTCACGGGTCCCTGGGAGGGGACGGTCGACGCACCGTCGGTCACAGGTCGGGGACGTCCTTCGAGTACAGCCAGGCCTGCCACAGCGGTCGCAGTGACTCGTCCGAGTAGTTGGCGGCCAGGCCGGTGAAGTCGTCGGTGACGGCGGTGGCGTGACGATGCCGGGTGGTCCAGTCGCGCAGCAGTGCGAAGAAGCCGTCGTCACCGATGGTTCGGCGCAGCACGTGCAGGGTCAGCGCGCCCCGCTTGTACACGCGGTCGTCGAACATGTCGCTCGCGCCGGGGTCGGACAGCAGCAGGTCTTGCCGCGAACAGGTGAGCTTGCCGTGGTAGTACCTGGCCCAGTCATCGGCGCTGCGGCCACCGGAGTTCTCCGACCACAGCCACTCGGCGTAACAGGCGAAGCCTTCGTGCAGCCAGATGTCGCGCCAGCGCCGCGCGGTCACCGAGTTGCCGAACCACTGATGGGCGAGCTCGTGCGCGATCAGGCGTTCGGCAGTGCGCTCGCCGTCGCAGTGGTTGGCGCCGAAGATCGAAATGCCCTGTGCCTCAAGAGGGATCTCCAGATCGTCGTCGGTGACCACGACGGTGTAGCCGGTCGCAAGGGGATACGGTCCGAACAGCTTGACGAAGAGTTTCATCATCTCCGGCTGACGGCCGAAGTCGTACTCGAAGTTCTGCCGCAACCGTTGCGGCAGAACGCCGTTCATCGGCACGGGGGTCTTCGTCAACCGGTGTGCCTGGTAGTCGCCGATCTGCAGGGTGATCAGATAGGTCGACGTGGGCTCGGCCTGCTCGTAGGTCCAGGCCGTCATCGCGGCCCGCGTCCGCTTGGACACCAGCTCGCCGTTGGCCACCGCACGGTACGGGTTCTCGGTGCTGATCACGATCCGGTAGCTGGCCTTGCTGCTCGGGTGATCGTCGCAGGGGAACCACGACGCCGCCCCGTTGGGCTGCCCTGCGACCAGCGCGCCGTTGGTCAGCTCCTCGAAACCGACTTCGCCCCAAACGGTTCGGATCGGACGGGGCGTGCCTGCGTAGCGCACGGTGACCGACATCGCCGCGCCCGCTGGCAGTGCCGTCTGCAGCGTGATGCTCAGCTTGCCATGCGAGCGGTGGAACGATTGGGGCCTGCGTCCGTTGACCGAGACCTTGGACACCGCCATGGCGTCCGACAGGTCGAGGGTGAACGTCTTCAACGACGCCAAGGTGGCCGCGGTGATGGTGGCGGTGCCGGACAGTCGGTTGATGTTCACCTTGTACTCGAGATCGAGTTCGTAGCGGGACACCCGGTAACCGAAGTTGCCGTTGGCGGGGAGGTAGGGGTCGATGACGGGTGGTGTTCGCTTGGCTGCCTTCTTGTGCGATCGCGTCACGCGGCGGAGACTCCCGCCTTCTTCGTTGGTTTGTCGGGCCGGTCACCGCGCTTCTTGCGGAACGGATTCCACGGTGCAATGGGATTGCCCTGCCAGCGGGTCGACGCGGGAACCTCGTCGCCGCGCATCACCAACGATGCAGGCCCAACGGTGGCGCCTGCGCCGATCCGGGCGGCTGGCAACGCCACGCAGTGCGGGCCGAGCGTCGCGCCGTCCTCGATCACGACGGTGTCCAACCGCATGATGCGGTCGTGGAACAGGTGGGTCTGCACCACGCAGCCGCGGTTGACGGTGGCTCCCTTGCCCAGCGTGACGAGGTCGGCCTCCGGCAGCCAATACGTTTCGCACCACACGCCGCGACCGATCTTGGCGCCGAGCGCCCGCAGCCAGAGGTTCATCACCGGTGTACCGCTGGCGGCCCTGGCGAACCACGGCGCGGCGACGGTCTCGACGAACGTGTCGGATACCTCGTTGCGCCACACGAACGACGACCACAGCGGATGCTCGACGGCTCGAATGCGGCCGATCCACAGCCACTTCATCACCACCGCGATCCCGCCGGCCACCGCGCCAGCAACGAGCAGCACCGCCCCACCAGCCAATGCCGCCCAGAGATAACCGAATTCGTCGGTCAGGAACTGCAGGGCGCCAAGCACCGTCACGCCGATCGCGAACGTGACGATCAACGGCAACAGCCGGCACGTCTCGACGAGGCCGCGCAAGATCTTGAGCCGCAGCGAGGGGTGAAACGTCCGCAGCGCGTCGGCGGCCGTCGGTTGGCGACGCAACCTGATCGGCGGACTGCCCAGCCACGACGAGCCGGCCTTCGCCTTGTGCGGTGTCGCGCTCAGCACGGCGACCAGTCCATCGTCGGGAACGCGTCGACCGGGCTGGGTGATTCCGGAGTTGCCGAGGAACGCGCGCTTGCCGATGGTGGCCTTGGCGACGTGGATCCAGCCGCCGCCGAGCTCGTAGGACGCCACCATGGTGTCGTCGGCGAGGAACGCTCCGTCCTCGACGACGGTGAACTTCGGGGTCAGCAGCGCCGTCGAAATCTCGGTTCCGCGACCGATCTTCGCGCCGAGCAACCGCAGCCACACCGGCGTGAGAAGGCTCGCGTAGATCGGGAACAGGTAGTTGCGGGCCGCGTCCATGAGCCGTTCGGTGGCCCACACCTGCCAGCCGACCCGGCTGCGCACCGGGTGGTAGCCCTCGTACAGGCCGAGTGACAGCACTCGCACGCCGATCACCGTCAGCAGCGCGTAGACCACGACGGCCGTCAGCGTCGCCACCGGCGTCCACAGCGCCGCGGGGAGCAGCGCGTCGGACAGCGTCGCGGTGTGGCGAACCGCCCACCCGATGACCGCGAGGCCCGCGGCTAGGGCCACCAACGGCAGGCTGCCGAGAAGCACCGACGTCACGCCGAACATCGCCACCCACAGGGGCGCGCGCCGCGGCCGCTCCTCGGGCCACGGATGCCGGGCCTTGCCGGACTTCACGGCGGGCGAGCCCTTCCAGTACTGGCCGGACTTCACCTTGCCGACGACGGCGGAACCCGGTGCGACGTCTGCGTTCTTGCCGACCACGGCGCCGGGCAACAGCGTCGTGCGCGCGCCGACGGTGGCATCGGTGCCGACCTCGATGCGCCCGACGTGGAACTGGTCGCCGTCGATCCAGTGCCCGGTCAGATCGACCTCCGGCTCGATCGAACACCGGTGCCCGAGGGTTAGCATGCCAGTGACGGGAGGCGACGAGTGCAGGTCGACACCCTTGCCGACCTTGTTGCCCAATGCCCTTGCGTAATAGACCAACCAGGGCGCGCCTGCCAGGTTCTCGGCGCCGCTGGCCTCACCGAGTCGTTCGGCGAGCCAGATCCGCAGGTGCACGGGCCCACCGCGGCGGTAGGTGCCGGGCTCGAGGCCGCCGAGCAGCATCCGCGCGGCAAGCACCGCGATGCCCATCCGCCCGACGGGCGTCACGAAGACGAGGAAGCCGGCGACGATCCACCACCAGTTCACCGGCACCGCCCACGGCAGCAGGTGCAACGCGGCGGCGACGTTGTTGAGCAGCGCCAGCCACACGATCCACTGCATGCCGGTCAGCGTGGCCAGGGGGAGTGAGAGTGCCACCTGCGCCAGCTCGGTGAGCCGCGAAACCGGTTTCACCGTGCGGGTTTCCACCTGAGGCGGTGGAACGAGCTCGTCGAGGTAACCGGCAAGTGAGCCGAGCCGCGGGTGGTCGTACAGGTCCGCGACCGTGACCTGTGGATGCTTGGCGCGCAGGGCGGCGACCAGCTGGGCCGCCGACAACGATCCGCCGCCGAGGGCGAAGAAGTCGGCCTCTGGCCCGTCGACCGGCGCGGCAAGGACGTCGCGCCACAACCCGGCCAGCCAGCCCATCGTGCCGCCGAGCTCGGGGCCGTCGGATCCGCTGTCGCCTTCGATCGGCCACGGCAGCGCGTTGCGATCGACCTTGCCCGAGGTGCGGGTGGGCAATTCGTCGACCAGAACCAGCCGCGGTACCAGGGCGGCGGGCAGCGCTTCGCTCAGGGCGGCTCGTGCGGCCGCGACGTCGAACGCGGGATCGGCGCTTGCGATGTAGCCGACCAGGAGCGGGGTACCGCTTGCGGTGCGGCGAACGGCTGCGGCGCCACCGCTGACACCCGGCAGGTTCACCAGCGCCGAGTCGACCTCGCCCAGCTCGATTCTGCGGCCACCGACCTTGACCTGGTCGTCGGCGCGGCCCTGGAAGTAGAGGCCATCGGCTTCCAGGCGGACGAGGTCGCCGCTGCGGTAGGCCCTCGTCCATCCCAGGGTGGGCATCGGCGCGTACTTCTCGGCGTCCTTCTCGGGATCCAGGTAGCGCGCAAGGCCGACGCCGCCGATCACCAGCTCGCCGACCTCACCCAGAGTTACCGGCTCCCCCTTTTGGTCCACGACCGCCAGATCCCAGCCGGGCAGCGGAAGGCCGATGCTGACGGGGCCCTTGCCGTCGAGCGGGGCCGCGCAGGCCACGACGGTCGCCTCGGTGGGCCCGTAGGTGTTCCAGACCTCGCGTCCGTCAACGGCGAGCCGTTCGCCGAGTTCGGGCGGGCACGCCTCGCCGCCGAAGATCAGCAGCCGGACAGCCTCGAGCGCCTCCGCGGGCCACAGGGCGGCGAGTGTGGGCACCGTCGAGACGACGGTGATGTCGCGGGACACCAGCCACGGGCCGAGGTCCATGCCGCTGCGCACCAGCGACCGGGGCGCGGGCACCAGGCAGGCGCCGTTGCGCCAGGCCAGCCACATCTCCTCGCACGACGCGTCGAACGCGACGGACAGCCCGGCGAGCACCCTGTCGTTGGGCCCAATCGGGTTGTCCTGCAAGAAGATCTGCGCTTCTGCGTCGACGAATGCCGCGGCGTTGCGGTGGGTCACGGCGACACCCTTGGGCGTTCCCGTCGAGCCCGAGGTGAAGATGATCCACGCGTCGTCGCGGGGCAGCGGCCGGCCTGCGCGCCATCCGCGCGACGATCCGTGGCCACGGATCAGGCCCTGATCGGTGATGACGCCGACGACGCCAGCCTCGCCGAACACCAGCGCGGCGCGCTCGTCAGGGTCGTCGGCGTCGACCGGCACGTAGGCAGCACCGGCGGCCAACGTCGACAGGATCGCGACGTACAACGCGTAACTGCCCGACGGCATGCGGATGCCGATGCGGTCACCGCGGCCGATTCCACGTGCGGCGAGCCACTCGACGCTCTCCTCGATGTCCGCGATCAGTTCGGCGTAGGTGAGCTGAATCTCGCCGTCGTCGATGGCCGGCGAGTCGGGATGACGCTGTGCCGTCTCGTAGAGGATGTCGATCAGGGTCCGCGGCTCGGGAGCGGACGACGACAGCACGTACTGGGCGGGAATGCTGGGTCCAGAAGTGGCTGTCACGGTTACAAACTACTAAGCGCGAGGCTGGGTCCGAGCACGCCGCACGCGGATTGTGATCACAATTGCGATCGCGATGACGAGGGCGCCGATCACATACCACTTGTACTGCTCGAAGGCCGCGTAGATGGTGACCATGTGCGTGCCGGTGAGGAAGCCCAATCCGGCCCAGGTTCCCACCCAGAGCACCGCTCCGAGGGAGTTGAAACCGAGGAACTTCAGCCAGTGCATCCCGACGATTCCCGCGATCAGACCGTTGACCTGTCGCAGCCCCTCGATGAACCGGGCCATGGTGACGATCTTGCCGCCGTGGGCGTCGAAGTAGACCTCGGCCTTGTCCAGCCGCGCAGGTGTGAGGAACACGAAGCGGCCCCACCGCTCGGCCAGCGGGCGTCCGCCGAGCCTGCCCACTGCGTAGCCGATGTTGTCCCCGATGACGGCGCCGAGCACCGCGACGAGGATGACCACGGCGATGTTCATGTGGCCTGCACCGGCGAAGATGGCGGCCGAGATCAGCAGGACCTCGCCGGGCACCGGCACCCCGAAGTCCTCGAGCAGCACGAAACCGCCGACCGCGAGGTAGCCGTAGTGCTCGAGGATCGGCTGGACGTCGCCGAAGACGCCGGGCAGCTGGGTGTCGGTCATTCCGCTGGATTCTCGCTGATCGCAACCCTCGGCGGAACCGCGACCGGCACCTACTCTGGCCGAGGTGCGGCTATTCGTGACAGACGAGACTGGCATCGACCTCACCGAGCTGACGTCGGGTGGTGGTCCCGTGGTGCGGTTCACTGCCCCTGACCTGCAGCGCGCCCAGCGCAATGCGGCACGTCTGCGCGAAGGCGGCGACGTGGCGGTCATCCTCGACCTCGCGGTCGCGGTACCTGGGGACTTCCGTGCGGTTGGCGACGACGACACGGTCCGCTACGCGGGCACGGTCGACGGCCTGGCCGGCCTGATCGCCGACATCGACTCGGCCGACGTCGCCGATGGCGTTGCGTTGATCCCGGCGGCGGGGCTGCCCCGTCAAGATCTGCGTCGGCTTGGGCACGACGTGCTTGGCAGGCTGGCCACCCGCGGTCGGGCCAGCGCCTGATCCAATTACTGGATTAGTCGACGCCAAATCGGTCTTGGACATGAATCGATTGGGGCCATAGCGTTGGGCGCGTGACAACCACGATCGCCGACCCCACGCAACTGACCGGACAGATGATCATCGCCGGCACCCTCGTCACCGGAACCGGTGAGGAGATCCGCGGCTTCGACCCCGCCGCGGGCAGCGCCATCGAACCCGGCTACCGCTACGGCGACGACGGTCACGTCGCCGCGGCGTGCGATGCCGCCGCCGAGGCGTTCCCCGTCTACCGCGCGACCAGGTCCGAACGGCGCGCGCAGTTCCTCGAGGCCATCGCCGACAACCTCGACGCCATCAAGGCCGCTCTCGTCGCACGCGCCGTGACGGAGTCCGGGCTTCCCGAGGCACGCATCGCCGGCGAGGTCGGAAGGACCACGGGACAGCTTCGCCTCTTCGCTGCCGTCGTGCGCGAGGGCAGCTGGGCCGGTGCACGCATCGACCCCGCCCAACCCGACCGAACCCCGTTGCCGCGCCCCGACATCCGCCAGCGGGCCGTCGCACTTGGCCCAGTGGCGGTATTCGGCGCGAGCAACTTCCCGCTCGCGTTCTCGGTGGCAGGCGGCGACACCGCGTCGGCACTGGCCGCCGGTTGCCCGGTGGTGGTCAAGGCGCACGACGCGCATCCCGGCACCTCGGAGCTCGTCGGCCGCGCCATCACCGATGCCGTCGCCGCCGCGGGCCTGCCCAAGGGCACGTTCTCGCTGCTTTTCGGGACGGGGCCGGGACTCGGTGGCGCACTCGTCACCGACCCGAGGATCAAGGCCGTTGGCTTCACCGGATCACGTTCCGGCGGAACCGCTTTGGTCGCCGCGGCCGCCGCCCGGCCCGAGCCGATCCCGGTCTACGCCGAGATGAGTGCCATCAACCCCGTGTTCCTGCTCGACGGCGCACTTTCTTCGCGCGCCGGTGACATCGGCCGCGCGTTCGTCGCATCGCTGACCATGGGATCGGGCCAGTTCTGCACCAATCCTGGTCTGGTGATCGCCGTCGACGGCCCCGGCCTCGACGCCTTCATCGACTCCGCGCGCGACGCGCTGACGCAGGCCGCGGCCACCCCGATGCTCACCCCGGCGATCGCCGAGAACTACGCCAAGGGCGTGGCCGCACTGAGCGCACAGGCCGACGTGATTGCCCGCGGCGCCGCAGCCGACAACCCGACGACCTGCCGCGCCGCGCTGTTCACCACGGACGCCGCGAACTTCCAGGACTCCGAGGTACTCCAGGCCGAGGTGTTTGGTTCGTCCAGCATCGTGGTCCGCTGCGCCGACGCCGCCGAGATGCGCTCGGTGGCAGAGGGTCTCGAGGGTCAGCTGACCACGACGGTGCACGCCGACGAGTCCGATCACGACGAGGCCGCCCTGTTGCTGCCGACGCTGGAGACCAAGGCGGGACGAATCCTGTTCAACGGCTGGCCCACCGGCGTCGAGGTCTGCTACGCGATGGTGCACGGCGGGCCGTACCCGGCGACGTCGGACTCGCGTACGACGTCGGTCGGCGCCCGCGCCATCGAACGCTTCCTGCGGCCGGTCTGCTATCAGAACGTGCCGAACTCATTGCTGCCCAGTGCGATTGCCGACGGCAATCCCGACGGGCTCCCGCGACGCGTCGACGGCCGCCTCGTTCAAGACTGACCGAACCACCAATTAGGAGTCTCCGACATGCTTGACGGCGTACTGTTCTTCCCCGTCACACCCTTCACGGAAGCCGGTGAGGTCGACCTGATCGGGCTCGCCGAGCACGTCGCCACCGGCGTCGACGCAGGCCCCGGCGGCGTGTTCATCGCCTGTGGCACAGGCGAATTCCACGCTCTCGAGGCAGGCGAGTTCGCTGGCATCGTGCGCACCGCGGTCGAGGCGACCGGCGGACGGGTGCCGGTCTATGCCGGCGCAGGCGGATCCGTCGCGCAGGCCAAGATCTTCGCAAGGGCTGCTGCCGACGCAGGCGCCGACGGGCTGCTGCTGCTGCCGCCATATCTGGTGCAGATGCCGCAGGACGGACTGGTCGCGTACACCCGCGAGGTCGCCGCGGCCACCGATCTGCCCGTGATCGTCTACAACCGCGGAAACGCCCGCTACAACGAGGCTTCCGCCGTCGAGGTGGCCCGCCTGCCCAACGTCGTCGGGTTCAAGGACGGCACCGGCGACGTCGACCTGGTCGCACGGATCGTCCGCGCGGTCACCGATGCGCTTGCGCATGACGGCAAGCCGTTCCAGTTCTTCAACGGCCTGCCCACCGCGGAGGTCTCGCAACAGGCCTACCGCGCCATCGGCGTCACCTTGTACTCGTCGGCGACGTTCGCGTTCGCCCCCGAACTGGCGCTGGCGTTCTACCAGGCGCTGGAGCGGGGGGACGAGGAGCTCGTCGCCGCGCTGCTGCGCGAGTTCTTCCACCCGCTGGTCCGGCTGCGGGACACGGTGCCCGGTTACGCGGTATCCCTGATCAAGGCGGGTGTGACCATGGAGGGCCTCGACGCGGGCCCGGTCCGGGCGCCGCTGGTGATGCCGTCGCCGGAGGCCCTCGCGGAGCTCGGCAGGATCATCGAGGCAGGGCGCGCCGTGATCGCCGACGAACTCGCCGCCGCGCGCTGATGAGCGCAGCTCGGATCGCCATCACGGGCGCGCGGATCACCCCGGTCGCGTTCGCCGACGCGCCGCTGCTCAACACCGTCGGCGTACACCAGCCGTTCGCGCTGCGAGCGATCATCGAGCTCGATACCGACGCGGGCTTGGTGGGGCTCGGCGAAACGTATGCCGACTCCGCGCACCTGGATCGCCTGCACGCGGCCGCGGAGGCCATCACCGGCCTTGACGTGTTCGCGCTCAATACAATTCGTGCCGCCATCGAGGATCGGCTGGACGGCGACTCCCGTGCCGTCGGTACGGCAGGCATGATCACCACCGCCAGCGCCGTCGACCAGGTGTTCTCACCCTTCGAGGTGGCGTGCCTCGACGTGCAGGGGCACGCCATGGGCAGGCCGGTGTCCGACCTGCTTGGCGGGCGGGTCCGCGACGCAGTGCCGTTCAGCGCGTACCTGTTCTACAAGTGGGCAGGGCATCCCGGCGCCGAGTTCGACGCGTGGGGAGAGGCGCTCGATCCGGCACGGATCGTGGCCCAGGCTGCGCGGCTGATCGATGAATACGGCTTCACTGCAATCAAACTCAAGGGTGGGGTGTTCCCGCCCGAAGAGGAGATGAAGGCCATCGAGGCGCTGCACGAGGCCTTTCCTGGACACCCGCTGCGGTTGGACCCGAACGCCGCGTGGACCCCGCAGACGTCGGTCAAGGTCGCTGCCGGCCTGGCGGGCATCCTCGAATACCTCGAGGACCCGACGCCGGGCCTCGACGGCATGGCCGAGGTGGCAGCGCAATCACCCATGCCGCTGGCGACCAACATGTGCGTCGTCGCCTTCGACCAGCTAGCACCCGCCGTCGCGAAACAGTCCGTCGGCGTTGTGCTCTCGGATCACCACTACTGGGGAGGCCTGCAACGCTCCCGGCTGCTCGCAGGCATCTGCGACACGTTCGGGCTCGGGTTGTCCATGCACTCCAACTCACACCTCGGCATCAGCCTTGCGGCGATGGTGCACCTTGCGGGCGCCACGCCCAACCTCACCTATGCGTGCGACACGCATTGGCCGTGGAAGACCGGAGACGTCGTCAAACAGGGGGTGCTGGAGTTCCGCGACGGTGCCGTCGCGGTGCCGACGACGCCGGGGTTGGGCATCGAGATCGACGAGGACGCGCTGGGTGCGCTGCACGAGCAGTACGTCCGATGCGGGATCCGGGATCGCGACGACACCGGCTACATGCAGACCGTCGTTCCGGGTTTTCGGGCGATCAGCCCTCGGTGGTGATGGACACCGGCCTACACTGATGCACTAGGGTTGCCGCCCGGGGGCGTAGTGATGCAAGGAGTGCATGGGTGTTCTCGCTCGCCCGACTGTCGTGCTTCATCGCCGTCGCCGAGGAACTGCACTTCGGTCGCGCCGCCGAACGTCTGCACATGACCCAGCCGCCGTTGAGCCGGCAGATCCAGCAGCTGGAGGCCGAACTCGGCGTCCAGCTGATCGACCGCACCACCCGGTCGGTGACGCTCACCCCGGCAGGGGTGGCGTTCCTGCCCGACGCCCGGCGGATCCTGCAGCTGGCCGAGAGCGCGTCGCTGACGGTCAAACGGGTGCCGGCGGGGGACCTTGGCACCGTCGTGGTGGGGTTCACCGCCGCATCGGCGCACGCCGTGCTTCCCCGTCTGTTGGAGCGCACGCGCGAACAGCTGCCCGACGTCAAACTCGAACTGCGCGAGATGGTTTCGGCCGTCCAGATCGAGGCGTTGATGAGCGGCGAGATCGACCTCGGGATGGCAAGGCCGCCGTTGAAACGGCCAGGCATCGTGTCGCGGCCGCTGCTGCACGAGCAACTCGTCGCCGCGCTGCCCGCCGGGCACCCGCTGGTAGGGCAGACCCGGCAGCTCACCCTCAACGATCTCGACGGCCAGGACGTCGTGATGTACTCGCCGGTCCAGGCGCGGTACTTCAACGAACTGCTGATCAGTACGTTCACCATCGCGGGTGCCACGCCGCGGTACGTCCAGTTCGTCACGCAGGTGCACACGATGCTGGTGCTGGTGCGCTCCGGGATCGGGATAGCGCTGGTGCCCGCGTCGGCCGCGACGCTGCATCCCGAAGGGGTGGTCTTCCGGTCGATCGGCGCGTTCCGCGAACGCCCGGTGGAACTCGACGCCGCGTGGCGCAGCGACAGCACCAACCCGGCCCTGCTGCGCCTACTGCGCGACGTCCTGCCGCAGCGCGAGTGGACCACCGACGACCTGGTGGACGAGTTCGTCGGCGCCTAAGCCTCGTCGCCGAGATCTGCACCAGGGTCGTGCGCAGCCGAAGTTCACAGCCCTCGTGCAGATTTCGCCGAGATCAGACGCGGACGCCGGGCTCCAGCACCGGCGTCACCAGACGCCCGCTGTGCAGGAACTCCTCGAGGTTGCGCAGCGTCAATTGCTCCATCGCCGCGCGCGTCTCGACGGTCCCGCTCCCGACGTGCGGAAGCAGCACCACGTTGTCCAGCGACAGCAGCGCCTCCGGCACGTTGGGCTCGTCGGCGAACACGTCCAGGCCGGCCCCTGCCAGCCGGCCTGCCGTCAGCGCCTCGACCAACGCGTCCTCGTCGACCACGCTTCCGCGCGCGATGTTGATCAGATAGCCGTCGGCCCCAAGCGCGTCGATGACGGCCCCGTCCACCAGCTTGCGCGTGCCGGTGCCGCCCGCCGCAGCAACGACGAGCACGTCCACTCCGGCGGCCAGCGTGACCGCCGAGTCGACGTACGGATACGGCGAGCCCTCTACCTCGCGCCGGTTGTGATACGAGATCGAGCAGCCGAATGCGCTGAGCCGCTTGGCGATTGCGCCACCGATCCGGCCGAGCCCGATGACGCCCACCCTGGTGTTGCTCACCTGACGGGTCAGCGGGTAGTTACCCGTTGTCGGCCAGCTCCCCGCGCGGACGTAGCGGTCGGCCGCCGAGAACTGCCGCATGACGTCGATCATCAGACCGACCGCGGTATCCGCCACGCAGTCGGTGAGCACGTCGGGAGTGTTGCTCACGCCGATCCCGAGTTCCGCTGCGGCGTCGACGTCGGTGGTGTCGTAGCCGACGCCGAAGTTCACGATGGCACCCAGACGGGGCAACGCCCGCATCAGTGCGGCGTCGACCCCGCTGCGCCCCGACGTCACGACGGCGGTGACGTCGCCGCCGTGCGTCGACAGGAACTCCTGGCGCGCCGCGGGTTCGTCGGGCAGCACATAGGCGCCGTGATTCTCGGAAAGCGTTAGTGCCAATGACGGTTTCAACGGGCCGACCTGCAACACGGTCCGGACGTCGGGGGAGTGATGCTCGCTGCTCATGATGCCGACCACGGTACGGCGACCTGCGAATACCCGTCCAACCCCGAAATAGCATCAACTCATGCCCAACCTGCATGGCAAGCGGATTCCGAGAGATGCCACGGTATCGACGCTTGCAGCGGGGTCGCGAATGTCCTGTTCAGCGGCATTTCGGGGCCACTTCGGCGGGGTCAGGTCACCCTAATTTCGGCCGCAGAAGGCCGGTTCAACCGGGGTTGACGCTGTTCGAACCGGCTCCTTACGGTGTGGCTGCGATCACACGGTGCATCCACATACGTGGACGTCACATCAGAAGCTCCGGGAGAACCTTCATGAGCCCCGCCCCACACATCACGACGCGACGTCGCGCACTGGCCGTCGCACTCGCGGGCATCACCGTGGCCGCCACCGGTTGCACCGTCGCCAACTCCGGTCACGGCGGGTACGACCCGAACACGCTACGGATCGTGCTGTCGCAGGAGCCGCCGACGCTCGAACCCTGCGAGAGCTCCCTGACCTCGACGGGCATCGTGGTGCGCTCCAACATCACCGAACCACTCATCGAACGCGAGCCCGACACCGGCGCCCTGCAACCGCTGCTGTCCACCGGGTGGCGCCAGACCTCGCCGACCGAATGGACCTTCGACATCCGCAAGGGCGTCACCTTCTCCGACGGGTCACCCTTCACCGCCACCGACGCGGCATTCGCCATCGACCGTGCCGTGAACTCCGAATTGCAGTGCAACGTCGACGGTTACGTCTTCGGCGACGAGAAGCTGAAGCTGGCCGCACCAAACGACAGCACGCTGACCGTCGCCACCGAGTCGCCCGATCCGATTCTGCCGCTGCGCATCTCGTTCGTCGAGATCGTGCCGCGGACCACCAGTACCACCCAGAAGGTGCGCGAGCCCATCGGCACCGGGCCGTACGCCATCGCCGA
>Ga0105239_10001625_pt1 | contig 29687 bp, 22 predicted proteins | sample KBSC44metaG_FD_92761 | JGI IMG/M metagenome (GOLD analysis project Ga0105239, IMG submission 92761) | Corn rhizosphere microbial communities from Kellogg Biological Station, Michigan, USA - KBS C4-4 metaG | ecosystem: Host-associated > Plants > Roots > Rhizosphere > Soil | place: Michigan, USA...
ACTATCAATTAGTTATAAGTTTGGAACAACGATTGCGCTTAAACAATTTGATTGAATACATACGCTTTACATATCACCCCTTACGACCCGGCTTTCTTTGCGATGATCTTTATCGCGCTCACTTTTTCCCTGCTTTTATGGTTCACCAAAAAGCCAAACCCGGGTGCAAACCGTTTTTTGGCACTGGCATTGGTCATTATCGTTTTGTGGATAGCCAGGATATTGGGCATTGATATCGGGCTATCGGCTTTTTTCCCAAACTGGAGCCGGCTGCCGCTGCAATTTTCTCTGGCGCTGGGCCCGCTCATTTATTTTTATGTGCTTAAAATTACCTGGGCGGAATATAAATTTCGCTTTAAGGATTTGCTGCATTTTTGTCCGTTACTGCTGGAATTGGGTGCCCAGGTATTAGGATTTAGGGGTGTTATAAAAACAGGTTCGGCTACTTATGGCACACAGATTTTTCAGTGGCTTACCCCGTTATTGCATTTGCTGGCGTTTATTTCGGCAGGTATCTACCTGTATCACTCACATAAGCTGATAAGGCGTTTTTATAACCAGCTTAAATTTAACGGAGGCGACCGGCACCTGCACCAACTCCGATGGCTGCATAACTTACTGAAAGGTTTTGCTTTGTTGTGGTTATTATGGATATTGTTTACAGCCGCAGACTATTTTTATTTCGATTATCAATTAAGTACCCATGCATATTACCCTTTATATCTCGCTTTAGCGGCAATCACCACCTGGATGGCAGTCGCTGCTCACTTAAGAGCGGAGGCTGGTGTAACGGTAGAAGTTCCCTCATTTTTAAAGCCTCAGCTTCCGGCTGAGTTAAAGCAAAAAGGTATTTGGCTGAAAAAAATTGTCAAATCCAACTTGTATTACCAGGACCCGGAGCTGAGTTTAGTTGCACTTGCTGAAAAGCTGGAGCTTACTACCCATGAATTATCCCGTATCATCAATACGGTACTTAAAAAAAGCTTCAACGATTTCATAAATGAATACCGTGTTCAGGACGCGATCCAAAAAATGCACGATCCGGCTTATGACCATATCACCCTGCTGGGTATTGCCTATGATTCGGGCTTCAACTCTCAAAGCACCTTTTACCGCACTTTTAAGCAAGTGACTGGGAAAAGCCCGGTGGAATACAAAACCGAACTGAAAAAACAGTATTCATCTTATAATTTGGGAAGCCCGCGCCAATTTGCGGCGGTAATTTCGAATTATGAAACCACGCCAAAGTGGCCTCTTAAGAAATTAAACCGCAATTTTATGTTTAGAAATTATTTGAAAATAGCCCTTCGCAACCTGCTGAAGCAAAAGACACTGGCATTCATCAATGTTTCGGGGTTATCAATCGGGATTGCCTGTGTTACTTTATTATCGTTATTCGTGATCAATGAATTCAACTTTGATAAGTTTCATGAAAATGCAGTGAATATTTACCGTCCTTATGTACTTGATAATACACTTAACGGACAACCAGGTGAGGGGGTCACGGATTTCTGGGTAGGAAAAACAACGATGGGTGAAGCAATGAAACGGGACTTACCCGATATTCAAAATTTTGTCCGGATACAACTACCCTGGGGTGAAAACCTGGTTAGAACTGATAAAAATGTGGAACGGGCCAGCCTTACTTTTGCCGACAATTCGCTCTTTTCGGTTTTTACATTCCCTTTAAAATACGGCAATATTTCTACGGCACTGCATGGCCTCAATGATATTGTATTGACGGAGACCAGGGCAAAGCAATTATTTGGAAGGGACGACGCAGTCGGCAAAATAATTGAAATACAAATTGGCACAGCATTTCAGCCATTTATGGTCTCCGCAGTGGCTAAAGATCTGCCTGCTAATTCGACCATTCGCTTTGATATACTTGGAAATTTCCTTTTTGCTCAAAAAAACAGTCTTATAGTTGGCAACAACTGGCACCCAACCGTTTGGCAAACATACGTTCAGTTAAGACCCGGAAGCACACTGCCCGGCGACAAACGACAGCTAGCGCGTTTCTATAAAGGCCTTAACCCAAATTATGAGGCAGACCTCAAAAACTCCGGGTTAACATGGGAGAAAAACCAACAGCCTTTTATCTTTAAACTTCAGCCTTTACTTTCAATCCATACTGATAGTTGGTTTCATGGCTGGTCGTTTACTGATTACGAAGTCATCGATCCTAAAACTATTTGGCTATTATTGGCTATTGCAGCAGGTATTTTACTGATCGCCTGCATCAATTTTACAACCCTCGCTATTGGTCGATCCGCAGGAAGAAGCAAAGAAGTAGGAGTACGAAAGGTAATTGGCGCCGGAAAACGGCAAATAATTATCCAGTTTCTTACCGAGGCCCTGTTACTTACCATTGTTTCCGCTGCATTGGGTATGTTGCTGACATATATATTTTTACCCTGGTTTAATCAGCTATCGGGAAGGGAGCTTCAATTTTCCATATCACTTTACCCCCAAATAGGTTTGTTATTGGCAGGGTTAGTACTCGTAGTGGGCTTATTGGCAGGCAGCTATCCTGCGTTGGTGTTATCAAATTTTAAACCAGTTGAAGTTTTAAAAAATAAGATAAGAGTCGGCGGTTCAAATCTATTTACCAAATCGTTAGTCACCTTCCAGTTTGTTTTATCTATTACTTTAATTATTGCTACAACTACTATACTGCAGCAAACCAAATATTTGATTAATAAGAATCCTGGTTTTAATAAGGAAAATGTTGTTGCCATTGATGCTTCTCAAGTTGACCCTAATAAAAATTTTCCATTGTTCAAACAAGCTGTGCTTGCCTATCCAGAAATAGTGGGGGTAACCAGTGCAATGGCAGGTTTGGGAGCGGGTAACGATCTGTTAGGATACAGTGATCCGGGGGGTTCAGGCATTTCGGCGGCTATTAATGTGGTTGATCCGGATTATATCAAAGTACTTGGCATGCGATTGCTGGTAGGGAGAAACTTTGATCCGATGGCAGCCACTGATACCATAAAACGAGTCATCATCAACGAAACCATGATGCGGGCATTTAAATGGACTGCACAGAACGCAGTGGGGCAGACAATAAAAAACTTCCAGGGGAGAACTGCTTACGTAATAGGTGTTGTAAAAAACTTTAATTACCGCCCATTAAGCGAGGGCGTGAAGAACCAGGTGTTCGAGACATCTGCCGATAAAGGGTATATTCATTTTTATGTGCGCATAAACCCGGGTAACCCGTCGCCGGCGTTGCGTGTGATACAAAAGGCCTGGAACAGTGTGACACCGGGAATACCAATAAAATATACCTTTTTGGATGATGACGTTAATAATTATTACAATTCCGAACAAAAATGGACAAGCATGGTCGGGTGGGCAAGTGGTCTTTCCATTTTCCTGGCATGTTTGGGCTTGCTGGGCTTAGCTGCACTTGCCGCCATCAACCGTACAAAAGAAATAGGTGTAAGAAAAATATTGGGAGCCTCGGTGTTGAATATTACCGGTCTTCTTTTAAGAGACTTCGTCAAATTAATCTCAATTGCTTTTCTTATCGCCTCGCCAATAGCCTGGTATTTTATGAGCAAATGGTTACAAGGTTATGCAAACCGCATCAGTATCGGCTGGCCGGTATTTTTATTAGCGGGCGTGTTTACGTTTGGAATTGCGGTGTTGGTGATCGGTTTCCAGGCTATGAAAGCGGCTGTTGCAAGGCCGGTGAAAAGTTTGAGGACAGAATAGACGGGATGATGTGATTTTTCGCACGTGGAAATATTAGTAATTTGGGGCAGCGATTGAGTTATTTAATTTACGTGAATCCATATACATTCCATATTACCCTTTACGACCTGGCCTTTTTGGGGACAATCTTCACCGGGCTCAATATTGCCGGTTTTTTATGGTTCACCAAAAGGACCAACCAGGCTGCAAACCGTTTTTTGGCCCTGGCATTGGTTGTTATTGTTTTGTGGATAGCCTGGATATTGGGCATCGACATTGGGCTATCGGCTTACATTACTAACTGGAGCCGGCTGCCACTGCAATTTTCACTTGCGTTTGGCCCGCTACTCTATTTTTATGTGCTTAAAATAACCCGGCCAGCTTATATGTCCCGGCTTAAGGATTTGCTGCATTTCAGTCCGTTACTGCTGGAATTGGGCGCTCACGTATTGGAAATAAGGGGTAGCATAAGAACAGGCGCAGCAACCTACGATACACAGACTTTTAAGTGGCTTAACCCGGTATTGCATTTGCTGGCGTTTGTTTCAGTAAGTATCTACCTTTACCTGTCACACAAGCTGATAGGGCGTTTTTATAACCAACTTAAATTTAACGGAGGCGACCGGCACCGGCACCAACTCCGATGGCTGCATAACTTATTGAAAGGTTTTGCTTTGTTGTGGTTATTATGGATATTGTTTACAGCCGCAGACCGTTTTTATTTCGATTATCAATTAAGTATAGTTGCTTACTATCCTTTGTATCTTCTTTTAGCAATACTGGTCATCTGGATGGCGGCCACAGCCTTTTTAAGACAGGAGGCTGGCGTGCAGCTTCCGTCGGCCCCGCATTTTAAGCTGGCCCCTCCGGCTGAATTAAAGCAAAAAGGTATTTGGCTGAAGAAAGTTGTCAAAACAAGCCGGTATTACGAAGACCCGGATTTGAGCCTGAGCTTGCTGGCTGAAAAGCTTGAACTAACTACCCACGAACTATCCCGGATAATAAATACAATACTTAAAAAAAGCTTCAATGATTTTATCAATGAATTTCGCGTGGCCGAGGTAGCCCGTAAAATGGAGGACCCTGCTTATAGTAATTTAACCCTCCTCGGTATCGCGTTTGAGTCGGGATTTAATTCCAAATCAACCTTTAACCGGGCTTTCCGGCAAATGACCGGGAAAAGCGCAGCAGAATACAAGAATGAACTCAAAAAAGAGCGCCCATCTTATAATTTGACGCATCATAAGCGATTTGCGACGATAATTTCGTACCAGCAAGCAACGCCAAAGTGGCTTGACGAAAAATTAAACCGCAATCGTATGATCAGGAATTATATCAAAACCTCATACCGCAGCCTTTTAAAAAACAAGGGCTTCACGATGTTAAATGTTTTAGGGTTATCCGTTGGCATGGCTACCTGCCTGCTGATTGTTTTTTATGTAATTGATGAACGGAGTTACGACCGGTATAATACAAAGGCAGACCGAGTATATCGCGTAAATCTGGATGTAAAGTTCAATGGTAACGCCAATTCCTACGCCGCTGTCCCTGCTCCGATGGCAGCAGCGCTGAAAAGCGAACTCCCGGAAGTGGAGGATGCAATGAGGTTTCACCAGGCCGCCTTCGAACAGACCGGCAAATGCTATATTAAAAAAGGAAAGGTAAATATACTCGAAAACAAGATCGTCTATGCGGATGCCGGGCTTTTTAACCTGTTTACCATGCCAGTGATCGACGGAAGTCAAGCCAATGCGTTAGCCGCGCCACATAGCGCAGTGATTACAGAAAGCACCGCAATGAAATATTTTAACAAAACCAATGTTGCAGGCCAAACTCTGGTTATTAATGATTCTATTAATTACAAGGTAACGGCTGTGATTAAGGACATACCAAGGCAATCGCATTTTAACTATAACGTGTTTCTTTCCGCAGTCACTTTATCCAACAGTCGTGTTCAAAGCTGGACCGGCGGCGGCTGGAACACCTATGTACTCGCCAGGCAAGGCGTCGCACAACAAAAACTGGAGGCGGACATAAGTGCTGTGGCCGGAAAACACTTTTCGGGTCTGCCGGCGGGATTTTCGATTAAATTCGACCTTACTCCGCTCAGGGATATTCATCTACAGTCCGACCGGCAACAGGAGCTGGGTGCGAACGGCAGCATACAGTATGTCTATATCTTTTCCGTCATCGCCTTGTTTATCCTGCTGATTGCCTGCGTTAACTTCATGAACCTTTCTACAGCACGATCGTCAAACCGGGCGAAAGAAGTTGGTGTGCGTAAGGTATTGGGGTCTTCGCGGAAACACCTGGTTGCGCAGTTCTTAACCGAATCAACGCTGGTCAGCCTGTTCGCCACGTTACTGGCGGCGCTGCTAGCCTGGCTGCTCATGCCGCTTTTCAATCAAATGGCCGGAAAGGAACTGACGGTAAGCCTCTCGTCCCTGCTGTGGCTATCCCCTCTTTTATTGGGTGTTGCCATCGTTATTGGTTTTCTTGCCGGTTCGTACCCCGCATTTTTTCTTTCAGCATTTGAGCCTATCGCGGTATTAAAAGGTAAGATCGCCGCAGGCTTTAAGGGCGGTTTCCTACGGAGTTTTTTGGTGGTATTTCAGTTTGCTATCTCTGTTTTCCTGATCATAACCACACTGGTGATGAATAAACAGTTGAATTATATCCATTCAAAAAACCTGGGTTACAATCGGGAGCAAGTACTTGTTATCCAGCAAACCGATGTAATGGGCAACCGGGCCAAAATACTTAAACAGGATATTAAACAATTATCCGGTGTGGTCAATACAACGATGACTTCCTATCTGCCTACAGCCCAAGCCCGAAACACAACAGCTTTATTTGCGCATTTGCCGATCGACTTGAAAGAAGATATTTTAACAGAGTTTTGGCCGGTTGATGATGATTACATCAATACATTGGGTATAAAACTGGTTTCGGGCCGCAATTTCTCCGAGGATATGGCTACCGATACCTCGGCTATTATTGTGAATGAAGCGTATGTTAAGGCATTAAGTGTGAAAGATCCGCTCGGAAAAACCGTATACCGGGATTCTTACGGCGCTCAGCCTCATTCTTATGGCGTTCAGCCTTATCATATTATCGGGGTGATGAAAGATTTTCATTTTAATTCACTCCGGGATAAGATCAGCCCCGTGGTTTTTTATAAAGCAGCCGATAACGGCGCTATCAGCGTAAGGGTCAACACAGCTAATCTGCCCGCTTTAATGTCGCAGATCGAAAGCAAATGGAAAAACTTATCCCCGAAACAGGAATTCACCTATTCGTTTATGGACGAGGATTTTGATGCAGCCTACCGCGCAGAACAACGAGTGGGGACACTGTTCATCTCCTTCAGCACACTGGCCATTTTGATCGCCTGCTTAGGCTTGTTCGGACTGGCTGCCTTTGCCGCCGAGCAGCGGAATAAGGAGATTGGTGTCCGCAAGGTTTTGGGTGCTACTGTTTCGGGTATTGTTGGCATGTTGTCAATAGATTTTATTAAACTGGTATTGGTTTCCATCCTTATTGCATCGCCCTTAGCATGGTATGCAATGAATAAATGGCTGCAGGGGTTTGCTTACAGGATACAAATTCAGTGGTGGATGGTGGCCGCGGCCGGTTGCCTCGCGTTACTGATAGCCTTCATTACCATCAGCTTCCAATCGGTTAAGGCGGCGCTGGCGAACCCGGTAAAAAGCCTTCGCTCAGAGTGAGCTTGCACCGAAGCTTCAGCGTAGGAGCATTGCTTCCGATGAAAGTTTACGGACAGAGCGGCATTTCAATAGTATTTGCCACATCGGGCGAAGAAGTCAAAGTCTTGAGTCGAAAGATTCGAGGCTTTTATAGCTTACATCGATCTTATATACCATTCAAAAACGTACATCCCGCCGTGCGCTTTCGTTACAATAAACAATTTAAATATTTCGTAATTTTCTATCCGTTAGCGCGTTGGCATTTTGGAATACCAATTGCGGCCCTTAGTGAAAATGAATCCGTATACATTACATATCAACCTGTATGATCTTGCTTTCCTCGGAACGATGTTTATCGGGTTGACTTTTGCCCTGCTTTTATGGTTCACCAAAAAAACCAACCACGCCGCAAACCGGTTTTTGGCGCTGGCATTGCTCGCGATTGTTTTGTGGATAGTCCGGGTATTGGGCATCGACATTGGGCTATCAGTTTACGTACCTGGTTGGAGCTGGCTACCGCTGCAATTTTCGCTGACACTTGGTCCCCTGATCTATTTTTATGTGCTTAAAATTGCCCGACCGGGATATAAAATCCGCATTAAGGATTTGCTGCATTTTAGTCCGTTGCTGCTGGAATTGGGTGCCCAGGTATTGGAAGTTGGGGATAGTATAAAAACCGGTGCAGCTACTTATGATACACAGACTTATCAGCAACTGAACCCGGTATTGCAATTGCTGGCATTTGTTTCGGTGGCAGTTTATCTTTACCTGTCTCACAGGCTGATAACGCGCTTTTACCAACGGTTAAAATTTAACGGGGGCGACCGGTACCGGCACGAGTTGCGGTGGCTGCATAACCTGCTCATAGGTTTCGGCGTGGCGTGGCTATTATGGATACCCTTTACTGTTGCGGCTTACTATTACCAATCGGGCATCCATTTTTATTATCCCTTGTATTTGCTTTTAGGAGTGATAACCGTCTGGATGGCGGCCAGGGCATTTTCAAGACCGGAAATCGGGGTACCGTCAGATATGCCTTTATTCTCAAAGCCACAGCAACCGGCAGATCTGAAGCAAAAAAGTACGTGGCTAAAGAAAGCCATGAAAGCCAGCCTGTACTACCAGGACCCGGAACTCAGCTTAAGCTCGCTTGCCGAAAAACTTGGCCTTACTACTCACGAATTATCCAGGATCATCAATACAATCCTCAAAAAAAGCTTCAATGATTTCATTAATGAATACCGTGTTGCTGATATGGTCCTGAAAATGCAGGACCCCGCGTATGATCACATTACCCTGCTCGGTATCGCTTATGATTCGGGCTTCAACTCACCAAGCACATTTCACCGCGCATTTAAAGAGATGACGGGCAAAACCCCTGCGGAATATAAAAAAGAACTGTCATCTTATAATTTGACACATAGCTCCCGCCTTGCGACTGTAATTTCGAACCAGCAATCCACACCGGGGTGGACTGCTGAAAAATTAAACCGCAGTTATATGTTTAAAAATTATTTAAGAAACGCCTGGCGCCACATCGCACGCCATAAAACCTATTCGGCCATTAATGTACTGGGGCTTTCGCTGGGGATCTGCGGGTGCCTCGTTATTTACCTGGTAGCTAGTTTTGAGTTCAGCTTTGATACTTTTCACCCGGACAAGGAGCGCATTTATTGTGTGGATATAAGCTCTGCCGGCGGCGTCGGCCCTGGCCTTATGCATTGGAACTGTGTGCCCGGCACTATGCCCGATGCGATGCGCAATGAAATGACGGGGCTGGAAACGGTAGCGGCTTTTCACACCTACACGCCGAAAGTGGCAATAAAAGCGGGCAACGACGTGGTTAAGACATTCGATAACACAGCGGCGATAATTGCCCAACCCGATTATTTCGACATATTGCCATACACCTGGCTAAGCGGCAGCAAAAAAACAGCACTCGCTAATCCCCTAACGGTAGTGCTTACGCGAAGCCGCGCACAAACCTATTTCGGCAACCTGCCGCCCGACCAGATGATCGGCAGAACCATCACCTACGACGATTCGCTTACAGTAACAGTAACCGGGATCCTGCAGGACTGGAATAAAAATTCCGATTTTAATTTCTCCGATTTTATTTCATTCAGCACCATTAAAAATGGTGTTTTAAAACACCGGATTTCACTGGATAACCAGCATGCAATTGATGGCAGCAGCCAGGCGCTGGTAAAGTTACCGGCAAGCGTTAATCCTTTACAAATAAATGCTCAATTTCCGGCATTTGTAAAAAAACATGTTTTTCCACTTCTTCCGAAAACGCACGCGCAGCTACAACCATTTACCGGTATTCATTTTAACAAAGAGTATGGCGGCCGCGGGGATAAAGCCGATTTGAGGGTGCTGTATATTCTTTCGGCAGTGGCCGTATTTATATTACTTATCGCAGCCGTTAATTTTATCAATTTATCAACGGCGCAATCCATACAACGCACTAAAGATATAGGCATCCTGAAGGTATTGGGCAGCGGACGCGGCGGTATTCTCATCCAGTTTTTAACCGAGACATTTATCCTTGCCTTATTGGCGGTAGCCATAGCTGTTATTACCATGCAGCCTTTGTTGAATTTGTTCGCCGGCTATATCCCGGCGGGCGTTAAATTTAGCTTTTCAGATTATACCACCTGGATATTTCTGGCATGCATTGCCATTTTTACTACGCTGCTTGCCGGCTTTTACCCGGCCAGGGTGCTATCGGTTTTTAAGGCTGTAGCCAGCCTGAAGGGCGAAACAAGTGACAGGGCGGGAAATAAAGGCTACCTGCGTAAAAGCCTCATTGTCTTCCAGTTTTCCATATCGCTTATTTTTATTATCAGCACTATAATGGTTAATAAGCAGGTTGACTACATGCAAAACGTAGACCTGGGCGTTAAAACGACTAATATCATTACGTTACGAAGCTTGTTTAACAAGGCGGAGAAGGCGAAGGTGCTTGCGGAAAAAATAGGACAATTACGCGGTGTTGAACAGGTTATAAGAGAGGTTACCCCACCAATGGGCAACAGCCACATGACGGACGGCATACATTTACAGGGAAGTAACGCACAGCAAATCCAATCGTACACTTATTCGGGCAACGAGGATTTGGCACCATTTTACCACATGAAGATAGTTGCAGGCCGTAATTTGCTGCATACCGATAGTGCGACCGAATACCTTATAAATGTTACTGCTGCGAAGGCCATGGGCTTTCGCGACCCACAGCAGGCCATTGGCAAGCTTTTAGCAAGTACCGCGCGGGATAAAGCCTGCCCCATAGTGGGCGTAGTAGCTGATTTTTGCGAAAGTACGCTTTATGACCAGGTTTTGCCCTGTACCATAGCCAATGATCCCGGAGTGCAATGGGGAATAGCTTTAAAGCTGGCGCCTGCCGGAAACCAAAAGGGCGATATTCCGGCATTGGTAAACAATATTGCAAAAGAGTGGAAAGAGCTTGTCCCCAAGGATGCCTTTGATTATACCTTCCTGGGCGATTCCTTTTCCAAAATGTATGAAAAGGAGCAACGCACCAGGTGGCTTATGCAAACCGCAACACTCATCACCATCTTTATTTCGTGTATGGGTTTGTTCGGCCTGGCGATGTTTACCACCGAACGGAGGACAAAAGAGATCAGCGTCAGGAAAGTGCTGGGCGCCAGCGTTACCAATATATTAACGATGCTGAATAAGGAGGTGGTTGTGCTGATAGCTGTTTCATTACTGATAGCATCGCCCGTAGCCTGGTTCCTGATCCATAAATGGCTGCAGAAGTTTGCCTATCATACCAGCCTGAGCTTATGGGTGTTTATACTGGCGGGCGCAGGGGCCATGTTAATAGCATTGGTTACTATTAGTTTTAGGACGATGCGGTCGGCAGCGGCGAACCCGGTGAAGGGGTTGAGGAATGAGTGAGACGGCGAGGATGTAAAAAGCCCTTGTCATTCTGAGCAGAGCGAAGAATCTTATAAAGTTGACAGGTCGCCGCTATACTTATCCGCGTTTACTCTGCTCAGAATGACAAAAAAGACTTTCGAACAGGTTTAGACAAAAGGACCAACCCGCTGGGGGTATTCCTTTCGGTGAAAACGTGTTAATTGTTTTTCAAAGCATAATATACCGTTCCGCTGGCGAAGCCACCGGCCGCGGGGTAGGCTTGCGCTAAGGTGAGGTTCCCGCCGGTATTAGCTATTACATTTAATAACAGGCTTTTCCCATCGCTATTTTTTAAGGCCACCTGTCCGCTGCTTAAAGTTTCTGTGCCGAAAGCTACTACTTCGTCGTTAATCACCGGCAGGCTGTTCATTGGCCGGGGCTTACCGTCCTCGTTGTTAACCTGCAGCCGGTCGGTAACCTGGTAGCTAAGCGGCGCCGGGTTTTGATTAGTGCTGTGTTCCTTTTTACAACCGGCAATTACGCCTGCAGAAAGCAATGCCATTACAATGCTTTTTTTGAAATTTGTTTTCATGTTTTTTTTTATTTCTATTAATGCAACAGCGGCATTTTCGTTGCAAAAAAATAACAAAAGCGGATTCGTGCTGTGATTGCACCATACAGGCAGCCTGTGACTACCGGGTACGAATGTCTTATAATCCTTATTTTTGAAAAAAATAACAGCCCATGAAAACGCTATCAGATTTTAAAGCGTCCTTAAAGTCAGCCCGGTACCGGACTTTCTGTTCAATTAAAAAGCCTTTGGTATGATGGCAAAGGCGACTGGCATAAAGCACATGCCCAGGTAGATCAGCTAACAGACCAGGCATCGGCCTGGGTACATGCCTACCTGCATCGTAAAGAAGGCGACATTGGGAATGCCAATTACTGGTATAACAAAGCACGGCAAACCCGCCCGAACATGTCGTTGGAAAAGGAATGGGAGCAGTTGGTATTACAGTTTCTTGATTGAGGCTCTCGTCAACAACAGCGGAAGCAATAAATTATTCTAATTTGCCCTCGAACTTGCTCCCGGCATAACTTTTTCGTCAAGGATATCTATTACACTTTTCTTTAAATCATCGTATTTAAAATCGTCGTTAAAGCCGATGTTGTAAGTAGAGTGAGTGGCTCCTTTTTGCCGGCATAATAAATATTTTGCCCCCCCTTGTTCAACAGATATTGGCGAAAATTCCGTTTGGATGCTATACTCTACCTTGTCGCCAGGGCCCATCACATAAAATAGGTGTTTATTGTAAACATCCTTTGAACCTTCCTCAAACCGTTCAAAAGCCATAATTAACTTATCGTGCCATTTGAATTGGTCGAAGCAAAACATATTACTCAGATTGCCTTTGAGAAGGCCGTTTTTGTGAGCGTCGTATAATTTGTCCTTATATGGTTTTGCCTTTGCATAATCTTTTTGGTGATAGTAAATTTGAATTAGTTTGGCATATGAATGATAATCGCCCGGACTTAATGCTAAAAGTTCGAGAAAAGCAGGCTCCGCTTTATCATAATTCCCGTTTTGTACTTCAAAGAGCCCAATATTAAACAATGCATTTATGTATGAATTGCCCTGCTTATTTATTTTTTGCTTCGCGATGTAAAAAGCTTCTAAAGCCTTGTCATCTTTTTTTTGATCAGAATAAATCTGGGCCATCATTGAATAGGGCCGGTCGGGGCAATGAATAAGTTCGGTAGCCTTTTTATATGCCTGTAGTGCCGAGTCTAATTTTTCTGCGCTATAATATGAGTCTCCAAGTCCGCTATAAAATTCTGCATCGTCTGCCTTTAAATTAATTGCCGATTTGAAATTTATAATAGCCTCCGGATATTTATGCATATAATTTAAAGTTGATGCTTTAATATAATATGGTGAAGGTTCCTTCGGATCCTTATCTAAGGAAAGATTCATAAACTTAAGGCAATTATTGTCATCTTCCTTCATGTAATAGGCAAGCCCGATATAATACAAAGATTTTGCTGAGTAATCTTTTGGGTTCGATGTATAATGCCCAATTATATTGTCGTACTGCTTGCCTTCGTACAAAGCCTTAAGCTCGCCTGTTATTTTATCCTGCGCAAAAATTGGCAAGCTAAAAAGACCCAGAATTACAGTTGCAAAAATATTTTTCATGATCTTAAATCTACTCATTTTATTCCATCTTCAATAGCCGTAGCGTGGCGACTTACTGCGGTTATGTGAACGGTTATTCCAGTGCCGGGCTCCAAAAAAAATCAAATCCCTGTATACCATGACCACCCAGACTTGATATCGGGACCCGGATCGGTGAATTTGTCGGTTACGACAATACGCTGCAGGAATTTAACGTTTTTGTAGCCCAGCTGGGTTTCCACCCTCAGGCGCAATGGCGCGCCGTTACGTGCGGGGAGGTCTTCGCCGTTCATGGTATGGGCCAGGATGGTTTGCGGGTGAAAGGCATCGAGCATATCGATGCTTTCGCCATACTTGTCGAAGCCGTAAAAACATACAAAGCGTGCGGTCTGTAAAATACCGGCGTCCTTCAATACTGCGCTTAGCGGCACGCCCGTCCATTCGGCTATGGCGCTCCAGCCTTCCTCGCAGGTGTGCCGGGTGATCTGTGTTCGCGCACCCAGCTTTTTGAGGTCATCCACCGAATATTTACGCGGTTTTGCCACGCAACCTTCAACGGAGAGTGCAAAATCTTTATAATTATTTTGCTGTAGCTGCTGGTAGTCCTTGCTGTAGGCGTTTTTGCTGGCCGGGTCGGCGGCATCGCCGATATCGGTTACCGGGAAGCTGGTGATATCACTTTTTTGATATTCCATGGCCATGGCGCGCTGCGAAAGCAGGCCGCGTTGTGCCATGTAGGTAAGGTCGTCGCCCATGCGCAAAATATTTCCGTAGGTTGGCGGCGCTTTCTTAAGGCAGCCCGAAAGCAAAAGCGCCCCTGCCGAGGTGAGTCCTGTTAAAATGGCCTGGCGCCTGCTGATCAATCGTTTTTTTCTCATGTTATCTGCCAAAAGTGATTGCCCAAATATTTCGTTTAAAGCCCGACCGGGCTATCATTACCACGTGTACCAGCAAAAACAGCAACAGCAAAGCAGCCGCAAAAAAATGGATAGTGCGCGCCGACTGGTGCCCGAAGAACATTTTTAGCAGGAAGGGGTATGATGCGGTAATAGCCGGTGACATGGTAAAGCCGGTTAAAATAACCACCGGGAACAGGAAAAAGATGACAAAAAGATAAGTAACCTTTTGCAGCAGTCCGTATTTGCCCGTGTTGTGCGTCTGCCTGCGGAAATGGGCGGCAAAATCGCGCCAAAGCAGCTTTAGACGGAATTCGCTGCGACGGGGCGCAAGGTTATTGCGGAAATGCCCGCTAAAAAAACCTGCGATAAAATAGACGATGCCGGTAATAACCAGGAACCAGGCCGCCAAAAAGTGCGAGCTGCGGCCCCAGCCGTTCTTGTTAAAAATATCGTATGTGCGGGCGGCACTTACCTGCCCACCATTTAAATTTTTGAACGGAATGCTTTGGGCCCAGCCGTTATGATGATAGTTGCGGCTAATGGGAAGTTCAAACAGCGCCGGGGTAAGATCGTTGCCAGCCTTGCCCCAGTAAAGCCTCGGGTGCGACATTAAAATAACATAGCCGCTAATAGTAAGCGCCACAAAACTTAGGGTAATTATAAAATGCGCGCCTTTAACCCAGCGTTTGTGTGCTATGGCCCCAATGCTGGGGCTTTGTGATTTGATCATGTTTTGGTCGGGTATGGGCAACGTTTAAATGAACCTACTAAAGTTAAAATAATTTTGATAAAATGTAAAGAGTTTAAAATGTTGTTGTTAGCGGTCGGTGACTTCAAGCGCTTGAGCCGGCAGGGGCAAACGCACTCACTAAGCCCCCTGGTAAAATAATCTAAAAAAAATGTCCGGAAACGTTAACCCAAAACGTCTTTGTTATGTAGCGTGAGGGAATCACGTGTAATTTCTCAACATTAAAAAAAATTTTATGAATGACTTGAAAAACAAAGTGGCGGTGATCTATGGGGCAGGTGGCGAAATCGGCGGCGCTGTTGCACGTGCTTTTGCTCTCGAAGGAGCCAGGCTTTTTCTTACCGGGCACCGCCTGGCACCTGTGGAAGCGGTTGTCAGCGATATTGTGTCGACCGGCGGTATTGCTGAGGCAGCGGAGGTTGACGCCCTTAATGAGCAGGCTATAGAAAAGCATCTGCAGTATGTAGTGGATAAGGCAGGGCGCATCGATATTTCTTTCAATGCGGTGGGGAACTCGCCGGCCAGGTATTTGGGGGGACCGCTGGTCGATATGGATCTTAAACAATTCTCTATGCCGATAGCGAGCTATACTACATCTTACTTTCTGACTGCGCGTTTAGCGGCGAGACACATGCTGCCGAATAAATCCGGCGTGATCATGACCGTTACTGCGCCCCCTGCAAGAATAGGCACGCCAAACGGGGGTTATGGCCCGTCGCAGGCAGCCAAGGAGGCGCTTACCCGGTACCTGTCGCTCGAACTCGCGCCCCAGGGCATCCGGGTGGTCGGTTTGCAGCCGCACGGCATGCCTGAGACAGGAACAATAAGAGAAATATTTGAATGGAGGGCCAAAACAGCCGGCTTAACCTGGGAACAGTTCAGCGGTTACCTGGCAGGCATGAACCATCCCAAACGCTTCCTGACACTCGAAGAGATGGCTAACGTAGCAGTTTTTATAGCTTCCGATAAGGCAAGTGCGTTGATGGGATCGACCGTCAACCTGACCATGGGAGCCCTGGACGATTAGTGTTAAGTCAAGAGTCTTAAGTCGCAAGTCTTAAGTCAACTTCGGTCTTTTTCTGACTTAGAGCTCAGGACTAACAAAAACTATATCATAAACACATCAACATAAAAAAAACTATCATGACTGAATTTGTATATCTGTATCGGGGATACGAACTACCTGCATCTCCAGGGGAAATGCAGCAAAAAACGGCCAAATGGATGGCCTGGCTTAAGGACCTTAGTGACAACGGCCATTTGAAATCACTCGGAGAGCCTTTGCTGCCTGGCGGCAAGGTGGTAAAAGGCACAAAAAAGCAGGTGATTGACGGCCCCTATGCCGAAGCTAAAGATGTGGTTGGGGGTTATAGTATCATTGTGGCCAGGGACATTGAACAGGCCGTGGAGTTTTCCCTGGGATGCCCCATTTTCGAAGATGGCGGCTCTGTAGAGGTACGGCAAATAGGGCAGCTGGAAGTAGGCGATGGAAATTGAGGAACATTTTTTCCGGCACGAATCCGGAAGGATTGTTGCGACGCTTACCCGGCTTTTCGGAGTCGGTAACGTTGCATTGGCAGAAGACGTGGCCCAGGACGCCTTCTGCCGTGCAATGGAAACGTGGAAGCTCCGTGGTTTGCCGAAAAACCCGTCCGCATGGCTGATGGCCACTGCCAGGAACCGTGCCCTTGATGTTTTGCGCCGGGAGCGTACGGCTACGGTGTCTGAGCCGGAACTAACACGATTTCTTGAGTCGGAATGGACGCTGGTGCCAACGGTAGACGAAGCTTTTAGTGCGTCCGCTGTAAAAGATTCCCAGCTGCGCATGATGTTTTCCTGCTGCCACCCCCGCCTCCCGGAAGATGCTCAAATTGCACTGATATTGCACATATTATGCGGATTCAGTGTAAAGGAGATCGCGCAGGCCTTCGTGAGCAGTTATGCCGCTATTGAAAAACGCATCACCCGGGCAAAGAAAGTATTGGCTGAATCCAGGAAGCTTTTTGATCTCGCCGATGCAGATTTTCCCGCCAGGCTTTCCTCCGTTCTGCAGGCATTGTATTTGCTTTTCAACGAAGGGTATCATGGATCCTCGCCCGACGCGGCAGTGCGCATGGATCTTTGCCGGGAAGCCATGCTGCTTATGAATTTACTCATCAGCCAACCTGCCCTGGTAAACCCCAAATCGTATGCGCTTGCCGCGCTGATGTATCTCAACGCGGCGCGTTTGCCAGCGCGTTTGGATGGTTCGGATAATCTTGTTTCGTTCTTTGAGCAGGACCGGTCGTTATGGAACTATAAGCTCATCGCAGAAGGGCAAGCGCTTCTTGACCTTTCTGCGGCTGGTACCGAGCTTACAAAATATCATATTGAAGCGGCTATTGCTTCAGTGCATGCCTGTGCCGCCAGCAGCGAAGACACCCACTGGGAACAGATAGTATCGCTTTATGATATGCTTATGGCCATGCATCCTTCCCCGGTAATTGCGCTTAACCGTGCCATTGCCATTGCACAACTGGACGGCCCGGAACAGGGATTGCAGGAGATACGCTCCATCCACGATCTTCATCGCCTTTCTTCTTACCCGTTTTACCCGGCTACACTTGGTGAACTTGAACTCCGCAGGGGAAAGTACCCGGTTGCGAAAGCGCACTTCGCCGCAGCGCTGTCGTTGGCACGGAATGCTACGGAACGTAATTTCCTGCAACGGCGAATTGATACATGCAAAGTAAGCTAACCAGGGAGTAAATGGATCTTAAGTCGAAAGTCTTGAGTCTTAAGTCCTAAGTCAAAAAAGGCAAAAATTCGACTTGGGACTTCCGCTAAAGACTACTGGCTTAACACCAGGTACGGAAGAAATAGTTGAAGCTGCCAAATTGTTGAAACGTTCTGAATGTGATAAATAATTATTCAAAGTAAAAATCAAAAATCATGACTAAAATAATTTCCGATAACCCGTCTTCTTTTATGTCTGAAAAGAAAACCAATAATAAACCACTGCCGGATTTTCTCGGTTCGCCGGAGGGATTGATCCGCATCAGCTCGATCTTGTTTTTATTGTTAACGATTGGGCATAGTTCGGGATACCCGTGGACCACGGACCATGACCTGCGGGAAAGGCAGCTCGTTGCTTCGATGAAATCTGTCGATCTTGTATTTGTTGGAGAGCGTTCAAGCTATTGGAACCTTTATTTCGGCTGGGGGCTCTACGTTGCTGTTCTGCTGCTCACTTTGACAATTATCCTCTGGCTTTTGTCGAACATTGCACGTATTGCCGCTCGTCCTGTGGGCATCATGATCCAAATCATTTCGGCATGCTGCCTGGCGGGGGCTTATCTCTCTTTTCGTTTTTTCTATATACCACCGTTTGTGCTATTGTCGGCCATCTTCGTAATCCTGCAGGTGGCGGCAGTGCGGTTGATGAGGCTGAATAGTTCTTACACCTGATTTGATAGTGAAATGGAAGAAATAGTAAAAGATATGGAGCGTTTTTGGTCGGAAGCGCTGCAGGCCCTTAAAGAGGTTGCAGAAAAAGAAGAAAGTGAAATGGCGGATCCTCTTGCTTCCGCCGGCTCAAGCGTCCCGCTTGAACCCATGCGCCGGTCAGCGTCCCGCTGACGTTACTAAATAATCGATAGCCGGGCTTTGGCATAGCTGCTGTTTTGTTTAACGAATTGTTGTAAGCGGGACGCTTACATTTATCAGGGTTCAAGCGTCCCGCTTGAACCGGCGGAGGGGCCGATCAGGGTTTTTGTTTCTTCTGAAGTCTTAACAGGCCGTTAGCGGTGGTTGCATAAATGGCTCCTTTTGAGTCCTGGACCAATTGGTAAATTGTATGGCCCGGCGCACCGGAATTACCATTGTGATAGTTTTCCCAGCCATCTTTCAAATCAAACCTTACTATACCCGACTGATCGGTACCTAACCATAAAACGTGTTCAAACTTGTCGTACAAAATATCATTGACGCGGTTTGAGGGCATTCCCGAATTTTTATCGTTATAGTGAAGCCATTTGCCGCCCGGTTTCAGTATTGCCAGGCCTTCTTTATCGTCATCGTCGGCCACTTTATTGTAATTGACCAGCGAGAAGTAAAGGTTGCCTTTTTCATCCTCTACCGCATCCGAGATGCTCATGTTTTTTAGTGGTGTATTTGATTTATTAAATGTGGTAACAAAAAAATCTTTATCAATCATGATGGTGCCTTTAGCGGTACCTATCCATAAATTTTTACGGCTATCAACATACGCATAGCTGATATCGTTCGACGGCAGCTGTGGTAAGCTCTTTTTATTAAATACCACCACTTTATCATTTCTGACTGCCACCAGGCCCTCGTTTGTGGTAAATAGGAGCTTGCCATTACTGCTGTTTAAGATATGGGTAACGTCTGATGTAAAATACTTATTGAAGTCGTACACCCGGAACCTGCCGGCGGTAATCTGGTAGATGTTATGGTTAGCATACACCCATGTCTTATTGTCTTTGTCGGTGTTTATGCTGCCTATCGCCTGGTCGGCAGTAAAGGGTGAGTTGTATTCATTAACGGGATTGAAGAATTCCCCGTCGAACCGGGTTAGCCCGCCGGCGGTAGCATACCACAAAATATCCGACTTATCCATGGTGCACGACCGGCTTATATTATCGGGAAGGGGCGAGTTATATTTGGTCCACACCGCGAACTCATAATTTTTTAGCGATGGGTTACTATAAGTAGTTTGTTTATTATAGATGACCGGATCGCCGGGGGGCTTTAATTCGGCCAGGTCCATCCGTTGGATCTGGCTTGACATTCTGCCATCAGCAATGCTGAAAATTACATTCACAGATGCCGCTACGGCTTTGCCATTTACTTTAGCGGGTTTCCACAAAAAACCATTCAGGTACCGGATCAGATCGGCTGTGATCGGTAGGTTTGCGATGTCGGTATGACTCAATACGCAACCAAAACCGGTAGAGTCGACCACAACCTGGAAAGTTATTGATCCTTTGGAATTACCCAATAAGTATTTACGAACAATTTGTCCGCAGATATTATCCAGGATAACCTGGTCGCAGGTCGCTTTTGGGTCGCCGCAGTCCATACAAAATTTTGACGTATTGCAGGCCTCTACTTTTTCGAGGAAAAGATTTTGTGCTGAAAGCCCCGCAGGTAAACAGAAAATAAACAGGATGACGAGCCAAAGCCTGCAAACCTGGTTTGATGGAAATACTGCTGACATTAAGTTTATAAATTAAAGAAAGCAAACGCAGAATGGCAAATGGAATATGGTTAAAATAAGTTAAAGTTTGGCGTCGCCTCCGCCGGTTACTGTTGTCGAATACTACCAGCATAGTAGTCCGCAAACGCAATCTACAGACAGCGGGGATGGAATAAGTCTTTCATTGGATTTATTCAAAATTAATCATTACCTTTAGAATACAGTCAATTAATGTATTGAACTGTAAAAACGCCTTAAAACCTTTTGTCATGAAAATTTTGCCCGGTCTTAACTTCAAGGTCAAATCAACTGTAATCTTTGCTGGTGTTTTAGGGATTCTGTTGATGATATTTATTATCCTAAAAAGTCCAGAGAATTATGCTTTTACTGTTTCCTTATCAATTCTCGGGACAATTTTTGGATGGGTGTTTGCCTTCATTACTTCGCCCTATGATAAAGCTGATAAAGAACGGTTAAATAATACTACTAAAGTTTTTGGCTCATTTCTTACCGGATATGTTATCAGTAAAGCAGATAATCCGTTGCGTTCATTTGCTAATAAAGTGATAACTGATTCAGCAATACAATGCTATGCAATTGCGTTTATCGGATTCTTTTGCCTTTCTTGGTTAGTAGTGTATGTGTTTAGAGTGTATGTGAATGCGCATTAATTTGGCGTTGCAGCGCAGGTATTTAAAGTGTTGTTATTAAATTATTAGATTCAAGCGGCACGCTCGAACGGGCGGAGATAATACTGATGATAAAAAAAGATAAATATCCTTTAGAATTATTGAAAGGTGTAGAGCCCCTACTGCAAAAATTTATGCAGTTTGAAAATCTGTATGCTGACCTTATAGAAAAAAAAGATGATCGAGTATTTTTTAAACGAAAAGGGTTATTGTATTTGAATTTTCTTCCTCGGAATAAAGACTTAAAATTCTATTTCCGCGTCTTTGATATTCAACTCGAGGAAGAAGGATGGTTTACAACCACCATTAATTTAAAATATTACTTTGACTACATTCCCTATTCAACCACCCAAGTTTTAGCACCTTCCGGATATTGTTACAAAGGCGCATTGGAAGGCGTTGTATTTCACTTTAATCAATGGATTGGGTTAATTAAAGAATATGAAAAGGTTAAAACCACTGAAGCTGAAATTTGGCTATTGCGAGTTACAGATGAGTTTTATGAAGAGTTTAAAATTTCCGATCCCGACGCAAAAACGGCGCCTTTTAATAGCGATCAGCAAATTTTTATTTGCAAATTACTCGAATTCGTAGCAACAGAATTAAAAAAGTCCGGAAAGTCTGATCCTGCTACTGCTGAAATTATTAATGACATAAAAAACCTACAAGCAGCCATTCCTGATTTAACGAAAGAAGTGATTGTCCAATTCCTTGCCAAAATTTTTGCAAAAATTAGGAGGCTTGGGATAAACATGTTAACGGAGGTATTTGACGTTGCGAAAAAGGAGCTTATCAAAAAAGCTCTTTATGGTGGCGTCCAAGAAATGCAATATTTAATCCATCACGTTTTTTGAATTCCCTGCCTTTTCATTATTGCCCCCGCCAGTTCAAGCTTTACGCTGTAGTTGTTAACTCAAGGTTTTTCTTCGGGAGTTAGAGATGGCGGGACCCTTGAGCCGGCGGGTTCAAATGGCAATAAATAATTATCCATACCTTTAGTGTATGAATTCAAACAAACCTTGTAATATACGGGCTGATGTGAAGCTTAGAAATGGGTATCCCAACTGGTGGTGTCATACACATTACGCATCTGCACGTGGAGAGGGTGGAAAAAGGTTGGACAAATGCGTGAAGGCCGACCAACTCGCAGTACTTCCGGAAGATAAAATTCACATAGATATTACCGAATACCCAGGCGGGGTTGGTATATGGGGATCTTTACAAGCTGTTTATGATACCAAAAGGGAAATCCCTGAAAAAGGTGTACATGTTCATCTAAGAAGAAATGTTGGCGAAGAAAAAAAAATTGACCGGACCTTCAAAGAAGTTTATGTTAGACTCCCTGGCAAATTGTTTAAAGATGAGAATTGGGTGATGATTGATGAATATACAGCTTGTGCTTACACTGCATCTATTTTGTTTAACAAAGACATTAAAGTCATTAGATGCAAACATTGTCACAGAGAACATATCGATGCTGATTGGTTTGCTGTTCATTACCATAAGAAACATTTTTGTACTTATTGCGGAAGGGATTTTATTGATACCGAACGAGGTATATCAAATCCCGTATTATCTCTTCAGCAGGCGCTTCACGAACAACTTAAAGATCGGGAAATCATTAATGTAGACCGTTCTTTGAATATTAGCCAAGTTGACTATCCAGGTGGTATTCAAGTATGGGCTTCAAACCCAGCAATAATATGGACTGCCTCACGCCCTGAGGAAGCCGGCATTCATGTTCACTTGTTTAAAGAGAAAAATGCGGGGCCGGATAGTGACGATACTTATGGCGAAGTAATCATTGACGGCATAAAACTTGACGCGGATATGGTTCGGACCTATATGGTTCAGCGTTCGTTTTCATTTCTTGACAGGTTAATTGTATCGCTGACTTGCCCGAATTGCGAAAAAGAGCATTTCGATAACGGTGATTTGGCATTCCAACCCCACAAAGATCATGATTGTGAGCATTGTGGTGCCAATTTTAAAGATGGTACGCGCTTTAAAGGCGTCGTAAGCAATCCTATTGTCGCACGACTACAACGTTTAGAAGCAAATAGAAATTCGTTAAATTATGAGTGATCCGAAACCAGCTGAAAAGTTTGATTCTGGGAAACCAGAACACCATCTTTTACCGTCGTTAGCTATTGAAGAAATTACAAAAGCTATGACTTATGGTGCGCAAAAATATGAAGCCTATAATTGGACAGTTGGGCGGGGAATAAAATGGAGCAGATACTTTAACGCGTGCCTTAGACATCTTTGGAAATTCTGGAGGGGGATTCATAAAGACGAAGAAACCGGTTTAAGCCACTTGGCTCATGCCGGTGCTTGCATTTTGATATTACTAGAACTTTTCTTAATAAGGAAAGGTACTGATGACAGGCCAACCTATTACAACGATGATATTAATAACAAAAATAATCAGCAGTAAGATTTTTTGGGAGAAATGCCCCTTTTTCAATCATTAAGCTATAACTTGCTAATACTTCCAGACAACTCAGAGTACTAGTATTTACTGACTCTTTCAACAACAATAAGCTACCAAACACCCGCGGCTCGCCAAGTTCAATGACTGAAAACTTTCTAGCCTTAAAATCATCTGTGCAAATGGCTTTATCACAACTTTTGCATAGCGCCATACATTCTGTTTCGCCCAAACCTAACTTATATTTGGCCTTCAGTTCGGCAATCAGAGAAGCCGTAACATCTGACTGCAACAAGATGATCTTCTTTTTTACAATAAGGGCCTCCACAATTATTTTTTGAACTTCGTTAAGAACTTCTTTGTTGAAAAGTTGATCGCCGATAAAAAAACGATATCCATTCATTGTTAGTATTCGGTCGAATACTGAACCGTTTATAAGATTAATAATCGAGGAGGTGTCCAAAACTATGTCCATTCCCCAAATGCGTTAAAATGGACAAGTTCAGAAGTGGTGATCGATAAAATTTCGGCGGCTCTGCCAATTGATAGCTCTCCTTTGACAATCTGGTCAATAACCGCCTTCATCAAATTATTAGACACCTTTGGAAAATCAATTTCCGGCCTTGCTGGCATTTCCAATTGCTCGGCACGTTTTTCTGGACTCCCATATTCTTTTTTCAAGCTTTCGCTTAAAGAAAATGCAGCTCCTTGTGGCATAAAACCCAAATTCTCACACCTCAATGCAGCAACCTCAAAGCTCACACCATAAATTCTACTAATATAATGTATTTCAAACTCAGTCAGAAAGTCTACCGAGATCTTAAATTGCTTGCGGATGTATTTCAGTGCATTGGCAACGCCCTCTACCGGCAGTAACAAGTCTGAAGCAAATGCAAATGCAAAAACCTCTTCCTCCCTTGACTTCTTATTAGACCTCTGGTTCTCGAAATCAATGTTGCCGAAACTTTTTTGATCACGATGATGTGCAATAATATGGCCGACTTCATGTGCTAGCGTAAAAAACATTCTCGGCTTGAATCGCGGTGAAATCAATATAAATGGAATTCCATTAATGATTGCAGACGCGCCATCCACTCCTTCCCCGAGTTCTGTAATTAATAATACACAGTCAAGTTGGGTTGATACTAATTCAGGTAAATTTAAAAGAGGTGAGTAAAAATCCGCATTACTAAATTCATTTCGGAAAATCGAAACAAGTTGATTAACCCCTTGAAATGTGTTTTCAACCTTTGGAAAACGATCTATTATTTCAACGTTCGGCCTGTAATTGCCTATGACTTCAAGTATGTTTGAGATTATATAAGAAACTTTGTCGGCAATAATCTGCTGTTTGTCGGTTACAGCCTTCCTAAACAATGTATTTACAGCATTGTAACTCCGACTCGGGGTAAAAAGAAAATCAGGATGAACTTTTAATGCTCGAGCAATGGCAGTTACTTCGCCAATCAGAGGCTCTACACCACTTGAAAGTATGGAAGTCAGCCTTGAGATAGGAATATCTGCCTTTTTTGACAGTTTTTCTACCGGAACGTTGAATCTTAAAATATTTTCAATTACAGTCTGCATTTATATTGCCTTAATCTTGTTCATCCAATCAAGCAAATGTTTGATTTGAGATTCGTCAAGTTTACGACATCTGCCGATGATTTTACCCACAGAATCTTCTTTTTTATTAAAGATTTCATTTAGAATGTCAACGGTTTCTTTTTTAGCGTTATTCATTTGTTCTAAAGTTTCAAAGGACAACGCATTTCTTCCGACTATATAATTTTCTAGTCTTTTTTCAAACTTATCATGGTAGTCAAATGGCAAATGATTGCCGTCAGCATCTACTATAATATTACCTGCTAGACCGCCATCTCCCTTTTGTACCATTCGATTATCGGGAAATCGTTTGAACGCAGTTAACGCGTTAATTTTATCGTCCACTTGAAAACCACCGACAATATGCGGCATCACAGTCGCGACCCTGCCGCTCACAGAAAAAATAAAATCGCCTTTTTCTACTAAACGTCTTATGTTGGGCATACAGGCGCCCATAGTTGGAACCTTACCATAAATTGGGTCGGTCATCTCCCACCCGACACTTGGATCAGCCCCCTTGAACATAGTATATATATATCCTTTCATAATATAGTATTATATTAAATCAAAAATACTAAAAAATTTAGTTAAATCCAAATAATTTTCTGATATATAGCAACTTACGACAGGTATTAAATCTGACTTCTTAGTAAAATTGGATTTGTTTTCAAATCTAAGTAGTGGATTTACACCAATTCTGTTTAGTTTGATGGATAAGGCAGGTAGGCAAATGCGGCCCGAGAATTCTTGTACTGGCTATCAATCATCCTCCTCACCCTTATCACCACTCCAACATTTAAAATACATAATATTGGGGTTAACCGCCTCTTGTGGCAGGTCCCTGATTTTGCCGATAAAAACCTGGTCCTTGTCATTGGCCCAGACCTCGTATTCCAGTTCGTTGGGTATTTGGCCGGTGAGCACGGTGCGGGGTGGGATTTCAAAATATCGCATCATCGCCAGGATGGTGCGGCTGGTTTCTGTGAGGTCTTTAAATGTTTTATCGGCTTTGGCTTTGGCGGCTTGTACCTTGCGGTTATAGCTGATGATGGCGTCTAAGTCGCTTAAATTGTTTTGGCCGGTGTAGGATGGCGCATTTTCTAACAGGTTTTGGAAGCGTTCGTTGCGCTTTGCAAATAGCTCTGTGAGCTGGTAGTAGTGGCTGCACCAGGTGGTGAATTCGGTGGTCATGGTTTGGGGGGTATTGGGTTGGTAAATGTTTTTTGAGGGGGGGGTAGATAATTGTAATGACGGTGCGGAAAGAAAGAATGGTTAAAGCCACCGTATCGTTAATACGAGTATCCACCAGCGCGGTCTGAAAAAATGTGTGATGACGCAGGATTAGCTTCGAAGTTTTATTTCTTCTTAGAACTTATAATTCACCCCGCTCAATTGCCGCGGAGGCTGTTACTTTTGTCTTGATACAAAAGTAACCAAAAAATCAAGTCAGTAGAAAGGCTTCTTTGCGCACAAGGCCTTTCACGCACAAATCCGAAAACGCTGCGGGCTGGAATCTTTTTGCCCGATGACCCTTTCCGATGCAGACCCTGCAATGCAAAAATTTCCTATGCCCTGCCCGGCGCACAGGCCTGCAGCGTTTTTGGATTTCGCCCGAAGCTTTTCTGCTGACACGACACCCAAAAAGCAATGACGCGCAGGTAGGGAGGTCATCGCCTTCAGGTATTTACTACAACGTGGTTAAGTTGACGCTACGCTTTTGTCCTCTTTGATTTCCCGGATGGAGTTTTCGAGCGCATTCGTTCGTAATATATGATTCAGTATTTCCGGAGTGAGCGCCATATCAATTACTGATGTTTTCATGCCCCAGTAGGGTTTGGGAATAGCTTTTTTGTCATTGGGCATTACTTTTTTGTCATTGGTCATTACGTCATTGGTCATTGGTGGGGGCTGGATATTCTGCCGGGTTGTGTGTTGTGTGTCGGTTCTTTCTTCATATGTGATTGCCGGCTCCGAATACTGTACATCCTGCGCGGTTGTGTGCTCCGTATCAGGGCTTTCTTCATACGTAATTCCCGGCTGCGAATACCCCTCCCTACCCTCCCCTGGGAGGGAATCGCACAGGGCCGCCGCTTTTTCGTCCTGACAGCTTCCCAGTTCATTGGTCATTACGTCATTGGTCATTAGTGGATCTGCACATCTTTCCTCATCCGCACATCCACGCATCTGCATATCCGCACATCCATGAAGCAGGCGGTTAACTGTTGCCAGGCCTACGCCAAGCTGGTTGCTTATTTCGCGCTGACTTAAGCCTTTGGCGGAGAGAGCGGCTATTTCATGCGCTAATTGCCGGCGGTCGGCAGCGGTGCGGGTGAGCAGGTGGTGGCGTTCGGGGCTGCTGCCTTCGAATGTGAAGTGCAAAAAGGTGCCCGGTTTTTGGATGCGGCACAGGGCTACGTTGTCGTGGCCGTAGCGCTGGCGGGTGTTGCGCTGTTTGATCTGTTTGAGGTAGCAGAGTTCGGTGTCGGCGGTGCTTTTTCCGATGGCGAAGGCGCTATCGGCAAAGTTGATAAGCAGTTTGGAGCCGTGGAGGTCGTCGGCGCTGATGGGTTGGGTGGCGTTGCGGCGTTTAGGGGTATGGGCCAGTACGAGGATGGACAGGTTGTGCTCGGTTTTTAATGCTTTGAGGCTTTTCATCAACGCAAGCGCCACAGCTGAATTTTCGGTGCCACCGCGCAGGCACGTGATGTTATCTATGATCAGCACCGTGGCTTTGGCCTGGTTTACTTTGTATTCGATTCCAGCAATAAGCAGCTCGTTTTCGTTGACATTGGGCGGCGGGTCGGGGATGAAATTATACTGGGCGCGGAAGAAATTGTCCGAAAACTGGTAATCTTCCTCGCCATGGCTGTAGCGCAGTCCGAATTGGGTTTTGCTTAGCTCGAAATCGATGTAGAGCACACGGGTAGGTGGCGCCTGGCAGGTGAAAGGTGCAATGCTTTGTCCGCGGGCAATGCTTTCGCCGATCTGCACGGCCAGTATGGATTTGCCAATGTTGGTGTCGGCAAACAGCATACAGAGTTCGCCCTGGTGCCAGAGTTCGCCCAGCAGCTGTTTGGCTTCTGGTTCGCGGCGGGCCAGCTCCAGCCAGCGGTTGCCGTTTTCGATGGTAAACATGCGATGGCAGTCTTCGGGACTGGGCGGTGTGGGTTCGGGGCGCGTTTTTTTTGCCGGGCGGTAAGGTAGTCCGCGGCCTTCGGCGCGGAGTTGTTCGATGAGGGGCGGGCGTTGGGATAGTGAGTTGGTTTGCATGGGGGTAATGATTATAACAAATTTAAGGGGTTGATTTGGTTAAAGTGCTGACACTGTTTTGTCAGTGGGTGGGGCATGGCGGAGAGGACTCACCCCGACCTCGCTACGCTGGTCGACCCTCTCTTCGCTGCGCGGAAAGAGGGTGAGCTGCAATTTTTGTTTTGCCCTTGTTGGTGTTGGGATGATTAAAAAAAGGGAAGGAATGTGCGGTTCCCCTCTTGAGAGGGGTGGAGGGGTGTGTCCTCTGCGCCAAGCTTTTACGCTATTGCATGGCGGAGAACATACCCCTGCCACTACACAATCCGGCGCGCCCCCTCTCAAGAGGTGAACAAAAAGAATCTTCCCAACACCCATGGTGACGCCACCAACAAAGGCGCAGTTTTTGAACCATTCAAAATGAATACACTGATAATGAGCGCGTTTCACAGCGTTCCAGGTGTTCCATGTGCAAAAATGGAACGCTTTCGCCGTGACCTCCGATCGTAAGGGGGGTATTATCATCCATTTGTTACAATTTCCAAAAAACTTAAAAGAGAGCAGTGCAAGCCGTAGATTAGTGAAAATTAATTTGTTACGATGATACAAATCCCTAAAGACCTGCTGAATCACCATACGCATATCAGGCTGAGGCTATCAGATATGTACGCGGTGCTTATTGATAAAAAACGGCCCTTTAGCTGTGATGATACCCTGCAAACGGCACATTGCCTCGAGTTTGTTTTAACCGGCTCTATCGAAGTACGGTATGGCAGCAGTGTGCACCACCTTAAGGCCGGGGATATCCAGTTTAGAAGACGCGGCAATTACCAGCTATTTCCGTCGGACGATTATACCAGCCTGCTTATTTTTATGGAGAATGAGTTTGTCGACTATTTCCTGGAAAGCCATGTGCCCGTAATCAGGTACGAAAAATTTTGTGCCGATATGCCGCCGTTTACATTTAAAACCACGGAGTTTATAAATGCTAACATTAAACAGGTAATACAGCATATTTTACACCAGCAGGAATATTCAAGGTGTATTGTAAAATTTGCGGCCCATCAAACGCTGTTACAAATTTTGGCAGGCGACACCACCAACACTTTTGTGGCTTTCCTGAAATACCTTGTCAGCGAAAGGAAGGTGGACCTGGCCTACTTTATGGAAAGCAATTTTAACAGGCAATTGTCGATACCCGATATGGCAAAGCTTACCGGCAGAAGTGTAAGCGCATTTAAAAAAGAATTTACCGAACGCTTTCACACTACTCCTGTAAAGTGGCAGATAAACCGCCGGTTGGAGTACGCTGAATACCAGCTAAAAAAATCATGCGATCCGGTGTCGCTGGTAGCATATTCCAGTGGGTTCGAAAACATATCGCACTTCTCGAAAG